>ERZ773067.783-NODE-783-length-18190-cov-8.102564_pt1 | contig 18190 bp, 16 predicted proteins | sample MGYA00580622_ERZ773067 | MGnify/ENA primary metagenome ERZ773067 (study PRJEB29015, sample SAMEA2737998) | human oral metagenome | biome: human oral; feature: human-associated habitat; material: dental | place: China | collected 2113 ...
GGCACACACAACGACGTGACAACGCCTCCGAAAGGACACTCATGACCACCGAAAATTTCGTTCTCGCCATCGATCAGGGCACCACTTCGACCCGCGCGATCATCTTCAACCACGCCGGCGAGATCGTCTCTGTCGGGCAGAAGGAATTCACCCAGATCTTCCCGAACCCGGGCTGGGTCGAGCACAACCCCATCGAAATCTGGGACACCACCCGCACCGTCGTCGCCGAGGCTCTGCAGAAGGCGGAAATCAACCGCCACAACCTCGCCGCCGTCGGCATCACCAACCAGCGTGAGACCACCGTCGTGTGGGACAAGAACACCGGCGAGCCCGTCTACAACGCGATCGTCTGGCAGGACATGCGTACCTCTGACATCGTCAAGGAGCTTGAGGGTGACGAGGGGCCGGATCGTTTCCGCCAGATCTGCGGCCTGGGCCTGTCCCCCTACTTCTCCGGCTCCAAGATCAAGTGGATCCTCGACAACGTCGAGGGCGCTCGTGAGCGCGCCGAGGCTGGCGACCTTTATTTCGGCAACACCGACTCCTGGGTCCTGTGGAACCTGACGGGCGGCATCAACGGCGGTGTGCACTGCACCGACGTCACCAACGCCTCGCGCACCATGCTCATGGATATCCGCACGCTGTCCTGGCGCGAGGACGTCTGCGAGATCTTCGGCATCCCGATGTCGATGCTCCCCGAGATCAAGTCCTCCTCCGAGATCTACGGCTACGGCCGCAAGAACGGTCTGCTCATCGACACCCCGATCGCCGGCATCCTCGGCGACCAGCAGGCGGCCACCTTCGGCCAGGCCTGCTTCGAGAAGGGTATGGCGAAGAACACCTACGGAACCGGCTGCTTCATGCTCATGAACACCGGCACGGAGCCCGTCTTCTCGAACAATGGCCTGCTCACCACCGTGGCCTACAAGATCGGCGACCAGCCGGCCGTCTACGCCCTCGAGGGTTCGATCGCCGTCGCCGGTTCGCTGGTCCAGTGGCTGCGCGACAACCTGGGCATGATCGTCAAGTCCTCGGACATCGGCGAGCTGGCGAGCACGGTCGAGGACAACGGTGGCGTCTACTTCGTCCCCGCCTTCTCCGGCCTGTTCGCCCCCTACTGGCGTTCGGACGCCCGCGGCGCGATCGTGGGCCTGACCCGCTACGTCAACAAGGGCCACATCGCCCGCGCCGTCGAGGAGTCGACCGCGTTCCAGAGCGCCGAGGTCCTCGACGCGATGAACGCCGACTCCGGCGTGCCGCTCAAGGAGCTCAAGGTTGATGGCGGCATGACGCATGACGACCTGGTCATGCAGTTCCAGGCCGATCTGTGCGGCGTCGACGTCGTTCGCCCGAAGGTCATCGAGACGACTGCCCTGGGTGCCGCCTACGCCGCCGGCATGGCGGTGGGCTTCTGGTCGGGTACCGAGGACGTCGTGGCCAACTGGCAGGAAGGCAAGCGCTGGACGCCCTCCATGGAGCCGGCCGAGCGCGACCGCACGTACCGCCTGTGGAAGAAGGCCGTGACGCGTACGCTCGACTGGGTCGACGACGACGTGTTGTGACAGTCAGTCCATAGACAGTGACGAGGCTGGGGCTGCGTGAAGCGGTCCCGGCCTCGCCGCGTGTGGGGAGGGGTGCGTGAGAACGTCTCGTAGGAGACGCGTGCGCCCCCGGCCTGGATGATGCGCGAAATGTCGCGGACTATGCGGGCGGAGCCGCACACGTAGTACGTGGTCTGGGGATCGATGCCCTCGGCGTTCAGGTAGTCGGTGATACGCCCGTGAAACGTGCCGGGCGCCGCCTCGCGGCTGACGCAACGAATGAGTCGGGGCAGCGGTGTGCCCGCTCGGCCTGTCAGGTCGTCGTCCGTCCGTGAGCATCCGACGATGAGTATGTCGTCGTCGCGCCTGCCAGCCTTCAGCGCTGCGAGGAATGGGGCGATGCCTGTCCCTGTTGCGATGAAAATGCGCCGGTGTGGCGCCTCGGCGTCGGTCGTGCCTCGGTCTGGCGTGACGAGCCAGTGTCCGTAGGGCAGCTCGAGATCGACGTCGTCGCCGGGTGCGATGGTGCTCGCCCAGGAGGCGCCCATGCCCTTCCTGCGCACGTCAACGAGGAGCCTGACGGTGCGCCCAGGGGCTGATGCGAGCGAGTACGGTCGCCATTCGAATGGGGCGACCCGAACGAGCGCGTACTGGCCTGCCTCCCACGTCGCGTATTCCGGTAGCTCGAGTGTGATGTCTTGGGTGGTGGGGCTCATCCAACGAGCGCGTTGTACTGTCGCCTGATGGCGCCTCGCCCCGGCGGTGTGTTCAGTCGTCGTGTCGTGGGAGGAGCTCGCGTGATCCTGGGTGGAGACTTGTTCGCGCAGTGCGCGCCTGATGCGGGGATATCCCGCGGGACCGAGTACCTTGCAGGCCGTGGACATACCAGCCAGGGCGGCGCCCACGATGCCGGGCATTCCGGCGTCCTGCCCGGTCAGGTAGAGGCCGTCGATGGGGGTCGAGGGAGAGGTGAGGTCGGCAGCGAAGCGCTCGGGCGTGAGGGGTAGTCCGTAGAAGCATCCGCCCTCGTGTGATGTGAAGTGTTCGATGGTGAGCGGGGTGGCGACCTCGACGGAGGGCACGGCGGCTGTCAATCCGGGTATCGCCGTGTCCGCGAGGTCAATGAGTCCGCGTGCCATCGTCGACGTCAGGCGTTCGTAGTCCTCCCCGCGCAGCCCCGGCCTCGTTCCCGACCATCGGTCGAAGGCCTCCGGCTGGGCGAAGGAGACGATTTCCGCCGTCGCGTGGCGGTCTCCGGCTTTGATTCCCGGGAACGAGATGAAGGCTGATTGAGGGCGTCCCTGGCACAGGTCCTCGGTCATCTGCTCCAGGTCGTCGGGTCCCTGGGATGTATTCACCCAGACGTTCGACCCGTCCACGCCGACGGGGTAGTGGTCGAGGGTGAGGTAGACGGTCACCGCGGAGCCTCCGTGCCCGAGGCGGGCGATCCTGTCGCGGACGCGTGCAGTGAGCGCGCCGACCGGACCGGTCGTTGGTAGTAGCCGGGTGTACGTTTCGCGTGCGCCGACGCCGGAAATCACGATGGGAGCATGCTCCTCGTAGGAGACGGGCGCGGGACCGCTGCGATCGCTGACGCGTACGCCCACTGCTCGACCGTTGTCGATGAGGATGTCGTCGACGTCCTGGCACAGGCGAATCTCACCTCCGGTTGCGCGGATCCGTTCTTCGATCATGCGCGCGATCTGCCCGCTTCCGCCGCGTGGGAACCATGCGCCGTCCATGTAGTGGCACACGATCATCGCGTGGGCGACGAACGCGCTGCGCGTTGGCTCCACCCCGTAGTCGCCCCAATGCGTGGTGAGGAGGGCGCGTAGGGCCGGGTCGCGGAAGCGGCGCTCCATGTAGTGCTCTGTGCGTTCCAGGGCACATCCTGTCCGCAGGCGGAGTGCGAGGTGAATGGCGGGGGATGCAAGTGGTGGGATCATGGGTGCATGTCGCCGACGTAGTGCAGCCCGACATCCCAGGAAGCGTCCATCCGACGGAATGAGTGGGTGAGGCCGCCTGGGGTGCAGTGTTTTTCGAGGACAAGCACGCGCGCTCCCGCGACTCCGGCAAGGAGGCCGGCCGTTGTGAGCGAGCCGATGCCCGAGCCGATAACGATCGCGTCATACATGGAAACTCCGAAAACTAGACAGTGTCTACTTATGACAACATGTCGGCTAGACACTGTCAAGTCTGGCTGCTGTCTCGGATACACTGAGTGCATGACGCGCTCTACGACATCCGAGGGGCTGCGCGAGGCAATCCTCGCGATCAGCCGCGATCTCCTCAATGAGGGTGGGCCCTCTTCGCTCTCCATGCGCGAAGTTGCTCGTCGTGCTGGCTGTACGCACCAAGCTCCCTACCACCACTTCCGGGGGCGCGAAGGGATCCTCGTGGCGCTTGTTGAGGAGGGCTACCGCTCCCTCGAACAGGCACTGCGTGAGGCCAGGGAGCGTCATGATGGGGCGTCGCCGCAGGACGTGACGCGAGCCGCCGGACATGCCTACCTGTCGTGCGCCCTGGCAAATCCCGGCGTCTTTCGGATCATGTTCCGATCAGACATGTACGACGCCGACGCACACCCGGGGCTGAGGCAAGCCAGCCTGGCCGCACGCTCCCAGCTACGTTCGTTGGCGCACATCGCCTACGGAACCGACGATCCCCACGCGGAAGTGACCCTGTGGGCATACATTCACGGCCTTGCCACTCTCGTCCTTGACGGGCCGCCCGCCCTCGGCAACGGACAGGACGCGCAGTGCTACGCTCGCGAATCCATCGAATCCCCCTTCTTTATCGATGGAGTGACAGGAGCATAACGGGCTTTGTCGAGATGGGGAGGAATGTCTAGGACCCAAGGCCGCATCGGTCCAGACAATCGTCGGTTACTCTAATTCCATGGAAAATCCTAATAATCAAACGACATACCTCGTCGTGGATGGCGAGAATATTGACGCGACACTGGGCCTTTCTGTCCTTGACCGTCGCCCGAATCCCGAGGAGCGCCCCCGCTGGGATCGCGTCCTCGAGAGCGCGCACGGCCGCTGGGATCAGAAGGCCAAGGGCCTGTTCTTCCTCAACGGTTCGTCCGGCTTCCTGCCGATGGGCTTCGTTCAGGCGCTCACGGCCATGGACTACTCCGTGATTCCCCTGTCGGGCCCCGCCGAGATGAAGGTCGTCGACGTCGGCCTCCAGCGCACCATGGACGCGATCGCACAGCTCGGCACCGGCGACGTCATCCTGGCCAGCCACGACGCCGACTTCCTGCCCCAAATCGAGACCCTCCTCGACCAAGGCCGCCGCGTCGCGGTCATGTGCTTCAAGGAATTCCTCTCCTCCCAGCTCCACGAGCTGGAGGAACGAGGCCTGGAAATCATCGACCTCGAATACGATGTGCACGCCTTCCAGGTGCGCCTGCCCAGGCTCCACATCATCGACATCGACGACTTCGACCCGATGGCGTTCCTGTAAGTCTGAGAGGCACTCGAAGCGCTGCCCAGAGACATGCAACGAACCGGGCGGCCCCGCGAGGGGCCGCCCGGCTTATCTATGCGTGGGTGAACAGCGGTGCTGCGCGGCTCACGCCTGCGTGTTCTGACCCTTGAGGGCAGCCAGGCGAGCCTCGATCTCCACCTGCGAGGAGTCGGTCTGCAGTTCAGCGAACTGGGCATCCAGCGAGGACGCAGCCAGTTCCATCTTGCCCTGGGCGAGAGCCTCCTGCTGGCGCACGCGATCCTCGAAGCGACCGAGTTCGCTCGTGGGATCCAGGATGTTGATGGAGTTGAGGGCGTCGGTCACCTGTGCCTGCGCCTTCGCGGTCTTCTCGCGGGCGATCAGCTGGTCACGGCGGGTCTTGAGCTCGGAGAGCTTATCCTTCATCTGAGCGAGACCGGTCTTGAGGCGCTCGGCAACATCGCGCTGAGAAGCGAGAGCGGGCTCCTCGGTCTTGACCTCGTTCTCGAACTGGATCTGCTTGCCGAGAGCGACCTTGGCCAGGTTATCCCACTTATCGGCTCCTGCCTCGTCTCCGGCGGCGCGCAGTGAGTCAGCCTTCGCGGAGGCAGCGGCGGCCTTCTGGCCCCAGTCGGCGGCAGCCTTGACGTCTTCCTCGTAGTCACGCTCGGCCATGCGCAGGTTGCCCAGCGTCTGAGCGATCGCGTTCTCGGCCTCGATGATCGAGTTGGTGTAGTCGCGGATGAGCTGGTCGATCATCTTCTGCGGGTCCTCAGCCTTGTCGAGGAGCGCGTTGATGTTCGCCTTGGCGAGCTGGGCGATACGGCCCAGGATCGTCTGCTTTTCGGCCATGATGTTCTCCTTTGTGGGGTGGTGCGCATGTGCGCGGGTTGTGCGCGAGGAGAGAGCCTCGCTGGTCTTGGTGGGTGAACTACTGTGAGTCCGAACCGGATGGTGGACCGGTACGTGTCGGGGAGGGCGTCATTGTCACGGTGTGTGCGTCACGGTGCGTGCGTGCCCGAGGGCCTCGAATCCGTGGCACGTGATCCTCCTTGGTGAGTGGCGAACAGATAAAAATACATGATTGCGGATCGTTATGTCCACATAATCTTGTAGGGTCTGTCACATTAGTTGATCTGTGATGAGTGTATACGACGATCAGGTACGAGTGACAGTTGCGCCTGTGCGGACGGGGGTAAACATTGGGTCGTCGAACGCCTCCTCTAGCGTCGCCCTGGTGCCGCAATCGCGCGCTCGGCGAGCGTCGTGGCGCGCGAGGCCGCCGCGCTTGCCTGCAGGGGATCCTCGTCGCTGACCAGCGCACGCTGGCCCTGGGAGATGGCCGCCTCCGCCTCGTCCAGGAGGGGAGCGAAAGAAGCGGAGGCGGAATCGAGGTTCTTCGCATCCGAGAGGGACTGAGACACGGATCCGATGGAAGCAGCGAGCTTCTCGCGGAATGTGTCGAGGTCGGTCTTTGCGCAGAAGATAGCGTCCGTCTGCGCATTTGCCATCGACAGGGCACGCTGAGCGGTATCCAGCGCCGAGGCAGTGCGGGTGGGATCGGTGTCGAGATGCGCACTGGCCGTCTCCCATGCAGCGCGAGCAGACTCGAGCAATGCAGCCGCGCGCTCCGGATTGTCCTGGAGGGAAGCGAGCGTGGAATCGGGATAGAGGCCCGCGATGCTCGTCAGATCTTCCTTCGCGCGCTCCAGGTCAGTGAGTTCCTCGATGAGGCGCTCGCGGGCATCGGCGACCTGCGCGGGAAGCGATAGCCGCTTCTCGCTCTGTGCGGCGAACTCCTGGCGAGCGTCCTGGAGCGGTGGAAGGTTCTTGTCGAGATCCGCCGTGATTGTCGAGGCGAGGCGTCTCTTAGCGTGAGCGTCTGGTGTTCGCTCTATCTGTTCGTAGGTGTCGAGGCCGCGTGCAATAGCATCCTTTGCCGCCTCGAGGCGACGCCCGTACTGTTGGGGCGCAGCGCTACCGAATTGCGCGCGAGCGTAGTTCCAGTCTTCTTCCGCGGCGCGCACCTGCTCCTCGGCCTCCGATAGACGCCGCCTGGCCTCCGCAGCGGCCCTCAGGGCGTCGCGCCTGACAGGGTCGACGATAGGGGTGAGGTCCGCGGGTCTCGTATCGCGTCCGTCGTATTGCTCTTGTCCGCGCAGCTTGGCTCGCAGCTCGAGAGCGAGGGTGAGGACAAGCAATGCGCCCGCGATGAGGAGTGCGATGGTTTGGCGGAATCTGTCGTTTTGTTTGTATTATCCTGCTCTTGTTGCTTCGTGCCGTAGTAGCTGTGAAGCTATGCTTGAATGTCGGAGGCGGTGTGTATATCGCTGACAAAGGACCTGGTGCCGCCAGTGACCACTTCGCTGGTCAATGGGCTCGACGTGTAGTTGTTTCGAGCGTGCTTGAGGGCACCGTCGAAGGTGCGTTTGAGGGACGGATCCGTTGTCAGGTTTCGAGCGAATTGAGCATCTGTGCAGTAGGCATCCGTGCCATCCTCGTAGGCGACAACGTAGAGGATGCCTTTTTCGCCTGTGCGTGATTGCTTGAGGGTAGCCTCGCACCATTCGGACGGTTTCTGACCGGAGAAATCGGGGACCACGACGACGTCGATGATCGTGTTGTACGTGGTGTAGAACGCCTGCGCGGGGGAGTCGATCGTTGCGCGTTGCTCGTCGCTCAGAAAGCCGTCGGGATCGGTGACGTGTCCGTTCGTGGTGAGCGGCTCGGTCGCGAACGCGGGTGCGCCGCAGGCTAACATCGCCGCCGTCACGATGGCTGCGATGCCGAGGCGCCGGATCCGTGATACGTTTCCCTCCTGTTCGTCGGCAAGCTGATACACGCTCGCTGCGGGTCAAGCGGTCAGAAACTGCCGGAGGCCGACGACCATCCGGAGTCGGAGCTCCCGCTGCCCCAATCGGAGCCGCCCGAGCCCCAGTCGGAACCACCGCCCGAGGCGAAGGACCAGCCGGAGCCGGAGGATCGCGATCCGCTGCGGAAGAGATCGAAGTCATCGTCGTCGTAGTGGTGATGGTGATGGTGGTGGTGAGACCCGCCATTGGAGAACAATGTCGACCACAGGAGGAAGTCGCCGAGCGAGGACCCCGTAAAGGAGCCGTTGCCGCCTGCGGGCTGTCCCCACGTGCCGCCGACGTTCTGGATCGGCGTCGCCATGACGTTATCGGCGAGGGCGCGCGCGTTTGTTGCATGGGACATCGCAGCGTCGGGGTCCTCGTCGAGCACGTCGCGTGCGGTACTGAGGGCAGTCTCCGCGTCGTTGAGCGTGGAACGAACATTCAGGTCGATGGCACCTCGTCGCCCCTGCACGTAGCGCTGTGCCTGGGCCACGGCCGAGTCCGCCAGGGAGATTTGCGCCTCCGCGGCGGCGTACGCCTTCTGGTAGGCCTCCTCCTTCGTGCGCAGTGGCTCAAGTGCGGTGTCGAGCGTCGCTTCGGCCATGCGAAGGTGCTCGAGAGCGGCGAGCGGATCACCGTTGTTTGCCAGCGCGGCCTGCGCCTCTTTGATCGCGGCCCGCGCGTCGGCCACCATCGGATCGAAGACGGTCGGATCCGTGTCCAGGTTGTCGACGTCTGTCACGTCTGAGGAAATGGAGCTGATTGCGGCGACGAGGCGATCACGAATGGCATCCAAATCGGACTTGGCGGAGAAAATCGCGTCCGTCTGGTGTTTTGCCATCGTCAAGGCGCGCAGGGCGGTGTCGAGGGCACTTGAGGCCCGTGCGCGGTCGGTGGATACTGCCGCGTCGGCGGCGTCGAGTGCGCCGCGAGCCGAGGTAAGCAGCGCCGAGGCCTGCTCCGGGTTGTCTTGGAGGGACGCGAGCATCTGCGTCGGGTACAGGGATGCGATGGAGGCAAGCTCAGCTTTCGCACGTTCGAGGTCCGAGAGCTCTTCGGCGAGGCGTTCGCGCGTTTCGCTGATGCGCTCGGGGAGGGACGCCTGTTCGGCGCGCTTGGTTGCAAACGATGCCTGGATAGCGCTGAGCGGGTTCATGTGAGTCCCCAGGTCGGCCATGATGGCGGTGGCCAGTTGCAGTTGCTCGGCGGGTACGGGCGTCGAGTTCATCTGGGATTGTGCGCTGAAACCGCGGGAGACAGCCGACTTACCGACGTCGATCGCTTGGGCGAAACTATCGGTGGCGCTGAGGCCGAACTGGGCGCGAGCGAAGTCCAATTCGTCTGATGCCGTGCGGATCTGTTCATCGGCAGCCAGGAGTTGGCGGTTCGCTTCCTGGACCGCATGTGCTGCGGCTTGGGCGTCGACCTGCGCTGCCTGCTGTGCGACGACCCTGTTGCGCTTCGACGAGCGTGACACGGCGAAACCGATCACGCACAAGCCGGCGGCCAGGACGATGAGGAACAGGACGATGGCGAGGATCGCGCCCGAGCCGTTGCTAGAACTGGACTCGGAGGCCCTGGAATTACTCGACGAACCCGAACGGGATGGGCTCGAGGAGTTTGCGTTGACGAGAGTGTCGACGAAGGCGTTGACGCCCCTGGCGCCATCGGAGGAAGTGAGCGGCTTCGACGACAGCTGAGCCTCCGAGGCGCTGACCGCGCTTTGGAGCACGGACGGGGACACCCCGTTGTAGACGCACGCGGCGTCGTGTCGCTCAGAGTAGGCGATGACGTAGACGATGGTTCCAGCGTTCAACGATGAACGCTGGACGGTCTGCTGGCACCACGTCTGCGCATCCATGCCCGACAAGTTGGCGACAAAGACGACGGAGACGTTCATGCCGTGGGATGCAGCCTTGCTCGTGGCTGACTCGACCGACGAACGGTCGGAGTGAGACAGCCATCCGTCTGGGTCTGTCACGTTTCCGTTGATGCTCAGGGGGGTGGCAGCGAAGGACGGGAGTCCGAGTGCAAGCAGTAGCGTGGTCAGCACAGCGACGAGGCTGAAGCGGCGGATTCGTGACACTGGGTCCTCCTGCGAAGTGGCGAACAGAGAAACATACATCACGCCACGCGGTTCTGTCGAGCATGTGAGGAAATCGCTGTCGCGTGATTGTTGCCGTGGGGTCAGTCTACGTGAAAGTTGGCTCATCCTGGGGCGTGTGGTGCTGTTCGCTACAGGCGTCGGCTCGTCTCCCACGCGTATCGGGAGAGCGCCCTATGATAGGGGGAGCCCTAGTGGGCTCACAGACTATTGAGAGAAGGAGGGGACTATGCCCACCGGTAAAGTGAGGTTCTTCGACGCGGATCGCGGTTTCGGTTTCATCGCAGGAGACGACGGGGCGGACGTTTTCCTCCACTCGTCCGCACTGCCGGCCGACCATCCCAACCCCCGAGTGGGTGCTCGCGTGGAGTATTCGGTCGCCGATGGACGCAAGGGACCGCAGGCTCTGAGCGTGCGTTTCCTGAAAGAGACAGCTTCCGTTGCCCGAGCCAAGCGCCGCAAGCCGCAGGCGATGGTGCCCGTCGTCGAGGATCTGATCAAGCTCCTCGACTCGTCGAGCGCCGCCCTGCGTCGCGGCTCGTACCCGGACAACGCGACCAAGATCGCGAAGGTGCTGCGCGCCGTCGCAGAGGAATTTGATGCCTAAAACTGTGGCCCGTGTTCGGGCAGTGAAAAAGGACGCCGTCCTGGAGGGTGCCGTCGACGTCGCGCGCGCTGGCGCCGAGGCCGTGGCCCACCCGCGTCCCGTCGGTGATCACGTCGGCTTCGAGATGGTGTCGGAACGCTTGGGCACCCACTATTTCGCGTCGACTGACGCTGGCTACGTGGGTTGGTGCTGGGCTGTGACCGTTGCGCGCGTGCCGCGCGGGCGCGTCGCCACCGTGTGCGAGGTCGACATGACTCCTCGCGAGGGTGCGCTTCTCGCCCCCGAGTGGGTGCCGTGGGAGGAACGCTTGCGTCCTTCGGACATTTCGCGCGACGACGTTTTGCCGTACAAGGCGGACGATGAGCGCCTCGAGCAGGGCTTCGAGGACACGAGCGATGACCCGGATCTGCCGATCGTGCGTGAACTTGGGCTGGGGCGAGCCCGCGTCCTGTCGCAGGAGGGGCGCGATCAGGCGGCTAAGCGCTGGTACGATTCCGAGCGCGGGCCGAAGTCGGGGCGTCGCCCGCGTAACACCTGCTCCTCGTGCGGCTTCCTCATGAAGATGAGCGGTGACATGCGCACCATGTTCGGTGTGTGCGCGAACGAGTGGGCCACCGACGACGGGGCCGTCGTGTCCTTGGACCACACGTGTGGTTCCCACTCGGAGACCGACGTGCCTAAGAATGGTACGGCGTGGCCAGTGCGCCCGTCGCGCATCAACGAGGGGGCACTCGACGCGGAGCCGATGCCGCTGGCATCGGAAGAACTGAAGGCGGACGAGGCCGGAGCGTCGGCGGCTTCCGAACAGGCTGACTGACGCCCGCTTCCGTGATGAACTGAGAGAAAGCATCCGAGACTACGTCTCGGATGCTTTCTCAACAAGTGGTCACATGGCGAGTTTGTTTGCGTGCTCGCCCCCGAGCAGGCACGATTGTTCAGTGAGCACACAAGAAAAGACCGCCCCATCCCACGGCGGCTTCGCACAGTCACTTGATTCGTTCTTCCAGATTTCCAAGCGCGGCTCGACGATCAGTCACGAAATCCGCGGTGGATTTGTTACCTTCTTCGCGATGGCGTACATCCTGGTCGTCAACCCCGCGATCCTGGGCAACGCAGTTCCCAAGGATGGCTCTATTACGACCCAGGGCATCGCTGCTGGCACCGCGCTCGTCGCGGGCATTATGACGATCCTCATGGGTGTCGTCGCGAACTACCCCCTGGCGCTCGCCGCCGGCCTCGGCCTCAACGCGGTCGTCGCCTTCACCCTGGTCCTTGGCGCCGGCCTCAGCTACGGCGAGGCCATGGGTATCATCGCCTGGGAAGGTATCCTCATCTTCCTGCTGGTTCTCACCGGCTTCCGTGAGGCTGTTTTCCGCGCGGTTCCCGCGGCGCTCAAGACCGCCATCACCGTTGGCTTGGGTCTGTTCGTGGCCCTCATTGGCCTCGTGAATGCGGGTATCGTGCGCGCGGGCGCAACTCCCGTTCAGTTCGGCATTTCGGGATCGCTCGACGGCTGGCCTGCCCTCATCTTCGTGTTCGGCCTGTTCCTCATGCTCATCCTGTACGTGCGCGGCGTGAAGGGCGCGGTGCTGATCTCGATCATCGCCTCGACGGTCCTGGCGGTCATCGTCCAGGCGTTCACTCACCTCGAGCGCATTTCCGACACGAACCCCACCGGTTGGGGCCAGACTGTTCCGGAACTCAAGGGCTCCCCGATCGCCGTTCCCGTCTTCGACACGCTCGGCAAGGTGGACCTCTTCGGCGGCTTCGGCAAGCTCGGCATCGTCTCCGCCATCCTGCTGGTCTTCTCCCTCATGCTGGCTGACTTCTTCGACACGATGGGCACCATGGTGGCCGTCGGCGCCGAGGGCAACCTGCTGGACAAGGACGGCAACCCGCCCAAGACCCGCCAGATCCTGATCATCGACTCCCTGGCTGCCGTGGCCGGTGGCGTCGGCGGCGTCTCCTCGAACACCTCCTACGTCGAGTCCGCCTCGGGCGTCGCTGAGGGTGCTCGCACCGGCCTGGCCTCTGTGGTCACCGGCATCCTGTTCCTGCTGTCGACCTTCCTCGCTCCCCTCGTCGAGCTGGTCCCGACCGAGGCTGCTTCCACGGCCCTCGTGTTCGTTGGCTTCCTCATGATGACCCAGGTGACCGGCATCGATTGGGCTTCGAAGGAGGTTGCGATTCCCGCCTTCATGACCATCGCCTTCATGCCCTTCGGTTACTCCGTGTCCGTCGGCATCGGCGTGGGCTTTGTGACCTACGCGGTGATCCAGCTCGTCAAGGGCCAGGCCCGCAAGGTCCACCCGCTCATGTGGCTGGTCGCTGGCCTTTTCATCATCTACTTCCTGATGGGTCCGATCCAGCGCCTCCTCGGCGTCGGCTGATTCGTCACCCTTCGTCTCCTTCCCGCCCCGGAGCCTTCCTCCGGCGGGGCGGTCGTATCCTGGGAAAATACGCCGAGGAAGGATGAGCGCCGCCGGGCGCCCCGGCCTCGTTCGGTGTGCGCAGCAGCAGTGAGAGAGGGAGGATTGGCGTGTCAGCAACATTCGCGTCCATGCGCTACGTGAACTACCGGTATTGGTTCGTCGCCTCCCTGATTGCGTCGACCGGCGCGTGGCTTCAGCGCGTCGCCCAGGACTGGTACGTGCTGACGGTCCTGACCGATCACGACGCCTCGCAGGTTGGCGTGGTCACCGCCCTGCAGTTCCTGCCGATCATCCTGTTTTCGGCGTGGGCGGGAGTCCTCGCGGATCGCATCCCCGGGCGCCGTCTCCTACAGTGCACGCAGACAGGGGTCGGCCTCGTCTCCCTCATCATTGGCATCGTAGTTCTGACGGGTACGGGCGAGCTCTGGCACCAGTACATCCTGGCCTTCATTTCGGGGATGATCTCCGCGATCGATACGCCGGCGCGCCAGGCGTTTGTCGGCGAGCTCGTGCCTCAGGACAAGATGGCAAACGCTGTCGCTCTCAACGCGACCGCTTTCCATACTGCGCGCCTGATTGGCCCGGCGTCGGCGGGTTTCTTCATTGACTGGTGGGGGATCGGCCCGGTCTTCGTCATCGATGCTGTCATGTTCCTCGCTCCCGTCATCGCGCTGGCGCTCATGCGAGGCGACAGACTCTATCCGCGCACGCTCGTGCCGCGCGCCCGCGGCCAGCTGCGTGAGTCCGTGATCTACGTGCACGGTCGCACCGATATCCGCATTATTCTCGCGCTGATCTTCGTTGTGAGCGCGCTTGGCATGAATTTCCAGATGACGAGCGCTCTCATGGCCACGACGGTGTTCGGCAAGGCGGCGGGTTCCTTCGGCATTCTCTCGACCTTCATGGCCTTCGGTTCGATTCTCGGATCCACGGGAGCTGCGCGCCGCGCTCCTCGCCTGCGCACGATTCTCATGGGTGCCGCTTTCTATGGGAGCGCTGAGATCCTGCTGGGTCTGTCGCCCTCGTACTGGTGGTTTGCCCTCCTGTCGATTCCCACGGGCTTTGGCATGCTGACGATGAATACGAGTGCGAACGCCCTCGTGCAGACGCGCACCGACTCCGATAAGCGTGGCCGCGTCATGGCCCTGTATTCGCTCGTTTTCCTGGGTGCGACGCCGATCGGCTCGCCGCTCGTCGGCTGGGTGGGGACGATGTTTGGGGCGCGCTGGTCGATTCTGGTCGGCGGCATCGCATCGCTGGGCATCGCACTGGTGTGCGGCGTATGGGCGATGATCCACTGGAAGGGACGCATCACGCGACGCGGGTCCTTCCCGTGGGTGGGTATTGAAGCTGATTCCTCGGTGGACGCGCCGAGCCGTTCGGTCGACGCCCTCTGACGGGCGCCGCCGAAGTTTAGAGCACGCGCTCCAGACAGTAGTCGATGCAGGCGAGGAGCGCCTCCACGTCGTCGATGTCGACGCTCGGCCACGTGCCGATGCGCAGCTGGTTGACGCCGACGCCGCGGTAGGCGCCGATGTCGACGATACCGAGCGTGCGCAGGTGTGCGGCCAGCTCGGCCGCACTCACGGCCTCGTCAATCTCGATCGTGGCGGTCACGGGGGAGCGCCACGCCGGGTTCTCCACGAAGGGACGCGCGGCCAGGTTCGCCTCCGCCCACTGGTAGATAAGGGACGAGGCCTGGGCGCAGTGGGTGCTCGCCATACCCATGCCGCCGCGCTCCAGGAGCCAACGCACCTGGGCCTGCGCCATGATGATGGTCGCGAGTGCGGGGGTGTTGAGCGTCTGGTCTTTGCGCGAGTTCTGAACAGCTGCGGTCAGTGACAGGAACTGGGGGACCCAGCGTCCGTCGGATCCCTCTTCAATGCGACGCGCACGCTCGATGGCAGCGGGGGAGAGGAAGGCGACCCACAGGCCACCGTCGGAGCCGAGGGCCTTCTGGAGAGAGAAGTAGTAGGCGTCAATCTGCGTGAGGTCAACGGGGGCAGCGCCGGCGATCGACGTGCCATCCACGAGGGTGAGCGTGTCGGGGGCCTCGACGCGGTAGATGGGGGAGGTGACGCCGGTGGAGGTCTCGTTGTGGGGATAGGCGTAGGCGTCGATGCCATCGCGCGGGGTCACGGTGACGAGTGAGCCGTCGGGGGCCTCGTCAACGAGGGGATCGCACAGGTGCGGCGCGCGGATGGCTTCCGTGGCGAATTTCGCGCCGAACGCGCCCCAGGAACCGAACACCGCGCGCGAGGAAATGAGGCAGGCGCAGGCAACGTCCCAGAACGCGGAGGCACCGCCGTTGCCCAGGACAACCTCGTAGTCGTCGGGGAGCGCAAAGAGGGCGCGCAGGCCGTCCTTCAGTGAGGCGACCACGTCGCGCACGGGTATGGCGCGGTGGGACGTACCCATGAGGAGCGGTGAGGAGAGCGCGTCAATTTGTGCGGCGCGCACCTTGGAAGGGCCGCAGCCGAAGCGTCCGTCTGAGGGGAGGAGAGCCTGGGGGATGTCGGGAAAAGCCACCATGACGACAGCCTAGTCCCCTCATGCGGTGTATTTCCATCACGTTCATTAATCGAATTGTCGTGAGCGTGCACACGTCGACACGCCTGTTTTGCCGCATCAACGCGTCGTTCCATGTGTGCAAAGGAAGGTGACCCTATTCTGTGTTTATTACATGCCTGATGAAGGAGGCCACCATGGCGGACCTGATCGACACCACCGAGATGTACCTCAAGACCATCCTCGAACTTGAGGAGGATGGGGTCACCCCCCTGCGTGCGCGCATTGTTGACCGCCTGGGGCACTCCGGTCCGACGGTCTCGCAGACGGTCGCGCGCATGGAGCGTGACGGGCTGCTGCATGTGATGGGGGATCGCCGCCTCGAGCTGACCGAGGCTGGTCGCGCGCATGCGACCGAGGTGCTGCGCAAGCATCGCCTGGCTGAGCGTCTCCTCCTCGACGTGATCGGCATGGAGTGGGCGCAGGTGCACGACGAGGCGTGCCGCTGGGAGCATGTGATGAGCGATGTCGTCGAGGCGCGCCTGCAGGAGCTGCTCAGTAACACGTGCGTGGATCCCTACGGCAATCCCATGCCCGGCTGTGAGCAGCTGGGGGGTGCTTATTCTGCTGAGCTCGCGGTGCGTTCGCTCGAGGCGGGTGTCCTCACGCTGGTACGTATTGGCGAGCCGATCCAGGCGGACGCGGAGCTGCTGGCGTCCTTTGATGAGCTGGGCCTGCGTCCTGGCGCTCGCGTGGAGCTGTCGGCGCACGGCGACGTCGTGCGCGTCGTAGCCCTCGACGAGGCCGGGAACGCGCGCGGGTACCTGACGATGCCGATGGCGTTGGCGGCTCACCTCTTCGTGCGGGGGTGAGTGAGCGCTCTTCGTTGACGAGGCCGGGGCCTGCCGGGGTCTCGGCTTTTGTCATATCGCCCTGCTATCTCGGATAGTGGACTGTCTGCCGGGGTGTTTTTCTGAGTAAACGCGGGGTAAATGTCACGGAAGGGTAACGATGAACCCCGGTGATGTTACCGGAACGTGACATTGGCTGGTTGGTCAGTGTATAGTTGGCACCGGTCATCAGACCACCCGCCTATCCGGCACCCGAAGTGAGACGACGGATAGAGCGGAAATTTCGTCTCACGCGGGGAACCCGACCGTGGCTCCTCGGAGCCTTGGGGTGAAGCTCGCCAGCCGAGCCGGACTTCCCGTCCGAACCCGACAGCTAACCTCGCAGGGAAACAGGGAGAACATGAGTGAAGACTTCTAAGCCTGCTCCGCGTCACCGCCTGGCACGTCGCCCGCTGACCGACACCATGGTCGAGGGCCTCAACGCCTCCACTGCAGCTCGTCCGATCGCCTTCGCGTCGGCAGCCGGTGTTGCGCTGACCGCGATCGCTGCCGGCGTTGCGAACGCCGCCCCGGCGGCCCCTCAGTCTGAGCCGCAGAGCGCGGACCTGAACACCACGACTGTCGCCGTCGATGATGTGACCACGGTTGAGGTTCCGGACATCGCGTGGACCGCCGAAGAGGATGCGACCGCGTCCGCTACCGCCGAGGCGCCCGCACCGGCACCGGCTGCCACCACCCCGGCCGCCGAACAGTCCGATTCTGCTGCTTCCCGTTCGGAGTCGCGTGCCGACGCCATATCGGGCAATATCTCCGCTCGTCAGGCTGCCGTGAACGCCTCGGGTTCGGACATCGCGTCCGTCGCCCTGGGCCTGACCGGCATCCCCTACGTCTACGGTGGCGAGTCCCTCGCGGGCCTCGACTGCTCCGGCCTGGTCAAGTACGCGTACGCGGCTGCCGGCATCAACCTGCCGCACTCCTCGTCCGCCCAGACCGCTGGTGGCACCATCGTCTCTGACCCACAGCCCGGCGACATCGTGTCCTACCCCGGCCACGTCGCCATCTACATCGGCGGTGGCCAGATGGTCGAGGCCACGGTGCCCGGCAGTGTCTCCCGGATCTCGCCGGTCCGCGCTGGCGCCACCTACGTGCGCTACTGAGCCTGCGATAGACAGCTGATGATCCCCGCAGCCCACACGGGCTGCGGGGATCGGTGCGTTGAGGCAGGTTGGGCTTTCGCTGGCTGTCAAAATGCGGCACAATATAAGTGACTGCCACCACGAGGAGGACACCATGAGTTCTACCGAAGTCATTCTGGTCGGTGTCGATGGCTCGACGGAGAGCCTTGCCGCCGTCACCTGGGCCGCTGATCGCGGCGCGCGCACCGGAGCGCGCATTCATTGCCTGTGCACGTACGCGCTGGCCTCCTACTCAGCTGCCGCCCTGGACGGCGGTTACGCCGTGCTCGACGATGAGGCCCTGAAAGCAGGGGCTGAACAGGTCGTCGAGGAGGCAAAGGCCGTGGCACGCGAGCACGGCGCCACGCACGTGTCCGGCTCGACGGAACCAGGAGACCCGGCGGGTGTCCTCATTGACTTCTCCGCCGAGGTCGACATGATCGTCGTCGGTTCCCGCGGCGGCGGTGGCTTCGCTGATCGCCTGCTCGGCACCGTCTCCTCGGCCCTACCCGCGCACTCCAAGTGCCCCGTTGTCGTCGTCCCGCGCCACACCTCGGGCAAGAACTTCACGCCCGTCGAGCGCATCGTCGTCGGCGTGGACGGCACCGACCAGCCGTCGTGCGCCCTCAAGCGCGCGATTGCTGAGGCGAGCCTGTGGGACGCG
>ERZ773067.788-NODE-788-length-18133-cov-3.062009_pt1 | contig 18133 bp, 6 predicted proteins | sample MGYA00580622_ERZ773067 | MGnify/ENA primary metagenome ERZ773067 (study PRJEB29015, sample SAMEA2737998) | human oral metagenome | biome: human oral; feature: human-associated habitat; material: dental | place: China | collected 2113 ...
TTACACTGGGCGCAAAAAGCCCGGGACTTTCAGCCTGACCTCTTCTTAGTTGAAGGGACGACCTTCAGCTTTGACCAAGAGTCACGCGATGCCCGGATGCAACTATCAGAGGACCTAGCTTCCCACGTATCTTCAATCTCTGCGGGCAACGAAAGTAAGTTCCTCAAGGATTTTACCCAAGTCGTAGAGCAAGCTGGCAACCAGCTAATTGCCCTCAATGTCTATCCACAAAATATTGAGCGTCTAGTTTATATGGCGCAAGCGCTCAATCGTGCAGGACGGACTCTGGTCTTAGAGCCTAACTACTACCGTCTCTTGCGGCCTTACATGGCACCAGAGGCAGCCTTGGCAACCATCAACTGGGATGGCGACAGCAAGCTGCCAGTTCAAGATGTCTTGACTTGGGACCAAGTGCAGGCTGCACCAGCTCAATACGCTGTCCAAGTCGACTATGAACAACACCATGATTATATCTTTAGCCTATCGGAAGGTATCTACATCCACTCCAACGGGGTGCCTTTAGGAGCTTATGATGCGCGTTACCAACCTTGGTTGGAAGGCATCGTCAAAGCAGGCTGGCAATTCTATCATGGCCATGTATCTGGCCACGCCTCTACCCAAGACCTCTGCTTGGTCAACTATGTGGTAGGTGCTAAGCTAGTGGTGCCATGGCACAGCTTTAAGCCAGAACGTTATGCGGAAGCCTTAGTCGATTTAGGGCTGACCCCATGGTTACCAAGTCTAGAGACAACTTACTCTGCTGACCAGATTAAGAGCCTAGCTGACTAAAAAAGCTTTTATTAGAATAGCATGAAAAACGCAGAAATTGAGGGAAATATGATGCGATTTATGCTATAATTTACGCTAGAGCTATAAGCTCCCTAGCACTTATTAAGACTGATAAAAAATGAGGAGAATCAACGTGCAAGTTAGATTTGAAGACGTGACCATGCAGTTCGAACAGAAGACTGTTTTGGACCGGATTAATTTTACATTGCCTAGCCAGCAACTTATTTCCTTCTTAGGACCTTCTGGCTGTGGTAAATCTACAACATTATACTTAATTTCAGGGTTACTGAACGCAACATCAGGTAAGATTTTCTTCGACGATAAAGATGTAACTAAATTAGACCCAGTTAAGCGTCGGGTAGGCTTAGTCTTCCAATCCTATGCCCTCTATCCACACTTGACGGTCTTGGAAAACATCATGTTCCCGCTCAAAATGGAAAAAATGCCAAAGGCTGAGCGCCGCGAACGTGCCATCGAAATGGCAAAATTAACGCAAATTCAAGACCAGTTAGATAAGTACCCACGCCAGTTGTCAGGGGGACAACAGCAACGGGTGGCCATCAGCCGGGCTATGGCTAAATCACCTTCCATCCTACTTATGGACGAGCCTTTATCTAACTTAGACGCTCGCCTCCGGATTGAGATGCGTGAAGAAATTCGCCGAATCCAACAAGAGACAGGGGTTACCACTGTCTTCGTTACCCACGACCAAGAAGAAGCCCTGTCTATCGCGGACAGCGTCATGGTCTTAGAAAAAGGCGAGATTCAACAAGTAGCGGACCCAGTTAGCCTCTACCAAACACCAAGCAACCTCTTCGTGGCACGCTTCATCGGGTCACCAATTATCAACACCTTTGCCAAGAGCTCTGCCGCTCTTAACCCTAACAGTGCCTTCGCGGAATTGAACTGGGCAACTATCGGGGTTCGTTCCGAGCATTTCCGTCTGGGGACGGCGGATAACTACCTAGTCCGTGGGAAAGTAGTCCGTGTGGAAGCAGTAGGTAAGGATATTACCGTTCACTTGGAATGGGAAGGCGACCGCTTCGTGGTTTCCAACTTAGAAGGTGATTTTGAAGTAGATCAAGAAATCTACTTGCAAGTACCAGCTGAACGCCTGCTCTTCTTCCAAGAAGACCAACGTCGCATTCTGTCAGAAAGCGAGCGTGAGGGCTAGATGAACCGCAAACCTACTCTCAAGAGTAGCCTCCAGGCCCTACTCTATTTAGCGCCGGCCTTGGTGTTCATGACAACCTTCACCATTATTCCGATTATCCGCTCCTTCATGATGAGTTTCTATGAAAACTACAAGTTGCGGAATATTACTAAGAACAAGCCAGTGGTCTGGTCTCTGGATAACTTCCAGAAGATTCTGGCGGACCAAAAGTTCTACCTAGCGCTACAAAATACCGCAACCTATGTTTTCTGGGTGGTGCTCTGTTCCATCACAATCTCAGTGACCGTTGCGGTCTTGCTCAATCAGATTCCCTTTCTCAAAGGGCTCTTCCGAACCGCCTACTTCTTGCCATTCGTTACCTCAACGGTGGCCATCTCCGTGGTTTGGTCTTGGCTCTATCACTCAGAGTACGGTCTACTCAACTATCTCTTAGGTTTGGTGGGGATTGACCGTATCAACTGGCTCAATGATCCTAAGACAGCCATGACAGCTGTCATTATCATGGCTGTCTGGAAGAGTCTGGGCTTCAATATCCTGCTGACCCTGGTCGGCTTGGGTAACATCAACGAGACCTACTACAAGGCAGCTCAAGTTGATGGGGCCAACGCCTGGAAGAGATTCACCAATATTACCTTACCGCTCTTACGACCAACCCTCTTCCTCTTGTCAACAGTCGGCATCATCAACGGCTTCAAGGTCTTCGATGAAGTCTTCGCTCTCTTCAATGGGCGCCCTGGACCAGGTGGTTCAGCCATGACCGTTGTCTACTATCTCTTCGATCAGTTCTATGTTCAATTTAACTACGGGATGGCAGCTGCGACCGGGATTATCCTCTTCGCCATTGTCCTCGTTATTACCGTCTTCCAGAACATAGGCAACAAATACTTCGAGAAGCGGGGAGGTTAAGACATGGCACGCACAAAACGTATTCAAACCATTTTGCTCTATGTCATCTTGACCTTGGGCGCGCTGGTCATGATTCTACCATTCTACTGGATGGTGGCGACCAGCTTGAAGTCAGGGTCCGAAGCAATCTCCGTACCGCCAACTTGGCTGCCGCGGAACTGGCTCTTCTCTAACTATGGCCAAGCCCTGGAGAAAGCCCCATTCGGCCGCTACTTCCTTAACTCGGTCTTTGTCACAACTGTGACGACCGCCGGGGAACTCTTCACCTCAATCCTGGCAGCTTATGCCTTCGCTAAGCTCAAATTCTGGGGTAAAGACATCCTCTTCCTACTCTTATTGGCAACCATGATGGTGCCAGGGGAATTGATGACTATTCCGAACTTCGTGACCTTATCAAGTTGGAAGTTAGTCAATACCTACTGGGCCTTGATCATTCCTTGGTTCGCCTCTGTCTTCTCGGTCTTCACCTTGAAACAAAACATTCAGACGATTCCAGACGAGCTCTACTATGCTGCCAAGACGGATGGCGCCAGCGACTGGCAATTCCTCTGGGAGATGGTCGTGCCCCTGTCCAAATCGTCCATTATCGCCGTGATGATTCTCAAGGTCATCGGTTCGTGGAACTCCTTCCTCTGGCCAATGATCGTCACCAACTCGGCACCTGACTTACGGACTTTACCTGTTGGACTCCAAGCCTTTACCACTGAAGCCGGCACCCAATTCGAACTCTTGATGGCGGCGTCGACCCTGGTAATCTTGCCAATGGTGATTATTTACTTATTGTTGCAGAAATACATTATTCAAGGTATTTCACGTTCTGGCTTGAAGGGCTAGCCCCTCAATGCTTTCCTATTAACTATTTGGAGGTAACATCTAGTGAAAAAAATCAAAGTGCTTTTCGCATTATTACTCTCAGTAGTCTTAGCATTCAGTGCTTACGCACCATCTGCTCACGCTGCTGACAAGGTTAAGGTAACTTTCTGGCATGCAATGAACGGTCCTCACGCTGAGGAATTAACCCGACTCGTTAAGGCCTTCAACGAATCTCAAGATAAGTATGAAGTTGAAGAAACTAGCCAAGGGAACTACAAAGCCCTACAACAAGGGGTAATGGCGGCTGCTGCTTCTGGCGACCTACCAACCATGACCCAATTAACTGCTTCTAGCTTCTCTGGCTTCAAGTCAGAAGGGCTCTTAGCACCATTAGATGAGTTCTTAACTGCTGACAATGGCTTCACTGAAGAACTTAAGAATGACATCTACCCAGGTTTCTTGAAGGGTGTAACCGTTGAAGACAAGATTTATGCGATTCCATTTGCTAAATCTGTACGCCTCATGTTCGTCAACCAAGACATGCTCAAAGAAGCAGGTAAAGAAGTACCTAAGACTTGGGCTGAGGTCAAAGAATTAGCAGCTGCCCTCAAAGAAAAAGGCATTGATAAGCCAGCTTTAGGTTTGGAAAATGGTCTGTCTATCGAAGTGGAAACCATGGCTCGCCAAAATGGCGCAACTTGGGTTTCTGACGACTTGAAGACGGTAGACCTCACTTCTGACAAAGCTCTCGAGCCAGTTCAATTCATCAAAGACATGGTCAAAGACGGTTCAGCACGTTTAGCCGGTGAAGACAAGTACATGTCAGGTCCATTCGCAGCTGGCGGTTCTGCAATCTACATTGGCTCATCTGCGGGCTTACCTTACGTAGTCAAGGGTGTGCAAGAATCAGGTATCAACATTACCACTGCGCCAGTCCCAACCTTCGGTCAAGGCAAGCAAATGACCCTCTTAGCAGGGAACGACTTAGGGGTCTTCGAAGATGCTTCTGATGAAGAAAAAGCAGGGGCTGTAGCCTTCATGTCCTTCCTCCTCAAGGCGGAGAACACTGCAAGTTGGGCATCTAAGACTGGTTACCTACCAATCACTAAGTCTGGGACTAACTCAGAAATCTGGACTAACTATGTCAAAGAAAACCCACTTGTTAAGGCAGCATCTGACGAATTAGAGCACGGCTTTACGGCTCCAATCTATGAAGGTTCTGCTAAAGTCTTCTCTGATTCAGAATTAGCCTTGGAAAACATCGTTGTTAACGATGCAGACATCAAGACTGAAATGAAGAAGATTGAAGACCTCATCAAGGGCTACTTACACCTATAATCAGCCTGATCCATACAATAAGTAAATAAGTCGAATGAGAGACTAGGACTTGCTCCTGGTCTCTTTTTTGGCTTTATGAGCCCAAACGTTTAGGCTCCAAGCTATTTAGGATGGTTCAGAGACTTATTACATGTAATAAAACACAAGGACCCACAGGGTTGGAAGCAATAAAGTATAAATTGTCTAGTCATAAGCTAGACGACAAGCGTCGCGCATTGTTTAGAAATTTAGTGCATTATATGATAAGTATGACTTAGAGCAGACAAACAGACTGTAACAGCTAAGTGACAGGTAGATAAAAGATACGAACGATTCTTAAGCTAAAAAGCTTGAACGTAAAGGCTAAAATGTGGAGTTGTCTTGAAAAAAAGATGAATAAGGTAGGATTTTTCGATTATATATTTCAATATTGTAACACAAGTGTGGCAAAAGCGAATTTTCATGAAAGATCTCAAAGTATAATCAATATAAACTGAGGCTGAAAATAAGGAAATCAGGGCTGCTGAATTTAGAGAATTTTTATGATAACGGGATCAAAGTGAGCAAAAACGTAAGAAAATCGTAAAAAATCTGTGATTTAGGCAACTTAGAATGTATACAATCCTTGCCCTGTGTGGTAAAATAGGGGATAGCTAATAATGCAAATCTATGCTTAAAAGAGCTCAAAAAATTATTTTTTTGAAATTGCGGATCTTGCTCCGGCCAAATCCGACACAAGCATTTGAGCATTGGATAGGGATTCATTGGCAGTAGCGTAGCGGCAAAGCCGTATAGGGGGACCTAAGCTGCGTAATAATAAGTAGACCATGCTGAGCATGGCGAGCACTGAAACAATAATAGGGGGGCGAGTTATCGTTTAGGTTAGCGCAAGCTAAGCAATCTGTTTATTATGATCAAGACCGTTTGAAACGTGATTCGGCGTTCGCGGTTCAAATGGGCGGCAAGCGTCGCCAGGCACTATAGCCAGGAGATACTTGTCAAAGTTCTCTATTCAATAGAAGGAAATACAATTTTACAAGTCAGGAGAGATACACAATGACCCAAGATTTGAAGAAAAAGTTATTGAATGTCGTAGCCTTATCAGGCTTAGTCGCGGCATCATTCCCAGTCAATCAAGTTCTTCAGAACCAAGCAACTCCAGCAGTCTACGCGCAAGAGGATCAATCAGCACCAGATGACGAAGAGTTACCAGATGCAGTAGACCTCGCAGCAATCAAGGCGGCTGAACAAGTTATCAAGGATATCAAGAATGCTTATCAAGCGGCACTTGACGAGGGCGAAGATGAAGCTGGTGCTAAGGACGCAGCTCAGTTCGCCAAAGATGAAGGGCAAAAGAAACTCAACCCAATCATCAACAAAACGATCAAGAACAAGAAAGAGCTCCAACGCCTTACTGAATTATATAACAAGGAAGTAGCCAAGCTCTTAGGCGAGACACCATTACCAGAACCTTTCCCACAACAAGGCCCTAAGGTTGAAGTGAGAGAAGAAACTGAGACCATGGATATCGACTTTAGCACCAAGGTAATTAAAGACGATAATTTAGATAAAGGTGTGACTGAGATTGACGTCCCAGGGAAGAAAGGGACCTTGACCATCACATACGCCGTGGAATATCACGATGGCGTTCGCCAAGCTAATACTCGTAAAGAGAAGAAACGTGAGCGTACAGTTGAACCTGTAACTCAAGTTGAACGCCACGGTACCAGAGACGTTGTAACGACAGAAAACGTCAAAGAAGTGGAAGAAATTCCATTCGAGAAGAAAACAGAAGAAACGGATCAACTCGACAAAGGTAAGACCCAACTCAAAACGCCAGGTAAGAAGGGTGTCCTCACTAAAACTTATCGTTATAAAGTAATTAACGGTGCGCGTGAAGAGGCAACCAAAGAATTAGTAGGCTCCGAAGTAACGGTTGAGCCTGTGGCAGAAGTAACCTTGGTTGGGACGCGCCCAGTTGTAACAACCCAAGAAATCTCAGAAGAGTCAGAGATTCCATACGGTACTCAAACTCAACAAAACCCTAACTTAGCCAAAGGCGTTAAGAACACAGTCCGTCCAGGGGTCAAAGGTAAGAAGAAGGTAACCTATACCATCACCCTCACTGACGGCGTTCAAACCGACAAACAAGTGAAGAACACGGAAATCCTTAAGGCAGCAGTTGATGAAATCATCGAAGTTGGGACTAAGGAAGAGCCTGTAGTACCAGAGCGTACTCGTCGTGAGAATGTCCGCACTGAAACAGTGGCCTTCGATATCGTTAATAAAGATAGCGACCAATTAGACCTAGGTCAAACTCAAATTGAGACCGAAGGGACACCAGGGGTGCGCACCATCACTGAAGAATGGTATGCAGACAAAGACGGCGTTGAAATCCCAGGTACACGCAAAGTGATTGGCGATGCTGTTACCACTCAACCTGTGGCGCGTGTTGTCCTACATGGGGTAAAACCAGTAAAACGTACGCGTACTGAAACTAAGGAAGTGGACTTCAAGACCGTTAGAAAAGAAGATCCAACTTTAGCTAAGGGCGAAACCAAGACTGAAACTCAAGGTGTCAAAGGTCAAGAAACCATCACCTATGAATACCTAGAAGGTAAGGATGGCTTAGTAGCTGGCTCTGAAAAAGAAGTGAAACGCGAAACCACAGTTCAACCAGTAGATGAAGTAATCTTGGTTGGGACTAAAGAAGAAGCGTCAAGCGAATCAAGCTCTGAGTCTTCATCATCAAGCTCAGCAGCATCAAGCGAATCAAGCTCTGAGTCTTCATCATCAAGTTCAGCAGCATCAAGCGAATCAAGTTCTGAATCTTCATCATCAAGTTCAGCAGCATCAAGCGAATCAAGCTCAGAATCTTCATCATCAAGTTCAGCAGCATCAAGCGAATCAAGCTCTGAATCTTCATCATCAAGTTCAGCAGCGTCAAGCGAGTCAAGCTCTGAGTCTTCATCATCAAGTTCAGCGACTTCAAGCGAATCAAGTTCTGAATCTTCATCATCAAGTTCGGTAGCATCAAGCGAATCAAGTTCTGAGTCTTCATCTGCATCAAATGCTGCTTCATCAACAGCATCAAGCTCTGAGTCTTCATCATCAAGTTCAGCAGCATCAAATGAATCAAGCTCAGAATCTTCATCAAGCACATCAAGCAATGATCCAGGTCAAAATGGTAAGAAACCTGGTAAGAAAGACCAAGGTAAGAAATTACCTAAGACAGGTGAAACTCAAAATGTGACATTCCTCATGGGGATCATGATGATGTTTGCCTCCGCAGTGGTAGCATTATTCCGCCGCAAACAAAATTAATGTAGCTTCATTAGAACGACGTAGCGATGTTAATTTTGGCTCGTGACCATTAATTAGTGAAAAGTCCTTGTTGATTAAGACAAGGGCCCCACTAATTTAGATAACATCGCAAGGATGTTCTAATATTTAGAAAGAGGGGATATAAATAATGAAGCACAAAGAAAATCTTAGAAAGGGTTTCTCGATACTGTTCGTGTTAATGATGGTCTTATCGGTATTCCAAGGCCTCATTCAACCAGGGCATGTAGTACATGCGCAGAACAATAACAATGTTCGAGAAATTCAGTCAGGAGATAGTCAGACTACCATTCGTCAGGATGGGTGTGACCTCTTCATCAACAAAACGCAAGATACCGAATGGTCCGTACCGCGGAAGCCAATTGACTTGGTTATTCTGCAGGATACATCTGGTTCCTTCAAAAACACCATTGGTGGTGTCCAAAATGCCTTGCGCGAATTGACTACACCAGTGCCATCGACTCAATACGATCCAGATCATCCACGTCTGGTCTTCACTGACAACCCTAAGACTACTGACCGTGTCATGGTTGCAACCTTCCAAGGGTTAGACGGAAAGGTCACTTATGACCGTTGGGATACTAGCAGCGTCTATGACTCATGGCGTCGTGCCTATCCGGGTTATAACCCTGATAGTAACTTTACAGACAATCCAGTCTACGAAAAATATGATGGGACCTCCTATCGAATCAATAACACTAGCTTGTCTAACAATCCGAGTGAAATTCAAGACTTCATCAACAATATGGTAACCGAAGGTGGTACACCAACAGTACCAGCCTTGGAAGACATCATGACTCGTTATAGTTCACAAGTTCAAGCCTCCCAAGGTGGGATGGAAAATGGTCGTAAGACAGTCTTCCTTCTGATCACTGACGGGGTAGCCAACGGGAAACGCCTTGCCAATGGTAAAGTTGCCATCGAATATAGTGGTGCCCGCATGTATCAATTGATGCGTGACTGGAACTTGACAGAAGACTGGCTCTATATGGAAGCCAGCCAAAATATCTTAGCTCGTGCAGAAGAATTAAAGCGCGCTGGGGAACAACTCAAAGCAGCAGTTGGTCCTGAAGGTTCAGTCGTTATTGGTTTCTGGGAAGATGTAAAAGGCTTCACCGGGAACGGTCAATATGGGCGTACTTATAAGGAAGGTTTTGGACATACCAACGTTAACTTCGGTGACAACCGTTCGGTACAAGAAATCTTCTCTACCACCTTGCGTAGCATGGCCTCACCAGACAAAGTTGTTAACGGGAAGAATGCTACCTTCTATGTTAATGAACAAAATGATATCAATGTCTTCGCTAACAAGGTCCTTGAATCGGTAGGGGCTGCCTTAGTTAAGGAAGACGTAAAAGGTGACTTCACCATCACGGATGGCTACAAGGTTAAGAGTGTCTCCATTAACGGCAAGAAAATTGTAGAAACAGTCACTGATAAAGAAAAAGAAATCCGTGGGACAGTAACGCAGGAAGGTAACAACGTTAAGATTTCTGTTCCGGATGCGGCCTTCAACCCAGGGTCTAACAAATTCGACTATGAATTAGTGCGTACCGAAACTGCACCACCGACCAATGAAGATGAAGAAGAAGAACCAGGTGACGACTATACGCCAAGTGAAGTTGAACGTGAAGTTGGTCAATTGGTAGGTAAATTCTCTGTTGGGGAATACAGCACAACCCAAATTGGTTCTAAAGACAAACAAACAGTCAAAGTTAATGACCTGTCCTACTGTTACCCATCACTTTCTAAGACCATCACTGATGGCGATGCAAGTAATGACCAAGGTCAAATCGATGACCCAATCATTACCTATAAGAAAGCCTATGCGGCTAACTTAGGCACAGTTCACGAGCCATTCGAATATACGGTTACTTACCGTATGAACAACGCGCCGTTGAACTTCAAGAAAAACCCAATCTTGGTTGACCGTGTTAACTACCGTCTCTTAGTGCTTATGTAACTGACATGAATGGTAACCGTCTCGACGACTTCACGATTCGTCAGGTTCAAGAAGCCGACCAAGAAGGTAACATGGGAACCACCGTTATTGCGGATATTCCTAAGAAGCCAGGTATTAAGACTGAGAGCGTCAATGAAGGGGAATGGGGTGGCCACAAGTGGGCACGTTACCAACTCCACATCAAGGCGCGCTTCAACGATCAATATCCATTTGATGTTAACCAGAAGGAATACATTAAGATCCTTCAAGAAAACGATGGTCTTGGGGTCTTGAACCAAGGTCAAATCATGTGGAACGGGGAGTCTAACACTCCTGACTCTGAAGGTACCAACGTTCGTCGTTCTAACAGCGTCTTCGTAGTACCACCAACCGAAACGACTATTACTAAGAAGGTTCGTGGCGCTAGCCAAACGGTAGAACAAGGTGCCGAGCACTATGACTTACCATTACGCGACGACGAATACTACTACGATGTTAAGGTGGCATGGCCAGGCCTTGCTGACAAGTTCTTAGTAGAAGATGAATTAGTACCTGAACTAGAAGTAGTCAAGAGCGGTGCCAAACCACACGGTCATGACATTGAAGTAATGGTTAACGGTAAACCAGTTAAAGCGCTCGAGAAGTTTATCTCAGTCAGCGGCAACAAGGTTACCATGCAAATAAACAAAGCGGACATCACACGTACCCTCAATAACACCATCAACCGTGCTAACAAGGGTAACTTAGGTCCAGCCGAAATCCACATCCAAATCAAGGCGAAGATCCGTCAAGATGCCAACCTTGATCGCTTCAAGGATGCTAACGGCGTAGTTAAGATTCCTAACGATGCTAGCGTAACGCTCGACAACAAGGCTCCTAAGAAGTCAGAAGTTGTAACGGTTACTCCGGACGAGCCAGCTGTCGCTAAGAAGATTAACGATACCTTAGACGACCTCTACATCCCATCATGGGAAGAAAACCACTATAACTACAACATCAAGACGACCTTGCCAGGTAACATCCGTGACTACGGTACTTACGTAATTAAGGATGTCCTTGATGAGCGTTTAGAACTGCAAGCTGGTCAACAACCTTCTATTAAAGGTGAATTCGCTAAGTACTTCGACGTGGCTTACGATGAAGCATCGCGCACCATCACGGCTACTATGAAGTCTGATGCCTTTGGCCAAATCGCAGGCAAGTCTGTAGTTGAATTAGTCATCCCAGCTAAGATTAAGGATGGCGAAACTGCAGCTAAGATTCCTAACACGGCGACAGTACTTTACAACAAGCAAAATGCAACAGGTGATCCAAAAGAAATCACCACGCCACCTGTTACCGTAACACCACCACCATCAGGCCCAACTAAGAAGATTAATGGTAACCTCGATGACTTGGTGATTCCAAGTGCAGAAGAAAATGCCTACACTTACAACATCAAGGCTAAATTACCAGGTAACATTGAAAACTACACGCAATGGGGCTTCAAAGATACCTTAGATAACCGCCTTGAACTACAACCTGGCCAATCAGCTCATATTGAAGGGCCAAATGCTGATAAGTTCACTGTAACTTACGATGCAGCAACCAACACTGTAACAGCTGAAGTCAAGGCTGGCCAATTCGCTAGCTTGACTGCTGGTCAAGAAATCGAATTAGTCATCCCAGCTAAAGTAAAAGATGGCGTTACTGATAAGAAGATTCCTAACCAAGCAACTGTCTACTATAATAATCCTGCAGATGGCGGGGTGCCTCGTGAAACACCACCGACCCCACCGGTAACTGTAACACCACCTCCAACAACTCCAGATATTTCGAAGACAGTTAATGACGTAGAGCATTACCAATTAGCAACTCCAGAAGAAGCCTTCACCTACAAGATCGACACCAAGGTTCCGTTCAACGCAACAGCCTTTAAGATCACCGACGAACTCAAAGACGTTCTCGAATTTGTAGGGACTGCAACTGCAACAGTTGACGGCCACCAAATCGCGGCTAGCCAAATCACTGTATCTGGTAAGACCTTAACTGTAACCCTCAACGAGCAAGAATTGAAAGACTACCAAGACAAACCAGTCCACGTAGAATTCCAAGCTAAGATTGTTGACGGTGCTAACTTAGAAGCTTACCGCTCTGCTGAAGACGGTACTGAAAAAGTTCCTAACACTGCTAAATTCCAAATCAACGATAACCCTAAACTTGAGAAAGAAACCAAGCCGGTTACCGTAACGCCACCACCATCAACTCCTTCTATTAAGAAGACTGTTAATGACAAGGCGGCAGATCAATTAGCAACTGCAACCACGCCATTTACCTATAAGATTGACACCACAGTTCCACGTAATGCTAAGGCATTCCGCGTATTGGATACTTTGGAACATGTCTTACAAGTAGACGGTTCAGTCACTGCTAACATCGATGGTACTGAAATTCCATCAAGCCAAATCACAATTGAAGATGTGGACGTAGACGGCAAGACTCGTCAGAAGATTACGGTGACCTTGACTGAAGAACAAGTATTGAAGAACGCTGAAAAACCAGTTCACGTACAATTCAATGCTAAGATCAAGGACAATGCAGATCTCTCTGCTTACTCTTCAGCTGCTGACCCTACTGTTAAGGTGCCTAACAAGGCTTCCTTCCAAGTAGACAACAAGCCAGAAGTTGAGTCTGACCCTGTCACTGTAACACCACCACCATCAACACCAGCTATCACTAAGACGGTAAATGATGCAAGTCATTACCAATTACAAGCTGCTGGCGAAGAATTCACCTATAAGATTGATACAACCATCCCACAAAACGCGACAGCCTTCACTGTAACCGACGAACTTAAACCTGTTCTAGACTTCGGTTCTGGTGACGTGATCGCAACAGTAGATGGCGTACAAACTACTGGTGAAATCACTAAGAACGGTCAAACATTGACTGTCAAATTCACTCGTGACGAAGCCCTTAAGTCAGGCAAACCAGTTCACGTTGAATTCAAGGCAATCATCCGTGCTAACGCAGACTTAACAGACTACCGTACCGCAGATGACAACACTGAGAAAGTTCCTAACACCGCGAAGTACATCGTTAACGATGATCCGAACATCTTCAAAGAATCAGAACCAGTAACAGTAACGCCACCACCAACCACTCCACCAATCACTAAGACTGTCAATGGTGCAGAACATGCCCAACTCAATGACAAGGCTGAAGAATTCGAATATGTTGTTAAGACTAAGGTTCCACGCAACATCACTGAATTCAAGGTAACTGACCGTCTTGAACCAGTCTTAGAAGTTAAAGGCAACGTAACAGCAACCTTAGATGGCAAGGCAATCGCTGCTGACCAAATCAAGGTTGAAGCTGATGGCGACCGTCAAGTCGTAACCGTAGCCTTAACCCAAGAAGAAGTCTTGAAATCAGCTGAAAAAGAAGTCGTTGTAACCTTCAAAGCTGCTATCAAGGCAGATGCGGACTTGTCTAGCTACACGACCGCAGAAGACGGCACTGAACGCGTGCCTAACAAGGCATCTTATGGTGTCAACATTCCTAACGTTCCAGATGTTGATTCTAACACTGTAACAGTAACACCTCCGCCAACCAAGCCAGACTTGAAGAAGACTGTTAACGATGCAGAAAGCTATCAATTGAAGGCTGACGGCGAAGAATTCACCTACAAACTCGATACTGAAATGCCACGTAACATTACGGCGATGACAGTAACCGATACTTTAGTAGACGAATTAGACTTCGGTACAGGCGACGTAGTGGCAACAGTCGACGGCGTCCAAACCGCTGGTGAAATCACCAAGACAGGTCAAACCTTGAGCGTGAAATTCACTGCAGAAGAAGTCTTGAAGAACGCTGGTAAGGCAATCCATATCGAATTCAAGGCTAAGATCCGTGAGAACGCGAACTTAGACAAGTACATCGACAAGACAGATGGCCGCACCAAGGTTCCTAACGAAGGTTCTTACCATATCAATGACAACCCTGACTTGAAGGTGAAATCTAAACCAGTAACGGTTACCCCACCACCTACAACGCCAGAAATTACTAAGACTGTAAATGATACGACTCACTATGACGTATTAACGCCAGAAGAAGAATTCACTTACAAGGTAGAAACCCTCGTTCCTACAAACGCAACTGAATTTGAAGTGACCGATACAATCGAGCCAGTTCTTCAATTCAGCAGCACTCCAGTTGAAGCAACTGTTGATGGCGAAGCGATCACTAACGTGACAACGGTTGACCGTCTCTTGACTGTGACCTTGTCTCGTGAACAAGTACAAGCTAAAGCTGGTAAGAAGGTAAGCATCACCTTCAAGGCTCGCTTCAAAGAAGGCGTAACCTTAGAAGAATTGAAGCCATACGTTTCTCAAACTGATGGCGTAACGCGCGTACCTAACAAGGCAGCTTACCGTATCGACCTCAGCGACCAACCTAACATGCGTAAGGAATCTGAGCCAGTAACGGTAACGCCACCACCAACCCGTCCTGACATCACTAAGAAGGTTAACGACGTTGAAGATTACACATTGAATGCAGAAAATGAAGTCTTCACTTACACTGTTGAAACTTCTGTTCCTGAAAATGCCACTGTCTTCAACATCACTGACCAATTAGATCCTGTCTTGCAATTCGAAGGCACACCATCTGCAACTGTAGACGGTACTGCTATCGACGCAAGCCAAATCACGATTCAAGACCAATTGTTGACTGTGAACTTGACTCCAGAACAAGCTGCGATGGCTAAGAAGCCAGTTAAACTCACCTTCCAAGCACGGATTCGTGACAATGCTGACTTACGTAACTACGTAGAAAATGGCGTCATCAAGGTACCTAACAAGGCAACCTACCACATCAACAACAAACCAGAATTCGACAAGGATTCTAACCGTGTAACGGTAACTCCTCCGCCAACTGAAACCACTATCGAGAAGAAAGTTGACGGCGCTCACTACAAGAAACTAGATGCGGCTGACCAAGTCTTCAACTACACAGTTGACGTAACGGTTCCTAAGAACGCAACTGCCTTCTATGTAAGTGATACCCTCGTGCCTGAATTACAATTTGACGGCGAAGCAACAGCGACCTTGGATGGTAAGGACCTCAGCGCAGACCACATTGTCAAAGATGACACTGCAGGTAAAGTGACTGTGACCTTGACTGAAGAAGAAGCTCTCAACAATGCAGACAAAGTTCTTCACTTGAGCTTCAACGCAAAAGTTCGTCCAAACGCTGACCTCTCTGGCTACATTGACAACAACGTCATTATGGTTCCTAACACTGCTAAATACAGTGTCAACCATCAACCAGAGAAAGACTCTAACACCGTACATATCACACCACCACCTTCTCAACCAGATCTCGACAAGAAGGTTAACGGTAAGGTAGATGAGCAATTGGCAACGCCAGAAGCTGAATTCACCTACACCATTGACACAGTAGTGCCTACACACGCTGCTACCTTCACTATCACCGACGAACTCAAGGCTGAGTTGGAATTCGTGGGCGACGCAACCGCTGTTACTGCAACAGTTGGTGGCGAAGCAATCACTGATGTGCAAATCAACGGTCAAGTACTGACTGTCAACTTGTCACAAGATCAAGCATCTAAGAAACCTGGTCAAGCTGTCCATGTTGAATTCAAGGCTAAGATCAGACAAGGGGCTAACCTCAGTGCCTACATCGTTAACGGTGAAATTAAGGTGCCTAACACGGCTCAATACTTGATCAACAACGAATTCAAGAAAGAGTCTAGCCCAGTGACCGTAACACCACCACCAAGCGAAGAGAAGATTGAGAAGACTGTTAACGATAAGCAAGCAGAAACTCTTGAAACTCAAGAATCACCATTTACTTATAAGATTCAAACTGTTGTTCCAGCTAACGCAACTGCCTTTGCAGTCAGCGATACCTTGGATCCTGTCCTCGAACTTGCGGGTGACGTAAGCACAGTTGAAGCTAAGTTAGGTGACGATGCAATCGATGCAAGTCAAGTGACCTTTGACGCAGCAACCAGCACGCTTAAAGTGGAATTAACCGAAGCACAAGCAATCAATAACGCTAAGAAAGCTGTAACAGTAACCTTCCAAGCTAAGCTTAAGGCAGGTTTGACCCCAGCTCAATTAGCTCCATACATTGATGCAACTGATGGCGTAACTCGTGTACCTAACAAGGCGCGTTACAGTGTCAACCATCGTCCAGATGTTGATTCTAACACTGTAACAGTTACCCCACCACCAAGCACACCAGATATCGAGAAGAAAGTTAACAACGACTTCAGCGCTAACTTAGCAACACGCGAAGAGTCCTTCACTTACACTCTCGAAACTCAGGTACCAAACAATGCCTACATGTTCGAAATCGGCGATACCCTCGAACCAGTATTGGAATTCGATGGCACTGCGACCGTTGAATTGGATGGTAAAGATGTCACGACTGAAGCAAGTGTCGAAACAGTTGACGCTAAGAAGACTGTTGGTTCTGAAGAACAAGATACTAAACGCTTAGTAGTGAAATTGACCCAAGACCAAGTAACTAAGAACCCAGGCAAGAGCGTGAAGGTAACCTTCAAGGCTAAGATCAAAGCTGGCGCGAGCCTTGCTGCCTACATTACTAATGATGGCGTCAAGATTCCTAACAAGGCCAACTACATGATCAACAACAATCCTGACATCACCAAGGATTCTAATGAAGTACCAGTAACGCCACCACCAACCACCCCAGATATTTCTAAGAAAGTAAATGGCCAAGCTCATGTAGACTTAGGTGCTCGTGACGAAGAATTTACTTACACCATTGAAACTACTGTTCCAGAGAACGCAACTGCCTTCGGTATTACTGATACCCTGGTAGACGCTCTAGAATTCGTAGGCGATGCTTCCTCTGTCACTGCAACAGTAGACGGCGAAACCATCACCAATGTGAAGATTGAAGGGCAAAAACTGTCTGTTGACTTAGACAAGCAACAAGTATTGAACAAGTTTGGCAAGGCAGTCAAGGTTGAATTCAAGGCTAAGATTAAAGCCGATGCAGACTTGACACCACACATTACTGCTGATGGCGTCAAAGTTCCTAACCAAGCAGGCTACGATATCAACAATGATCCAAAACTTCATAAAGATACCGAACCTGTAACGGTAACACCACCACCAACCACTCCGGACATCGAGAAGAAGGTTAACAACAAGCTTGAAGAACTCCTCGGCAAACGTGACGAAGTCTTCACTTACACCCTCGACACAACTGTACCGGATAACGCGATTGCCTTCACAGTAACCGATAAACTGGATGCTGCACTTGAATTTGCAGGTAATGCATCTAGCGTTAAGGCAACTGTTGATAATCAAGCAATCACTGATGTGAAGATTGAAGGCGACCTCTTGACCGTCAACTTGACACAAGAACAAGCAGTCAAACTCCACGGTAAACCAGTACACATTGAATTCACTGCTAAGATTAAGGCAGATGCTAACTTGAACGTGAGTCCTTACCTGACCGAAGATGGCGTCAAGGTACCGAACAAGGCTCAATACACAGTTAACAACAACCCTAACATCAGCAAAGAATCTAACGTTGTACCAGTAACACCACCACCAACCACGCCTGATATTGAGAAGAAGGTTAACGGCCAAGTCCACGCTGACCTAGCTAAGAGCGACGAAGTCTTCACCTACACAATCAATACCACTGTTCCAGAGAACGCTACTGTCTTCGGTATCACCGACACCTTGGTAGACGCCCTCGAATTCGTTGGCGACGCAAGCAGCGTCACTGCAACAGTAGACGGCGAAGCTATTACCGACGTGAAGATTGAAGGTCAAACCTTGAAAGTCAACTTGGCTAAGACT
>ERZ773067.790-NODE-790-length-18094-cov-2.885748_pt1 | contig 18094 bp, 16 predicted proteins | sample MGYA00580622_ERZ773067 | MGnify/ENA primary metagenome ERZ773067 (study PRJEB29015, sample SAMEA2737998) | human oral metagenome | biome: human oral; feature: human-associated habitat; material: dental | place: China | collected 2113 ...
GTAACAGGGGCCGGGGGCAGCATTGGCAGTGAGCTGTGCCGCCAGATTGCAGGCTGTGAACCTAAAATGCTGGTAATGGTGGATTGCTATGAAAACAATGTCTATGACATCCAGCTGGAGCTCAAAGACCGATACCCCTGGCTGAATCTGGCAGTTTTGATTGCGTCAGTGCGGGACAGCCGCAGAATGCATGAAATTTTTGCCCAGTATCGTCCCAATGTGGTATATCATGCAGCGGCCCATAAGCATGTTCCATTGATGGAGGACAGTCCCTGCGAAGCGATTAAAAACAATGTGCTTGGAACCTATAAAACCGCCTATGCGGCTCTTTGTTACGGCTGTGAACATTTTGTTTTAATTTCCACGGATAAGGCGGTGAACCCCACCAATATTATGGGCGCCAGCAAAAGACTTTGCGAGATGATCATACAGAGTTTTGCCTTTAAGGTGGAAAAGGGGCTGGGGGGTGATATGATGGAATTGTTTACCCACCGGGAGGAAAGCCCAAAGCAGGGGGATGAGCAAAAAAACAAAAGGAATATGCTGAACTGTGCACATACCCAGTTTGTAGCGGTTCGCTTTGGAAATGTGCTGGGCAGCAATGGTTCAGTGATTCCTATTTTTAAAAGACAGATTGCCAAGGGCGGGCCGGTGACTGTAACACATCCGGATATTATCCGTTACTTTATGACCATCCCGGAGGCAGTGAGTCTGGTTTTGGAGGCAGGAAGCCTGGCGAAGGGGGGTGAGATTTTTGTCCTGGATATGGGAAGTCCGGTAAAGATTGATACTCTGGCAAGAAACTTGATTCGCCTGTGCGGATATAAGCCGGATGTGGATATTAAGGTGGAATATTCCGGTCTGAGGCCTGGAGAAAAGCTCTACGAAGAGCGGCTGATGACAGAGGAAGGACTGCAAAAAACCCCTAATGATTTGATTTTTATCGGTTCTCCGATTCCCTTTGATGTGGATGTGTTTATGCTCCAGCTTAATGTTTTAATGGAAAGCGCTTATGAGAACCGGGAAGATATCAAAGAAAGGGTGGCACAGATGATATGTACCTATCATCCGGAAAAGGCAGGGGAAATAGGAATAGGAGAGTGAGCATATGGCATTTAAAGCGTATGGAGATATTACCCCCTTTGTTGACAGGGTCTGGTTGTCTTCTCCTACAATGCATGGAAAAGAGCTGCAGTATATGCAGGAGGCATATACCACCAACTGGATGAGTACGGTTGGCAAGAACTTAAACGAGATTGAATCACAGGCGGCTGCGTATATAGGAACCCGGTACGGGGTGGCCTTAAGCGCCGGAACAGCAGCCCTCCATCTGGCCACAAAGCTGGCGGGGGAGAGGCTTTACGGACAGGCAAGGCCCTATGAGGGTACCTTACGGTCCAGAAAGGTTCTGTGTTCGGATGTGACATTTGATGCCAGTATTAATCCGGTGGCCTATGAGGATGGGGAAGCGGTGTTCATTGATACAGAATACGATACCTGGAATATGGACCCGGAGGCATTGGAAAAGGCATTTGGGATCTATCCCGAAGCAAAGCTCGTAGTATTGGTGCACCTTTATGGCACCCCGGGCAAAATAGAAGAATTAAAGGCTGTCTGCGACAAACATGGCGCATTGATCATAGAGGATGCGGCAGAAAGTCTTGGAGCAAAATATCTCTATCAAGGCATTTGGAAGGAAACAGGAGCCTTTGGGGATTACAATTGTATTTCCTTTAACGGCAATAAAATTATTACCGGCTCCAGCGGCGGAATGTTTCTGACAGATTCCAGGGAGGATGCTGAGAAGGTGAGAAAGTGGAGTACACAGTCCCGTGAAAATGCTCCCTGGTATCAGCATGAGGAGATTGGCTATAACTATCGGATGAGCAATGTGATTGCCGGGGTGGTTCGGGGACAGTTCCCCTATTTGCAGGAGCACATTGATCAGAAACGCAAAATTTATGAGCGGTATCAAAAAGGACTGCAGGATCTGCCTGTTCAGATGAATCCCTATGACGTAAAGAAGTCAGTGCCCAACTTTTGGTTAAGCTGTATGATCATTGACCATGATGCCATGTGTCCCCAGGTGCGGGATGATCAGACAGCCCTCTATACGCCAAAGAAGGGGAAATCCTGTCCCACAGAGATTCTGGAAGCTCTGGCTTCTATCAATGCGGAAGGACGCCCTATTTGGAAACCCATGCATGCACAGCCCATCTACAGGACCCATGCATTTGTAACTGCAAGGGGCAGCGGCCGGGGCCAAAGCAACGCATATATAGAGCAAGCCCAGGCGCTGGATGTGGGGATGGATATTTTCCAAAGGGGATTATGCCTGCCCAGTGATGTCAAAATGACGTCCCAGCAGCAGGATACTGTGATTGAGATAATTCATAGATGTTTTTCGTGAGTGTTTGAGAGAGTTAGGAGAATCAAAATGCAACATAAGCCTTATGGACCCTATGAACGCTATATTAAGCGTCCAATGGACTGTTTTTTATCAACCTGTGCACTAATCGTGCTTTCCCCCATTTTGCTGATTCTGGCATTTTTGGTCCGAATAAAACTTGGCACTCCTGTGTTCTTTACCCAGGAAAGACCGGGATTGAATGGAAAGATATTCAAGCTCTATAAGTTTCGAACCATGACAGATGAACGGGATGCAAATGGCAAGCTGCTTCCCAATGATGTCCGGCTAACCTCCTTTGGGCGCATGCTGCGTTCCACCTCTTTGGATGAACTGCCGGAATTATTCAATATATTGAAGGGCGATATGTCGATTATCGGCCCCCGGCCATTGCTGGTGAGATATTTATCCGCCTATACAAAGAGAGAGCGGCATAGACATGATGTGCGTCCGGGCCTGTCCGGATTGGCTCAAATCAATGGCAGAAACCTGGTGAAATGGGATCAGCGTTTGGCCTTTGATGTTAAATATGTTAAAAAAATCACATTTTTTGGGGATATCCTTATCATTTTACAAACCCTCGGAAAGGTTTTTAAGCGGGATGATGTGGCGGAAAATCCAGATGATGTGGATGAGGGCTTTCTGGATGAAATTCGCAGAGCAGCCAAATTGAAAAAGCAGAAGCAGTAGGATAGAGGTTTGAACAGCTATGAAAAGGATTTTAATAACAGGGATCGGGGGCCTTACCCCCCGATCCATTGCTTCTATCGTAAGAGAAAACCATCCGGATTATAGAATTATCGGCTGTGACATTGAGAAGAAGGCCATGGGCTTTTTTATGAAAACCCGGAGGGGGAAACAGCTGGTGGATGACTATTATATTGCACCCAGGTGTGACAGTCCGGATTATTTCCCCTGGATCGAGCAGCTGGTTCTCCATGAGAACATAGACTATGCATTTGTGCAGCCGGAAAGTGAAATTCTTGCATGGGGGGATTACTATGAGAAAAAGGGCAGATTTCCCTGTCCTGTGTTTATGGGAAGCAAGCGATTGTCACAATCCCTGCGGGATAAGTCCATTATGGCCGATCTTCTGGCAGGAACGGAGTATATTCCAAAAACCATAAAGGTTACCCAGGAGAATCCCCGTTTGGAGGAGGTTGAGAAGTTTATTGGATTTCCCTGCTGGATTAGAGCTGCGGAAGGAACGGGGGGGCTTGGCTCCCTTAGGCTGGATGATATCAGCACCTATGAATCCTGGCTTTTTATCAATGCCGGGATTCCGGAGTTTACTGTGTCGGAATTTCTTACAGGGCGCCATCTGGCCAATGAAATGCTTTATTATCACGGCGAATATGTGAAAGGCGCAGCCCTGGAGTGTGTGGAATATGTTATGGCCAATACTGCCCCCTCTCATGTCACAGGCAATACCCATTTTGGAAGATTCCTGAATGAGGATGGGATCAACCGGTTCTGTGACGGCTGTATAAAGTATCTGGAGAAGAAGCTTGGGGTACCGGCCCATGGTATTCTCTCTTTTGATTTAAAAGAAGACAGGGAGGGAAATATGAAGGTGACGGAAGTCAATATCCGTCATATGGCTTACACCGGTGTCATGGCCCATGTGGGCTTTGACTTGATTGAGGATACCATCCGGATTCTGGAGGATGGAGACTGCAGGGGTGTAAGGCGTGATCCCTTTCATCATTATGAGAAGCCATATATTTTCCTTCGGGATGTGGACACGGAACCGATCATTTTGGATAGTGAGGAGATTTTTGACGATCCATCCCACAGCAGTCAGAGGTGGGGACAATGAAAGTATTGTTTTTAAGTCTCATGAGTTACAGCTCCATCTACGACCGGGATATATATACGGACCTTCTCCGCGAGTTTATTCATCAGGGGCACAGGGTATATGTGGTTTCTCCGGCGGAGAGAAGACAGGGAGTCCGGACGGGCCTGATCAAAGAAAAAAACAGTGTCATTCTCAGAGTGCGGTGCGGAAACATTCAAAAAACAAACCTGGTGGAAAAAGGCATTTCTACTGTGCTGCTGGAACCCCAGCTTGTGGCAGCCATTAAGAAGTATTTTGCAAAAGTAAAGTTTGACCTTATTTTGTACAGCACGCCTCCCATCACCATTGCCAAAGCAGTGGAATATGTCAAAAAACGGGATGGCGCAGCCACATACCTGATGCTGAAGGATATTTTCCCCCAGAATGCAGTGGATATGGAAATGATGACCACCACAGGGATCAAGGGCTTTTTGTACAGATACTTTCGAGCCAAAGAAAAAAAGCTCTATGCATTATCGGATCATATAGGATGTATGTCCCAGGCCAATGTGGATTATATCATCAAACATAATCCTGAAATCAGGCGAAGCCGGGTGGAGATCAGCCCGAACTGTGTGGAAGTAATGGATCGGAGCGTGTCTGCAGAGGAGAAGAGGCGGATGCGGAGGAAATTCGGCATACCCCAGGACAAGACGGTGTATCTGTATGGGGGCAATCTTGGAACGCCCCAGGGGATCCCCCATATGATTGAATGCTTTCGGAGTCAGAAGAAGAATGACAAGGTTTTTTTTCTGATTATCGGTTCGGGTACGGAGTTTCATAAAATACAGCAGTATGTAAAGCAGGACAGGCCAAAAAATGTGAAATTGATGGGGAAGCTTCCCAAGGAGGACTATGTACGGATGGTGGGCAGCTGTGATATCGGACTTTTGTTTCTGGATCACCGTTTTACCATTCCCAACTTTCCCAGCAGACTGGTGGACTATATGCAGTCCAAGCTGCCCACCTTGGCCTGTACAGATCCCAATTCCGATGTGGGCCAGGTGATGGTGGAGGAAGGGTTTGGCTGGTGGTGCGAAAGCAATAGCACCGAAGCCTTTGGCAGGATGATTGAAGCATCTTTGCAGGCTGATTTACAACAAATGGGTGAGAAGGCATTCCGCTATCTGGATACAGTATGGAATGTAAAAAAGCAGTATGCCGATATTGCTAAAACCATAGGATGGCGAAGGGGAAGTAAGGGAGGGAGTCGATGAAGGCGCTGATTGTAGCGGATGCACATTTGTACCGGACACCGGATGGGAAGGTGTGGACAAAGACAATCTATGGCAATGCATTCTGGCAAAGATATCTGGAGGTATTTGATGAAATTGATATCGCTGCCAGGATGTGCAGGGTTTCTTATGATATGGTAAGGGATTATTTGCGGGTAGACGGAGCGCATATTCATTTTAGACCCATGCCCATGGCACGGGGGGGAAAGGAATATATCAGACATCTTCCCCAAATCCTGAAGCGTGCCAAGGAAGTTGTTCAGGGGGAAACATGTGCTGTGGTCAGACTGCCCTCCATCATTGCCACCTTTATATACCCCCATATCCGAAAGCAAAAGATCCCCCATGGCATCGAAGTGGTGGCCGACCCCAATGAAGCTTTTTCAAATCCCCTTGTAAGGACTGTTTTAACAAATCAATTAAAAAAAGCAGCCCAATCGGCCAATGGAGCAGCCTATGTTACCCAATTTGCCCTGCAAAAATCCTACCCCTCCTATGCGCGTATTCATGGAGAGGATGCCAGGCATTTTGAAGAATACTATTCTTCCATTACATTGGCACCGGAAACCCTGGGAGAACCCAGAAGCTTTGCGGGAAAGAAGCAGTTCAAGCTGGTGCATACCTCCAATAACATCAGCCATGATGAAAAGGGACATTCGATTGTCATAAAAGCTGTAAAAGAGCTTCGAAAAAGAGGCCATAGGGTAGAGGTGAATTTCATTGGAGACGGCTCCATGCGGCAGGATTTTGAAAAACTGGCGGCGGAGCTGGGAATAAAGAAATATGTACATTTTCTGGGATGGTTTTCATCCAGTGAAGAAATCTGCAAGGTTTTGCAGGAAAATGATATTTTTATTTTCCCAAGTGTTTCTGAAGGGCTGCCCAGAGCTGTGATTGAAGCCATGGCTGCAGGTCTGCCATGTGTCGCTTCGCCTGTGGGAGGGATTCCGGAACTGCTGCCGAAGGAGTTTTTGGTTGGGCCAAAGGATGTGATGGGATTTAGCGATACAGTGGAAGGCCTGATTACCAACACAGCACGGATGGAGGCGGAGAGCCTGCGAAATATTGGCAAAGCAAAGGAGTATATCATTCCAGTGCTGCAAAACAGAAGAAATCATTTTTATCAAAAAATCAAAGACCTTGTGAAAGGTCAGGGCTAAGGGTGAGAAACTATGTATGCTATGATGGTTGTTCCAAGTGATTTTCCAAATGGTGATGCAGGGGCAGTACGGGATATTGCGTTTGCTAAGATGTATCAACAGCTGGGATATGAAGTGATACTGGTGGGAGCCGGGAAAAAAGATACATGCGGATCATTTCAAGGAGTCACTTTTTATAGTGTATATGAAGAAAAAAAGGGGATCCAGGGGCAGCTGTACCGCTTTATTATGTATCCGCAAAAGTATATGGCCGTAATACAAAGCGTCATCAATAAAAAAGGAAGTCCTGCCCTCATTCATATTAATGATATTGCGGCAAGAGTGATTCACCGTTTGCATCAATATTCTGTGAAGCGGAAAATCCCCATGCTCCATGACAGCACGGAATGGTATTCTCCCTGTGAGTTCAAAATGGGCAGGCTGGATAAGGCTTACCTGCTGAAGGACCGGCTGAATAAGAGGGTTATTCAAAATCCCATGAAGGTGATCGGCATCAGCTCCTATTTGACAGATCATTTCAGCAGCCGGGGACTGGATGCACTGAGAATTCCGGTTATTACAGATGTGGTGAATACACCCACAGGGAAGCATGGGGGTTCTGTAATCCGCCTGATCTATGCAGGGAGTCCCGCAGGAAAGGATTATGTTAAAGAGTCGATACAGGGGTTTGGGCTGCTGACAGCAGAGGAGCAAAGTAAATTTGAGTATCATCTGTATGGAATCCACAGGGATCAGCTAAAGCAGCTTTTGGGCTCGGATACTTTGCCGGAAAAAATTGTGGCCCATGGGAGAGTGGAAAGAACCGTGGTGGAACAGGCATTGCTGGATTCCGATTTTTCTGTTCTGCTGCGTCCGGACAGGGAAAGATATACAAAGGCAGGTTTTCCCACAAAATCGGTTGAAGCCATGGCCCATGGGGTTGCCATGCTTTGCAATATAACCTCGGATTTAGGGCTGTACTTAGAACATGGGAGCAATGCAGTGGTGTGTTCAGGATATACTCCCAAAGATTTTGCCAGGGCGCTGCGGTACACCTTAACCATGGATCGGGAGCAGATCAATACAATGAAAGAAAAAGCAAGGGAAACGGCGGACCGGTATTTTGATTATCGGCTGTGGGCGCAGTCCTTAGGCGATTTTATCAGGGGATGACAAATGCTGAAAGATCTAAAAAAATATGCCAAAATAGCAAGAGTTAAAATGAAGACCCCCCATGTCATATTTTGCAAGGGATCGAATATTGGTCTTCATACCCGCTTTGAGGGCCAGAACAAGCTGGGAAGCAATTCCTGGTTTGATGGTTATATGGGATATGGTTCCTACATTGGGGAGGAGTGTACTGTTTTTGCCAAAACAGGCCGGTTTTGCAGTATCGGACATAAAGTGACCGTGCTTACGGGAACCCATCCCAGTCATACCTATGTATCCACCCATCCTGTGTTTTTTTCCCTGGCTCTTCAAAACGGGACGACTTTTGTGAAAAAACAGAAATTTCATGAAAAACGATATGCGGATGAAAAAAACAAGTATGGTGCCATCATCGGCAATGATGTGTGGATTGGATACAATGCGACTCTCATGGGAGGTGTAAGGATTGGAGATGGTGCCATTGTAGCATCCGGTGCCCTGGTCACATCCGATGTAGAACCCTATCGAATTGTTGCGGGGCAGCCCGCCAAGGTGATTGGCCAGCGTTTTTCCGACGATCAGATCTGCTGGCTGATGCAGTTTCGGTGGTGGGACAAGCCCTTGGCCTGGATCAAGGAGCATGCGGAGGAGTTTGAGGATATAGAGCAATTTATAAAAAAACATTCTGTAACGGAGTAGGAAGGATGAAGTTTGGGATTCTATTGATTACGGCAGTGTTTCTCATAGTTGCAATCAGAAGAAATAAGAGCATCAGCGACCCATATGTTGCTTTTAATATCCTGTGGTTGGGTGCGGCTGTCCTCATCAATTTGGGAAACAAGTATGTTTATGAGCCCAGTACAACTGCTTTGCTATGTGTGTTCGTGGGGATCATCGGATTTAATCTTTCCTCCCTTGCGCCAAAGCTTGTAATAAGCAAGATCAGGATGGGCATTTTGCTGAGGGATGATTATGAGATTCAATACCGAAGAGTACACATTATTTCGATTATTGTGCTGGTTCTCAGTTTGTTGACTGCGGCCAATGCGGTTAGGGCATTTTTGTCTGGAGTATCCTTCAGCTCCATCCGCAGTGATTATTTTACCTATGCTTCCGGTGAAAGTGTTTTGTTGTATTATTTTCGCAATTATGTGCTTTCCCCTTTGCGATATGTGGTGATAATCATGACCATCATAGCTGTTATAACAAAGGAAAAAGTCAGCAAATGGCTGTTGGTGAACGCAGTAGTGATTGTCATTCTACAGGCCATTTCAAGCGGCGGAAGATATGTTCTTTTGAATACGATCTTCATGATGCTGTGCGGGTATTCACTGTTTAAGGATAGGGTGAAGATTACAAAAAAACAGAAAATGGTTATTGTTGTGATAACGGCGCTGCTTTGGTATGCCATCGTATTCTTTACAAATGATAGAGCATCCTTTCTAACACGGAATATGACTGTGGGTGAGAGACTGTATCATACAGTATATGAGTATTTTGCCGGCAGTGTTACTTACTTTGGAGAGGTTGTGGCAAAAAATCCATCCATTGCAGGTTCCACACATGGAATGAATTTTATGGCTGGCTTTATTATTCCCATGTTTACGATTTTAAATTTTCTGCGTTTGATTCCCTTTCCTGCTGTTTTTACAGTGATTGGCACCTATGTTGTTGAGGTTCTGAGAATCGGACCCTCAACCTATTATAATGCCATACCAACAATGTTTTGTTACTTCTATGTTGATGGGGGACTTTTGCTGGTCTTTGCAGAAGCATGGTTCTTTGGGTATATCTGCAAGAGGCTGTACATAAGAGGAAAAGCCGGTAATTTGCTGATGAGCTGCATGTTTATTTTGATATTTGTTCAGATATGCAATGCAAGCACCAGGTGGTTTTTCTATTCGCCTGATTATTGCATGGCATATTTATATTTGAATACCGTAGTCAAAAAATCCATGAGAGGGAGAAAGGCCGGAAAGCAGGGTACTGTAGGTTACAGGAATTGATGGAGAGGGTTTTAATGGAAAGAATTGCAATCGCAGCGGTTGGGTATAATCGACCGGATTCAATGGAACAATTACTGCAGTCGCTTCGACAGGCAGATTATGCAGGGGATCAGGTTGATCTGGTGATCAGCCTTGATAGGGGTCCAAGGCAGCAGGAGGTTCTGTCTGCTGCAAAGAGGATGGCCTGGTCCCATGGTGAAAAGATCATACGAGCCTTTCCCCAGCGGCTGGGACTCCGTTCGCATATTATCCGCTGCGGAGACTTGACGAAGGAATACGATGCAGTCATTGTTTTGGAGGATGATCTGGTTGTTGCGCCCCATTTTTATTCCTATGTGAAGCAGGTGACAGCCCGATATGCAGCCGATGACCGGATTGCCGGCATCTCGCTGTATAAGCACCAGATGCATCCCGGGGTGAACAGACCCTTTGAGCCTGCAAACAATGGTTATGACGTATACCTGCAGCAGTTTGCCATGTCCTGGGGGCAGTGCTGGACCAAGGATATGTGGAGGCGGTTTAGAACATGGTATAGTGAGAACCAGGAAAAAGATTTATCAGAAGGAAATATCCTGCCTTTGTATGTTTCTCAGTGGAATCAGCAATCCTGGTTAAAGTATTTTATGCGGTATATTGCGGAGAAGGATTTGTATTTTGTTTATCCTTATTTTTCCTTGAATACCAATGCATCGGATGCAGGAGAACACTGCCGTATTCCAAATAATGACTTTCAGGTTTCCATGCAGGAGGGAAATCCGGTATATCGTCTGCCATCCTTTGAGGATGCTGTGAAGTACGATGTGTTTTTTGAGCGGGTCGGAATAGAAGATAAGCTCTTTTTGGAATTGCAGGGGAAAAAACTTCTGGATTTTTATGGAAACAGAACCGGATATGGAGATGCAGACTATGTGATCTCCACCAAGGCCCTGCCCTATAAGGTGGTTAGAAAAGTCCAGCTCCGTTACAGACCTGTGGAGATAAATGGCCTGAGGCCCTCTCCTGGGGAAGGAATATTTGTCTATGATTTGCATACACCGGCGAAGGCACCAAAGGTGAACAGGGACATTCTGACACGCTATGATGTGAGAAGTCTCCACTGGAAACAGACACTTCACCTTGGCTGGAGCGGATTGATTGATGCGGTATTGCACAGGATGCACGGAGGAAAGAAGTAAGAGCAGATGCGAATAGTACAGCGATTATTTAAAAGCAAATTTATACATAACACCGGTTGGATCATGTTTGCCCAGATATACCAGATGCTTCTTTCACTGGTTATTGGGGTGATCAGTGCCAGATACCTTGGCCCAGGTAATTATGGAACCATAAACTATGCCGCCTCGTATATCTCTTTTTTCATCATTGCCTGCGCCCTGGGCTTAGAGGGAATTGTGGTTAAGGAGATGGTGGATAACCGGGACCAGGAGGGGATCATTCTTGGCTCCAGCATTGTGATGCGGCTGGCAGCCGGTTTGCTATCCATGGCTGCGGTCTACATTATTGTAGCAGTGATGAATCCGGGAGACAGGATATTGCTGATTGTTGCATTCCTGCAGTCTTTGATACTGCTGTTTAATGCCTTTCATATCATTGATACCTGGTATCAATCCCTGTTGCGTTCAAAGGTTTCTTCGGTTGTCAAATGTATCGCCTATACCGGTATGTCTGTTTACCGGGTGTGGCTTCTGATAACCGGGAAAAGCGTTATCTGGTTTGCCTTTGCAACATCTTTGGATGCCCTGTTGATAGCCGTTCTTTTTGTGATCTGCTATCAAAGGGATGGAAAACACAGGCTGCAATGGAATGGATCAGTAGGTAAGCGCCTGATCAGCCTCAGTTATCACCTGATTATTTCATCCTTGATGGCTGTCATCTATAACCAGATGGACCGCATCATGATCGGCAAGATGATGAATCAAAAAAGTGTGGGATATTATGCTGCGGCATCTACCATCTGCCATATGTGGCTTTTTATCCCCCAGGCCATTGCAAATTCGGCCCGTCCCTTGATTATGGAATTGAAAAACAGGGATGAAAAGCTATACATAAGACGAATCAAACAGGTTACGGGTGTAACCTTTTGGATAGGCGTTATATTTGCCCTGGTTGTTACAGTATTATCTCATTTTATTATTAATGTACTGTATGGCGGGGAGTTTGCGCCGGCCCGGGGACCATTGTTATTTATGATCTGGTCAACGGTTTTTGCATCGCTCTCATACACACGGGCTATATGGATGATCAGCGAGAACAAGCAAAAGTATATCAAGCAGATTTTAGTCTGCGGTGTTGTGGTCAATCTGATACTAAACGCAATTGGAATTCCCAGATTTGGGATGAATGGTGCAGCGGCTGCAACCCTTGTGACGGAAGTGACAAGCTGTTTGATCGCTCCGCTTTTCTTTCAGGCAACACGAGAGTATGTGGGTTATGTGGTTACTTCTATACAAGATATTGTTAATGTGATTAAAGGAGAATGATAATGAGAATTCAATGGATCCATGACATTTATTGGATGAGGTACAGGTTTTTTTGGCGTTCTTATGCCTTATTGGCACCAATGGCCGCTACGAAAAGCCGATTTAAGAACTGTATGGGCTATCTTCCTGACTTGAAAGAGCCTAAAACACTGAATGAAAAAATGCAGTACCTGAAGCTGCATGATTACTGGAAGAATCCTGTGGTATGCCAATGCACGGATAAGTATGCTGTAAGGGACTTTGTATGTGCAAAGGGATGCTCTGAAATACTCAACGAATTGTACACAGTCTACGATTCAGTTGACGAAATTGATTGGGAGGAAATACCCCAGGAGTTTGTTCTTAAATGTAACCACGGTTCCGGAGGCAATATCATTTGTTATGATAAGAATGTCTTGGACATTGAAGATGCAAAGAAGAAACTGCGCAAATGGATGAAGGCTGAGTTCGGCTTGGAACGGGTTGAATACAGCTATGAGGGAATTAAACGGAAGATTATCTGTGAAAAAATAATTAAAACGGAGGATGGAAAGCCGCCGAAGGACTACAAAATTTTCTGCTCCTACGGAGAACCCAAAGTGCTTTTCGTGGCAAGCGATAGACGTGATGGCACGGCCAAGTTCGACTATTTCACGCCTGAATGGGAGTGGATACCTGTAAAAAACGGTCATCCAAATGCAGAATGCACCTTGCAAAAACCTGAAAGATGGAATGATATGCTGGACTATGCCAGCAAGCTTTCAAAGGATTTTCCTTTGGTTCGGGTTGATCTGTACCATGAGTTCAATCAGATTATATTTGGTGAATTGACCTTTTTACACTATGGTGGAATAGGCCCCTTCGATCCGCCGGAATATGATAGAAAGTTTGGAGATTTATTTCCGATTAATACGGGAAGCTTTAATACGGAAAGCTTAAAAGTCAATCATGCCTGATTATAATAAAGCCAATGCTGGCTGCGGAAAGAAAGGATAGATACCATGCAAATTACAGAAGCCTTTAAAGGAAAGACACTTGTGATCACCGGAGGAACAGGTTCTTTTGGTTCCACCGTTTTGAAACATTTCCTAACCTCCGATATCGGGGAGATTCGTATTTTTTCCCGGGATGAAAAGAAACAGGATTGGATGCGGCATATGCTTCAGGCACAATATCCTGACTATGCAGGGAAGGTCCGGTTCTATATCGGAGATGTGCGAAATATTGACTCTGTTCGAGATGTGATGTACGGGGCCAATTATGTCTTCCATGCTGCTGCTTTGAAGGAAGTGCCTTCCTGCGAATTCTTTCCCATGGAGGCTGTACGAACCAATATTATAGGAACAGACAATGTGATCACCTCTGCTGTGGAGAATCAGGTGGAGCGTGTGGTCTTCCTTTCTACTGACAAGGCTGCTTACCCCATCAATACAATGGGTATGACCAAGGCTGTGGGGGAGAAGGTTGTGCAGGCACGGGCACAGACAGCCTTCCAGCGCGGCGGTACGATTCTGGCCTGCACCCGTTATGGCAATGTCATGTGCAGCCGGGGCTCTGTCATTCCTCTGTTCATTGATCAGATTAAAAGAAAAGCGCCTGTGACCATTACGGATCCCAGTATGACCCGTTTTCTCATGAATTTGGATGAATCGGTTCATCTGGTTGCCTTTGCCTTTGAACATGCGGAGCCAGGGGATTTGTTTATACAGAAGGCGGATGCCAGTACCATGGGAACTTTGGCAGATGTCGTGATGAAGCTCTTTGGCCAGACGGAGAAGAAAATCATCGGCAGCCGTCATGGAGAAAAGCTGTTTGAAACCTTGATGACCAAGGAGGAGCATCTGCGTGCTACAGACATGGGACAGTATTATCGGATCGCCCCAGATGCCCGGGGGCTCAACTATGACAAGTTCTATGTGGAGGGAACCGTGACCACAGAGGGAGACGAGGCCTATACCTCCCATAACACAAATCTTTTGGATGTGGAGGGAGTCGTTGCAAAGATTCTTACCACTGACTATGTGCAGGAAGAACTGGAGGGCCGCCCCCATCTGGTGGAGGCCTGATCCGCAGCCGGCGGTTATACCCCCCATCCCGGGGGGCCGGCACCACCATGCATATAAGTCTGCGTCCTTTGGCAGGTTGGAAAGAAGGAATACATGAATGTTTCTTGGAAAGAAAACGGCAGGATCAAATTGATGATTATTCTGGGCACCAGGCCGGAGATTATCCGGCTGGCTGCTGTGATTAAAAAATGCCGTCAATATTTTGACACAATACTGGTTCATACCGGTCAAAACTATGACTACACCTTAAATGGCGTGTTCTTTAAGGATCTGGGTCTGGATGCTCCGGAGCTGTATCTGGAAGCGGTGGGGGCGGATCTGGGAGAGACCATGGGCAATATCATTGCTGCTTCCTATAAGGCCATGGTTGAACTAAAGCCGGAGGCTGTGCTGGTGCTGGGGGATACCAACAGCTGTTTGAGTGTGATCGGCGCAAAGCGTCTGCATTTCTGCTATATCTGCAAAAAGACTTCATATCCCTATCTTCCATATGGAAGCGGGAAACAGATGTAAGGATGAATGTCTGCCGGAGGAGACCAACCGGAGAATCGTAGATATTATTTCCGATGTCAATTTGGCCTATTCAGAACAGGCACGGCGTTATCTGGCAGACTGCGGGCTTCCAAAGGAGCGGACCTTTGTTACAGGTTCTCCCATGGCAGAGGTATTGACAGAGAATTTAAAGGAGATACAGTCTTCGGATATTCATACCCGGCTGGGATTGGAAAAGGGGAAATACATTCTTCTTTCAGCACACAGGGAGGAAAATATTGACACGGAAAAGAACTTCACCAGTCTTTTTACAGCAGTCAATCATATGGCTGAAAAGTATGATATGCCGATCCTGTATTCCTGCCATCCCAGAAGCAGAAAGCGGCTGGAGAGCAGCGGCTTTCTGCTGGATCCCCGGGTAGTGCAGCATGAGCCCCTGGGGTTCCATGATTATAATTGTCTGCAGATGCATGCCTTTGCAGTGGTCAGCGATTCCGGAACACTGCCGGAGGAGAGCAGCTTTTTTACATCCATCGGTCATCCCATTCCGGCTGTATGCATCCGCACCAGCACGGAACGTCCGGAAGCTTTGGACAAGGCCTGTTTTATCCTGTCGGGTATTGACACAAAGGGACTGTTGCAGGCGGTGGATACAGCTGTGGAGATGATTGAGAAGGAGAAGAACGGGGGAGCGGTTCCCGTGCCCGATTACAGGGATATAAATGTGTCGGATAAGGTTGTAAAGATCATCCAGAGCTATGTGGGAGTGGTGAATAAGATGGTCTGGAGAAAAGATGTATGAAAATATTGGTAACCGGTGCAAAGGGATTTCTTGGGCGGAATCTGGTGGAGAATTTGAAATGTATAAGAGACGGGAAGAACAGGACAAGACCCGATCTGAAGATCGAATCCGTCTATGAATATGACCTGAACAGTCCTCCGGAAGACTTGGACAGGTTTTGTAAGAACTGTGATTTTGTGTTCCATCTGGCCGGGGTAAACCGGCCTCAGGATCCCAAAGAATTCAAGGAGGGGAATTTTGGTTTTGCATCTCAGCTGCTGAACATCCTGAAGAAGCATCATAATACCTGCCCCGTTATGCTGAGCTCCTCCCTTCAGGCCACTTTGGCCGGGCGTTTTGGCACCTCAGAGTACGGCCTGTCAAAGCGGGAGGGAGAGGAGCTGTTTTTCTCCTATGCTGCCGAAACCGGCGCTGCTGTTTATGTATACCGCTTTCCCAACCTGGTGGGGAAATGGGTGCGTCCCAATTATAACTCCGCTGTGGGAACATTTTGCAATAACATTGCCAATGATTTGCCGATCACTGTGAATGATCCCAATGTGGAATTGGAAATGCTTTTTGTTGAGGATCTGCTGGAAGAAATGTATGATGCTATGGAAGGGCATCCCCACAGGGCGGAGTACCCCAAGGCCGGTGAAGTGGCTGCGGGGACGGTATATGATGGATTGACTGCCAGGGCAGATGAATCCGGCCGCTACTGCTATGCCCCTGTGACCCATAAGGCCACCCTGGGAGAGATTGTAAAACTGCTTTATACCTTCCATGATCAACCAAAGAATTTGATTATGCCCCGGATTGCTTCCGGCAGTTTTGAAAAGAAGCTGTATTCCATGTATCTTTCCTATCTGCCCCGGGAAAAGATGGCCTTTGATTTGAAAATGAACTGTGATGAACGGGGCAGTTTTACGGAACTGCTGAAAACCACAGACCATGGACAGTTTTCTGTCAATATCTCGAAGCCCGGTGTTACCAAAGGACAGCATTGGCATAATGCCAAGTGGGAGTTTTTCATGGTGGTGGCAGGCCATGGTCTGATTCAGGAACGGAAAATCGGAACAGAGGAAGTGATTGAATTTGAAGTATGGGGTGAAAAGATACAGGCAGTTCACATGCTTCCGGGCTATACACATAATATTATCAATCTGTCTGATACAGAGAATCTGGTAACCCTTATGTGGGCCAACGAGATTTTTGATCCAAATCACCCGGATACATTCTTTGAACCAGTGTAACCAGGGGAGGCTGCCTTATTCCAACGGAGCAACAGAATAGGGATGGCTGGAGAGGAGTAGAATGAGGAAGGTATGAAAAATCAGCCGGCCCCCATACCGGGGGCCGGCACCACCATAGATATAAGTCTGCGCAGCAAGAGAAGATGGCGGCTAATCAGAGGGACAGTGTTAAAACCAGGGGGGCAAAGGGAAATGGCAGGAGTCATGCTGAAACGGATGGTTAAAGCAGCAGCAGTTGGTTTATGCTTTTTAGGGATTCTGGCAGCGGTCTATATGATGGTTGCATGGGTCCCTGTAAAGTATACAGTGAAGGAAGAAGATTTTGTAAAGTGCGGTGATTTTATTCTGTTAAAGGGAAATTACGATACAGGAACCGGATGGAGTATCGTGGGGGATGAAACTGGTTTTTATCCAGCTAAGAAGGTGAAGGATGTATGGCTTGAAGGTGAAATGAAGCCTCCAAAGATCTCTGTTTCTTTTGGCGGTCCCCAGAAAGTATATTTATGTAAAGTTGAGAAAATACCGGAGGAACGGGATATCAAGGGAGAGATGTGTCAGGCCTATCGGGTTATGGAATGGTATCCTGTATACCCTGTGGTCAGAGAGCCGATTCTTCTTCCCAGCTGGGTCTACCCATCGGCATTTATCAATCTATATGATTTGTCCGATGAACCGGTTTGGTAGGATGTGCTCATTAAGTTTAGAGTAATTAAATTATGCAAATTAAAATGTCATCCTAAGGATTTTTATCTTTACACCCCATAGAAATCATGCTATACTACATACCCAGTGCAAGACACTGAAAAATTTAATAACAATCAACACTTATTAAGAGTGACGGAGAGAAGGGATCTATGATGTCACGGCAACCCCCTAAGCGGAAGGTGCCAGCCTGAGCGAGAAATCGAGCAATGAGTGGATTTTTTGAGAGTCCACTTAGGTGGGCTTTTTTGTATAGCTGGAAGCCTGTACCTTTCGGTTGGAAATTGCGGTTAGGACGTACTAACTTCCTTTTCTCCCTCTTAATCTATTTCATATCTGCAGATAAGACAGGAGAGAGTATGAAAGAAAGAAGATTATTTACTTCAGAATCCGTATCCGAAGGACATCCGGATAAAATTGCCGACCAAATCTCCGATGCAGTATTGGATGAAATTTTAAAGCAGGATCCTAAAGCTCGTGTCGCTTGCGAAACTTATGTGAAAACAGGTATGGCGCTAGTGGGAGGCGAGATTACCACATCTGCTTGGGTAGATATTGAACATTTAAC
>ERZ773067.791-NODE-791-length-18073-cov-4.464868_pt1 | contig 18073 bp, 21 predicted proteins | sample MGYA00580622_ERZ773067 | MGnify/ENA primary metagenome ERZ773067 (study PRJEB29015, sample SAMEA2737998) | human oral metagenome | biome: human oral; feature: human-associated habitat; material: dental | place: China | collected 2113 ...
AGAGTGAGTTTTTGCTGATTGCTTCTATTTTTTCGTTTGTGTTTGTAAATTTTTTGAGGGTTTTGATGGAAAACTGCTCTATTCAGCTAAGAACAAGCCAAAGTATCAGCTATTTCTTTTTTTTATAAAAAAATCTCTTGATGAGCAAGATCAAGAGTTTTTTTGTGATCAGATTTATTATTTTTTTTTAAAGATTTGTCAGTAAACTTACTATTGTATAAGACAGCATTGCAATCGTAATTCCTATTCAAGCTCCCATTAACGCCCAGACGGCTTTTTTCATGGCTTTTTTGTCTCCGTTGGCGGTAATGAGTTGATATCCTCCATAAATAACTACTGCGGTGCATACTACGGCAAAAGACCATCGGAGATATTTATTAATGATATTGATTCACTGAAATATTCCTTCCTCTTGGGTATCGACGACGTGTTTTTTTGGAAGATCGTCTCCTGCGTGTCCTTGAGGAACGGTAACTTTGATCCCGAAGACAGGGAGCGTGGCAAACAATGCGAGGATGACGGTGGAGAATATTTTTTTGACCATCGGGTTTGGGATGATTAGGAAATAAAAATTGAGCTAGAGAGGTAAGAAATTTCATTAAAACTACTTGATCCAATAGAACTTACCAATCTGATGATAATTACACTAAACAATGCAAGTAATATCCCGACTCAGATATAGAGGATGTTGTTTAGGATGTCTTTTGGATTTTCTCCTTTAGATGCTTTGATAACATAATGAACACCGTTGTAAATGATCATGGTTACTGCTAGGACCATTGTCATTCTGAGCAAGAACTTTGAAATACTAATAATAAGTGATGGTCTACGATTGATTCCTTTATTTTTTCATCAGATTTTTATTTCTGTTCCTTCTTTTAGGATGTATTTTCCTACGCTCATTTTGTCGGTTCCAATACTATCTCATCCTACGATAGCATCAGATTGGATTGCTGGTGTAAATGCTTGCTCAAGAAAATCTCCGTTAGTATTTCCTGCTTGTCCTTTTGCGTATCCGATTCATAGAGAAAAGACTGCTATACTTCCTAAGCTACTAAGCATAAAACTAAAAATTCTGATTTTCTTGGCTATTGATATTTTCATATTTACATTTGGGTCAGTAAATTGTCTGCTTCAATCATTTCTTGTTCTCTTGCTTCGTTTTCTTGGGCATGGATTTTTGCCTGTGCTTGGCTATAGAGTGCAGGATTGAAACTTTGCTGGTATTTTTCCGAAATTTCGGCCTGTTTTTGGCTGTATTTTTGGTTGATTTCCTCAAGTTTTTGTTGTTCTCTTGTGAGAATATCTCTGAGTTTTTCTATTTGTTCAGGAGACATGATTGGTAAAAGATTAAACCAATTCTGTTTCTCTTCGTATTCGGCGAGAGATTTTGATTTTAGGATAAGCTGGATAAGGTTTGAGTTATTTACCAAGAAGGCTTCAGGAATTTTGAAGTCTGCTGCGATTTCCCGTAGCTCTTGTGGTAGATACTGTTGCAATACTGGATTCATTGTTTGTTATTTTTATCAAAATAAATAGTTTTTAATCTTTTGGAAGAATCAGATTTTCTTTGGTGGCTGGATATCAAGTTTTCATCATTGTTTTTCTGAAGGAATCTCTATTTTGTTCAATAATGCTTCAGCTTCTTTACTTTCTTTATTGTGATATTGTTCAGCTTGCTTTTGGATGAGTGGTGTTTTTTGCATATTTTCTTTCATTTTTCTGAGTTCATCCCTTGAAAGTCTTTTCATTCCGCTTTTTCCGCTATAAGTTTCCTGCATTATTCCTGGGCTATACCTTATAAAATAATAGATAGATTCTGATTTAGTCTGTTTCGGTTGCTCTTTCTTCTACTCTAAAGAGATGTTTTACGTCTTTAGGGTTGATGAGTTGTCTATCTACGAGTTTCTTTGCGTATTGCTTCATTGAAATCATTCCTAGTGGATTTGAGGATTCGATCGTCGAATCAACTTGTCCAAGATCCATTTTTTTGAGATTATTTTTAATAGCGACTGTGTTTAATAAGAGCTCAAAAATTCAGATTCTCGTATTGGTATCCGTTCTTTTTACGAGCATTTGAGATTGGATTCCGATGAGACTATCTGAAAGTCTGTCGGCGATACTTTGTTCCATATTTGTAGGGAAAAAGGACATAAATCTACTCAAACTATGACTTGCTGAGCTTGTGTGCAAGGTGCTAAAAACAAGGTGTCCACTTTCCGCTAGGCTAAGGACGGTTTCTGCAGTTTCAGTATCACGAATTTCTCCTACAAAAATAATATCCGGATCTTCTCTCATTACAGCTTTTAGTGCGTTTTTGAATGACCAGGTATCATGTCCTACTTGTCTCTGTGAAATACTACATTTATCTCCTTCAAAGATGTATTCGATAGGGTCTTCGATCGTGATGATGTTTTCGTTTCTTGTTTTGTTGATATATTCAATCATACTTACTAGTGATGTTGATTTTCCGCTTCCTGTAGATCCTGTCACTAGGAAAAGTCCTTTTTTTGCTGCAAGGACGTTCCTTTTTATACTTTCGGCGAGATTAGAGAACATCATCTCTTCGAGCGTTCTGATGCGAGAATTGATTTTTCTCATTACGATTCAGATTTTTCATTTTTCAAAAAAGGCATTTACTCTATAAGAGGTTCCATCTTTTCCCTCATATGCAAAATCGCTTTCTTTGTCGCAGATAAACTTATCAAAATTTTGGGCATTATTTTGAAAGAGTTGTTTGAGGATGATTTCCATATTTTCGCTGTTGATGATCGGAATTTTTTCATCTTTGATAATATCCCCGTTCAGTCTATATGAACTTTTCCCGGAGCAGGTTAGATGAAGATCGGAAATATTCGGGTTTTCTGCAATCCCGGCTAAAATGGAATCAATATCGACTCTTACTGTGTTCATGAGCGTTGCCCTTAAAAGTAAAATACTTTATTCCAATTATATAGAGAAAGTCTTTATTTGTCAAAAAATTTAAAAGAAAATGAAAAGGACTTTCTTTATATTTCGAAATTTGTATATTCCTCTTGGTAGGGGAGCAACCTATTTTATCTTGATGAAAAAATGAAAAAAATCACTTTTTCCTTCATCTTTCTCGGGCTTGTTTTCTTTTTTTCTGCCTGTAGTTGGAAAAAACTTTCTCCTGAAGAGGAAAATGAAAGGATTTTGATCTGAATGAATCAAATGATTTCTTTGATAAATGAAGCTTTTGCTGGAGAAAAATCAGTCTTTTCTGGTGACGGTCAGCTGCTTGCTTCTACGGAATCTCGCGTGGTAAGTGTGAATTTAACGGGTTTTATGGCGTATTTTGGTCAAGAATTTTGAGGGGAAATAGATCTTTCTCTTCAAACGAGCTGATCGAGTTTGACGAACCAGCTTTTTCTTTCTTTTCTTTCTCAATTTAGGGGAGCTGATGTTGATTTATATTTTCATCCGGAAAGGTTTCGTTTTTCTCAGGGAGAGGGGAATGTTGAGTCACAATTTGTTCAATTGATTGCGAAAGATCTTCTTCATCATTGGATAAAAATTCCATGGAATAAAGATGTTTTTGTATTCCCTTCTAAGGAATTACTTTTATTTCCACAGATTTTTTCTTGATCACTTTTTCAGCGTGAAAAATTGGAGGACTATCTTTTACAGTATGGAGAGAAGGTGCAGTTTCTTAGCTGAAGCATAGAAAGTGAGTGAGGTGTCCGATATTTTAGGCAGACTAAATGGGATTATCTCTGAGAAGAGATTGGGTTTTCAGGAAGTTTTGATTGAAAAGTCTTTAAGGGAACTTTCTCAGGGATAAAGTGAGAACCCTTGGAAATAGAACTGAAAAAAGGTGAAAATCAGATTTCTTACTCTGGAATATGGTGAATAAATTCTTTTGAATGAAAACTTTCCTTTTTGCAGAAACAGTTTCGCTTGGAGGGTAAACGATGGAAAAATAAGGATTATGGTGAGAATACGTCCTTTTTTGTTAGATTTTCTCGCTTTCAGCAAACTTGAGCTTTACAAATGATTCCAGATGACTATATTTTGCTGCAGAAATATTTAGTTGATCTAGATATTGGTTTTTAATTCTTCATGGTATGAAAAATGCAGTTAAAAAAAGTTGGAGTTTTAAGCTTTGTCTCTGTCGTTGCTATAACGCTTGCATGATGTGGGAAAGCTCCAAATCTCTCTTTTGAGGAGACTTTACAAGTGTATAATAAGCAGAATGCTATCGTAAAAGATGTATTACAGTTTATGGGCGATCAGGAGAAGCTAATTGAATCAAATCTTAAAGCACAGGTAGATGTGCAGACTGATGGAGGTAAAGGAAAAGTTATGCTTGATGTGAAGAGTGTATCTGATAATAAGACGAAAGATTCTGAGTCTGACATAGGTCTTAATCTTACTATGGATCAGAAAGATGCTCAAACAGGAGATCTTCAGAAATTGGATGCGAAAGTGAACTTGAATACGCTTTTGAAGGATTATCAGCTCTATTTTAAGCTTAATGAGTTTGTATTGGAGACAAATCCAAAAGATGCTGGGGGAATGCCGTTAGCGATGGTTGAAATGTTTAAGAATAAGTGGCTTACTTTGGATGTTCCAGAAATTAAGGAAATGCTTAGGACTTCAGCAGAGACTAATGCTAATATTTGGCAGAATGAAAAACTTTATGCAGTGAATCCAAGTTATTATACGGGAGTGGTATCAACTACTTATGAATGAAATCCTGCTTGGAAAGTAGATTTTAACCTAGAGGAAATAAAGAAAGTTGTGCTTGATTTCTATGCTTTGAATGAGACTGGAGATGTGGCTTCTACTGGAAATGAAGTATTGCTTGCTCAACAGCAGCAGATGAAAGACACTTTGGATCAGATTTTTTCTAGTATAAAATTTGAGAATACTGAAGCTTATTTTGTGATTCGTTCTGCAGATAAGGTGGATTTTGTAGTAGTAAATAGTGATTTCTCAATGGGTGATCTTAAAATGAAGCTTAGTCAGCAAGTAAAAGGTAAGGTAACGACAGCTAAGGCGATTATTCCATCTGCTAATGGGTCTTGACAAGTGGAAGTAACCCTTGTTGCTGAGAGAGCTGGTATCTGAAGTGTGAAGTTGGATCTTGTGGCTGAAAAAACTGGAAAAGATATTCAAAAAGAGCAACTCTTTAAGCTTTCATGAAAGATTTCTGCTACGTTGAGTCAAAATCGTTTCTCTCTTCAACCTCAGTTTAAGTTGACTATAGATAAAGTGGGAGTAGATGTAGACGGAGATTTCGTTGCAAAGAAAATCGCTAATCATACTTTTACTGCGCCTACTGATGCTCAGAATCTTCAAGAAATTTGGAGTGCATTAATGGGAGGTGGAGCTATGTGAGGATTTTCAGGAGAGTTTGATGATTTCTCTGGGGAAGATGTAATATCTGGAGCTGTATCTCTATCTGGAGCTACTTCTCTTTCTGGAACTACTTCTCTTTCTGGAACTGCTTCTCTTTCTGGAACTGCTTGATAATTCTGTAGAGATTGATCAAAAAAAGAAGTCTGAATCTTGATGAGGTTCAGCTTTTTTTATCTCTTGACTTTTCTTTTAAAATTGATAATATTCTTTTCATAAAAAATACCTAAAAAAATAAACATTTATGGATACTTTTGCTTTAAAGGTTATTTCTGGTAGTTTCCTCTTAGGAAAGTTGCCAGACCTTGGTCGGAGAATTGCTTCTTCTGGATGTGTTCTTTCTAGTGGAGTTTTTAATTTTTCCGAGGTTAAGTATGAAGAAAAATCGAAGTTTTCCGATCTCCTGGTGGTCGTTTCCAATCTCTTTTGTCTTAGAAAAGTTCCGATTAAATCAGATTTTTTGCGAAAGGTTTCTATGGCTCTTTTGGGAGAGCGAGTGATGATTATCCTTCCTGAGCGATGGTTTCAAGATGCGAAAACTCGATATATCGTTGCTGATGATCTGGGAAGTCTCTGGCTTTTGGATTCATTAACGATAGAAATGAGTAATGTGGTCCAGAATCCTGTCTCATACTTTGTTGTTCCACAGGTATGAGATTATTGTTTTGAAGGCATTCCTAGTTTGATTCTGGGAGTGTCTTTTTTTTGTGTTTGTTCTTGATTTTCTTTGTGATATCTTCATAGTGATGTTTTGTTTTATCTCTTTTGAGGGAATGTCTTTTTTGATCTGAGGATGTTCGTTGTTTGTTTCGCCGCTTTTCTTTGGTTATTTTTTGTTCTTTCCTTGAGGAAAGGTCCTTTTCGCTTTTAATAACGAAATGTTTACTTATCAAGATTCAGGCTTTTATTCTTCCTTTTCTGCCTTGCCAAAAAAAGATGCTATTCTTCCGGATATTGAATCCTCTGCATCTTCTTGATGCGTATTTGAGGAAGTTGTTTTGCTGGATGATTTCTCGGATTTGAACTAGCTCTTAGTACGAGGGAAATAGCTGATTGAAATGATTTTCTTTTTTGTAGATCGTTTCGCTCGTTGGGGCAGATCAGAATTCTTTTTCTTTTTCGAGATTTTTGTATCGATAGGCGAAGCTTTCTGCATAATCTTCTTCTTTGCTCTTTTGTGCGTATTCGCTGAAAAATCCTTTGGAATTGCAGGTATTTTGCTCGTTATTTCGGCAAATAGTATCGAAAGCTTGGCTATTTTGGTCCCTGAAAAAATAGATGTAATGTCCTAATTCATGTGCAAGGATTTGTTTGAAATATTCTCTGTAGTTTGCTTGATATTCTGCGGTGTTGCAGATTGCTATGTTGAGCTTTAGGGTTTTGAATTTTTTTTCCTTGGTCGTTTTGTTTTGAAGGATATGAAAGGAGCCATGTGTTTTTTTGCATCAAGGGAGATAGTTGATTTCAATATGATTATTTAGCGTTTCTTGGTCGTGGGGATTTAAAATCCCTAAACTTAGTAAATTAGTTAGTTCCTCGTGTGCGAACTGCTTCGTTTGTTCTGCAAAGGTGAGATCCTCTCATGAGAGGTTTTTTGTATTGTTTTGGACTTCTATTGTTGGTTGTTGGTTTTGAGAAGCGGAATTTTCTCTTTCCGATTGTCTAGGGTTGGCAGCTGGATGTTCTTGTTCATTTTGGTAATGAGAAAGATTCTGATTTCTCATCATTTCTAGGAAGGTATAGCTGATGTATTTTTTTTTGCAAAATTCGGTAGGGTTTTCTGTTTGGATTTGCAATGTTGAGGTTTTGATTCTTTCAAATTCATATTTGATTCTATTAGGAGAAATCTGGCTTATTAGCTCTTGTCGAGTAGGGAGGGTTTGTTCAAGAGTACTTTTGGCTTCATCTATGCTCTCAGAGGGGCACTTTTTCTCTAAGATTTCTTTGATAAGAGGGAAATGGTTTCTGCTTGAGATTGTTGAGGACTTGATATTAAGCGTTTGTTCTACGTAGTCTTGGATTTCGAAGATGGAATCTAATTTTTGATCTGTATTTTCTGCTTTCCCTGTTCCGAAATGGAGAAGTAATGTTCCTAAGAGCAGAATAGATAGGTATTTCTTTTTCATTTTTTATTGCTATAATTAAATTTATTATTATTTTAATCATAAATTTTTTAAATGTCAATTTTTTTTACCGCATTTTTTGTGAAATAATTTAAGGGTAAGTGGTGATGTTCTGGTTTTCTGCTTTAGAACTGAGAAAACTTCTCTTGAATTAAGGGTGTCACATCCTTATATTAAGAGTGTCTTCAGTGGAAAAAATTTTCTTTCTAGTCAGTTTTTTCTGCTGATGTTTTGTTTTTATTTTTTATGCCTTATCATGATAGACAAGAAAATGGTCAAAGGGTTGGCGATTATGTCGCTCGTTATGTTGCAGGCTAATATCTTTGTGCCAACAGGGATTTCACTCGCGGAGGAGGGTGAGTCTTTTGCTTCAACTGTGCAAGGAGAGAGCTTGGCAATGGAGAGCTCTTCTGTGCAAGAGGATTTAGCTTCTCCTGCTGCTTCTGCAGAGGAGAGGGTAACGGGGACGGTAGCACAGGGTTTTGAAGAAGTAGTTCAAGCTACTGGAGAAGTGATAGATGCTTCAGGAGTGGGGATGCCATCTCTTGATGTGTTGATGTCTGCAACAGGTGCTCATATGTCTGGTGAATTGTCTGCTGGAATAATTTCTAGCTTAGGAATGAATGTAGGTGGATCTACGCTTGTGAAATATTTTACTATTGGCTCTGATGATGAGATTCCTCTTTTGATGAAAGATGATGTAACGGTTGATTATACCGGTACTAAATTGCAATATTCTGATACAACGGATTATTATTTGAATACGAAGTCTCAAGTGGTTGATTTTTGATGAGAAAAGGTGATTTTTAATGAATCATGATATCCTCTTTTTGAGAAGAAAGATTCTATCTATAGAGAAGCATTGAAGGTAATTAAGTCTGGATCTCCATCTCTTGCGTATGATCTTAGTGCAAGTTCGAAAGGAGATTGGACGAATCTTTCAGGCTCTTTTGCTAGATATGCTGAGGTAAAAAATGGGGGTAAACTTATTTGATATTTTCTTATAGCAGATGATTATGTTTATGCTCCTATTGCTGGAGAGGCTAAAATTGGAAATCAGGGATTCTTGACTTTACAAGATGCGATAGCTTCTGCTAGTGATGGGGATACTATTCTTCTTACAAAGGATGTTTCTGCTGGAAAGGCGTTGTATACGACAGCAGTTGGTGCTCATGTATGTACTACTGGAAGTTCTGAGCAAAAGACTACATGACCAAAAAAGGTTACAATTGATTTTCAGTGACATACCTATAATGTTGCAGATGCGGTAGGATCTTGTGGTACTGAGTCTCAAGCAGCTCATTTTGAAAAGTGATCTGAAATAACTCTAAAAAACTGAACTTTGACCTCCAATAATGCTAATGTGCATATGATTATTCAAAATTATGCGAAGTTAACATTGGAAAACTTTACTTTGGATGCAGCGGATCTTGAGAATCTTCCTGTATATGCTATTAGTAATAACTTTTGAGAATTAAATGTTCATGGAGATTCTCATATTGATGCTGGAGAGTGAGGTGTTGCTTTTGATCTTTGGTATTGAATGAGCACTAATTATGATGGAGGAGTTTCTGTAAAGTTTGCTAGTGATTTTGTTGGAAGTGTAGATGGTGATATTGAATATGGTCCAGCTAATAGGGTACAAAGTACTCCTAACTGGGAAGAGAAGGCTATGCTTTCTATTGAGGGAAATTGAACCTTTAGTTGAAGTATTAAGGCTTCTAATGGAAATGATCTCAAAAAAGCAAATATTACTGTGAAGTCAGGATTATTTTCTAATGATGTTACCTTATATACTGTAGATGCTAAATGTTCAATCAAAAATGCTGACTCAAAATATGAGGTAAAAGATTGTCCAATAGCAACTAAATTTTATGGTAGTAGTAATACAAGTTATATTCCTGTAGCTTTGGATGGGGAGACAATTAAGCTCAATGAAACTCATGCATTGATGAGAAAGGTAACAGGTGTGAGCCCTGAAATGACCACAGTATATAACAAGATCCTAGAATTTGCTGATACTACAAGTCTTCTTGAAATTAAGGAGGTGGCTGGAGAGAATCTTTTGTTTGTAAATATGGCTACGGCTTGAAACAAACAGACAAAAGTATTTAGGGCAAAAAATGATGGAATTTTTGGAGCAGAAGTATTTAAATCTGCAGGAGCTAGTACAGCAACGGGTAGTATTACTCCTGATCTTGATCATGCGGTAGTTCCATCTTGGGTAGATAAGAATCATTCAATTAAGGCTTATCATGAGATTAAAAAAGATACGAAAGTGATAGGATATACTCTTCAAACAGCTAACCCTGATTATGGACGATTCTATGCACCAAAGAAGTATAAAATTACTTTTAATGCTAATGGAGGAACTGCTGTAGCTCCGGTTGTACAGGGTTATGGAACTCCTGTCACAGCTCCTGCAAATCCTACAAGAAGTTGTCATAGATTTGCCGGATGGAGGCCAGCGCTTCCAGCGACTATGCCTGATGGAGATATTACTCTTACTGCTCAATGGGCCTATACTTGTTGAGGAGGAGGTTGAGGTGGATGAGGAGGTGGATCAAGTAGTTCATCATCTTCAAGTAGTTCTAGTTCTTCATCTTCAAATACTGGAAATAGCATTGTTCCTGTGTCAAACTTTGTAGAAAGTGTGTATTCAGGAGAGGTTACTTCTCCGCTTTGCTCAGTTGAAGGATCTCAGTTTTCAGAGGAACAGAATCAAGCTTACCTTTGGGCATGTGCGAAAGATATTACGACTATTAGAGAAATTTCAGGTGCGAGACTTGATCAGCCACTTACTAGAGCAGAACTTGCTAAAATGATGTCAGTGTATGTGACTAAAGTGCTAGGAAAGCAGCCTGTTGTCACAGGAACTGTTCACTATGCAGATGTTGATGAGAAGTTATGAGATTTGGCTGGATATATTCAGCTTGCTTATCAACTTCAGCTCATGGGAATTAAGTATGATGGAACAGCATTATCCAGCTTTGAACCAAATAAGCTTGTTACAAGGGCTGAGTTTGCTACGGTATTCTCTAGAGTTCTTTACGGAAGTAAATACAATCAGGATGGAGAAGAATGGGCAAAAGGTCATCTTGAAGCTCTGAAAAATGCTTGAATCCTTAAGGATACAACTCCTATGATGCAAGAAATTAGAGGTCGAGTGCTTCTAATGCTTCAAAGGTCGGTGGCGGTGGCTAAGAAGTAAGAGTGTTATTGATAGACTTTTTATTAGGAAAATGCTGACTCTTTGATGGAGATCAGCTTTTTCTTTTTATTATTTTTGACTATGACTATGAGAGCGTTTTTTTGCAGAAGAAAAATCCTTTTTCTAAAAATAAAAAGATCTTGAAAAGTTGAAAGGGAATCCTATAGTCAGAATTGTTTTATTTTACTATATCGTAGCATATGTCAGAAACAAAAAAGTATGTCTACTCTTTTTCGGAAGGAAAGGGGGTTGGGAAAGAAATCCTCTGAGGAAAGGGGGCTAACCTCGCTGAAATGGTAAGTTTAGGTTTGCCAATCCCTTCAGGGTTTACTATCACGACGGAAACGTGTGATATTTACTACAAAAACAATAAAAGTTACCCAGCAGAAGTGGATCAACAGGTAGAAGAACAGCTTCAAGCGCTTGAGGCAAGAATGGGAAAGAAACTTGGTGATGCAAACGATCCTTTGCTTGTATCTGTAAGATCTGGAGCTGCGGCCTCACTTCCAGGAATGATGGATACGGTTTTGAATCTTGGACTTAACGATGAATCTGTAGTAGGACTTGCTACCAAGACAGGAAATGAAAGGTTTGCTTGGGATTCGTATAGAAGATTTATTCAGATGTTTGGAGATGTGGTGATGGAAGTGCCTCATCATGACTTTGAAAAGGCTTTGCAATCTGTAAAAGATAAAAAAGGAGTAAAGCTGGATACAGAACTTGATACGGACGATCTCAAAGAAGTTGTAAGACTCTATAAAGAAGTCGTACAGAGAGATACAGGGAAACTTTTTCCAAATGATGGAAGGCAGCAGCTTAAAATGGCAATTGATGCGGTATTCAACTCATGGAATAATGAAAGAGCAATCATCTATAGAAGAATTAACGATATTAGAGGACTTCTTGGAACTGCGGTAAATGTGCAGTCTATGGTCTTTGGAAATATGGGAGAAACTTCTGGAACAGGAGTATGTTTTACGAGGAATCCTTCTACTGGGGAAAATAAATTTTACGGAGAGTTCTTGATGAATGCTCAGGGAGAAGATGTGGTAGCGGGAATCAGAACTCCAGCACATATTGAAGAACTTGATAAGGTAATGCCTGACTGCTATAAAGAGCTTTGTGATATTTATCACTTGTTGGAAAAGCATTATAAAGATATGCAAGATATGGAGTTTACGATCCAGGAAGGAAAGCTTTATATTCTCCAGACAAGAAGTGGAAAAAGAACTGCTGCTGCGGCAGTGAAGATTGCTATGGATATGCTTTCAGAGGGACTTATCGATGAAAAGACAGCAGTACTTAGAGTGCAGCCAGAGCAGCTTGATAGTTTACTTCATCCTCAGCTTGATCCTCAGGCTAAAAAGGAAGCTGAACTTCTTGTGAAGGCACTTCCTGCTTCTCCAGGTGCAGCTGTTGGACAGATCGTTTTCTCTGCTGATGTTGCTCATGATTGGAAAGAGAATGGAAAGAAAGTAGTGCTTGTGAGATTAGAAACTTCACCGGAAGATATTCAGGGAATGATTGCTTCTGAGGGAATCTTGACTGCGAGAGGAGGAATGACTTCTCATGCTGCAGTAGTTGCAAGAGGAATGGGAAAATGCTGTGTCTCTGGAGCTGGAGAGCTTGTTATTGATGAAGCTGCGAAGACGGTAACTGTTCATGGAAGGACTTTCAGAGAAGGGGATCAGATTTCTCTTGATGGAGGAACGGGAGAAGTGTTTGCTGGAGCATTAAAAGTAGTGGATCCAGAACTTAGTGGAGATTTCGAGAAATTAATGCAGCTGGCTGATAAATATAGAAAACTCTGAATTAGAACTAATGCTGATACGCCTCGCGATGCTATTACTGCTAAGAAGTTCGGTGCTGAAGGAATTGGACTTTGTAGGACTGAACATATGTTCTTTGCTGAGGAAAGAATTAAGGCAGTGAGAGAGATGATCCTTGCGGAAGATGTTGAGGGAAGAAAGAAGGCACTTGTAAAAATCCTTCCTTATCAAAAATCAGACTTTTATGAACTGATGAAAACTCTAGAAGGAATGCCAGTAACGATCAGGTTTTTGGATCCTCCTTTGCATGAATTCCTTCCTCAAGAAGAAGCTCAGATTGCAGAACTTGCTACTGAACTTGGAGTGAGTGTAGAAAGACTTCACGAGAAGATAGCTTCTCTTCATGAATTTAATCCAATGCTCGGGCATAGAGGATGTAGACTCGCAATTACCTTCCCTGAAATCGCAGAAATGCAGACTGAAGCTGTGATCTCTGCTGCTTGTGAACTCAAAAAAGAAGGAGTTGATGTTCATCCAGAAATTATGATTCCGCTCGTAGGATTTAAATCAGAATTAGATTTTAATGCTGACATCGTAAGAAAGGTTGCCAAAGCAACGATGGATACATACGCTGTAGATGTGGAATACAAGCTCGGGACTATGATTGAGGTGCCAAGAGGAGCAGTAACTGCTGATAAAGTTGCAGAAACTGCGGAATTCTTCTCTTTTGGAACGAATGATCTTACTCAGATGGGACTTGGATTTTCTAGGGATGATGCTGGGAAATTCATCAAAGATTATGTAAATAAGAACATCTTTGAAAAAGACCCTTTCCAGACGCTTGATCAAGAAGGAGTAGGAGAACTTGTGAAGATTGCAGTAGAAAAAGGAAGAGCAACCAGATCAACTATCAAACTCGGAATCTGTGGAGAACATGGAGGAGATCCAGCTTCTATTGATTTCTGTCATAGAATAGGTTTGACCTATGTAAGCTGTAGTCCGTATAGAGTGCCTATCGCAAAACTCGCTGCGGCACATGCTGCTTTGAAAAATGGATAAATGATGAAAAAATATTAAAAGCCTGATCCTCTTTGTGAGGTTGGGCTTTTTTTGTCGAAGTGGTAGATTTTTATTTAGTTACTTCATTTTCACTTTTGGGAAATCACTCAAATCGTCGTTTTGCTCCATTTTTACTTTTAAAATTTGGCTAAAATAAGCGATTGGGAGAAAAAATGGGTATTTTTTTGTGGTGGGGCTGTTTGGAAAAAGTGGAGTTTGTCAATCCATCTCCTCCAGTATTTCTAATGTTATAGGCAAAAATAATCTCCCAGACAAGAGCTCCTTCCTCCGGGAAAAATCAGATTTTTTCTTTTTATTAAAGGTAAAATAAGGTTGAAGATATTTTCTTTTTTTGTGGTTTGAAATTTTGGGAGATATCACTATACTCGCTCACTGTATCTTTTATTTATCGTTGTATGATTATGCAAAAAAGGCAGCTTTGACAAACGAAAACTAAAAAATCATCGGGTTCAGTTTTGGTAAAATGTGGGATTCTTGTTTTTGCACTGGTAGTGATCTTGGCTCTGATTCATTCTTTTGCACATACTATTAAGGGATTCTTTGTAGGAGTTGCGAAAGAGACTGTAAAAGTAGTAAGTCAGACTGTTGGGACGCCGATGAAGACAGATGCTTACTGAAATGTGAATGTGCTTTTGGTGGGATATGGAGGTGCTGCACATGGTGGAGGATATTTGGCGGATTCGATCATTGTTGCTTCACGAAATCCAGAATTGGGTGCAGTGAGTATGCTTTCTATTCCGAGAGATCTCTATGTGAAGAATCCACTTGGAGGGTATTCAAGGATTAATGCGGTATTTACTCAGCTTTATGGTCGCACGAAGAGTCTGCCTGAGGCTTGATCTGGCTTTGCTAGGGAATTAGAGAAAATTACAGGATTAGAGATTCCTTATTATGCGACGATTGACTTCTGAGGATTTAAGGGAGTTATTGATAGTTTAGGAGGTATTGATGTTAATGTTCCTTATGCGTTGCATGATTATGAGTTCCCAGACGCTAATCTCAAAGGATATGAACCTTTGCATGTAGAAGCTTGACTTCAGCATATGGATTGATCCTTAGCGCTTAAGTATGCGAGGTCTAGGCATGCTGCTGGACATGCGTCAGATTTTGATCGTTCTTATAGGCAGCAGCTTATTGTTGAGGGAATTAAGGATAAAATGCTTTCTGGAGGAAATCTTAGCTTGGAAAAGGCAAAAGAGCTCTATTCTGGTTATGTAGCAATGGTTAACACTAATGTCTCACTTAATGAAATGCTTTGGACAATTCAGTATTTAGATAGAGTAAAGCCGTTTTCTTTCTGACTTAATACTTCTTATGGATATGAGAACTTAACTACTCAGAAAGGAAGTTTTCTCTATGCACCTCAGAGAGATTTGTTTGGTGGGGCTGCGGTCTTGCTTCCTCTAGGGGCTACAGTGAATAATATCACTCATTATAAGGCGATTCATGAGTATGTGGATTTCATTTCCCATTTCCAGAGATTTCTCCTAGAGAATGCGAAAATTCAAGTCGATAATGGTATTGATAAAGAACTTCTTCGTTCAAATAAGATGCAAAATGTGAGGGTGGCCAGTAGAGTTGCTTCTAAGATGAAAAGGTATGGATTGGATGTGATTGCTACTGACAACACGGATCCTCTTCCACTTACGAGGCTGATTGTTAATACTGAAAATGCTGAAGCAAAAGGATTTGAAGGAACCATTACAGCAATGAGGAACTTTGTGCCGATAGATGAGATTGTGTATAATACAGGAGTGGTGAAAAAAATCATCGATGACTATGGTAATGAAGTAGAAGTATTTACCTGAGCGGATATTCAGCTGATTTTGGGGGCTTCTTATCTTAGTGGATTGCAAGAACAGCCTTTCAAGTATGATGAACTTGTGCTTAGTCATCGTGAATAATTTAGCTATTCATTATTATTATGTATTCTCTTTCTTTGCCTGAGGAGGTGTATGAGGCACTTCCTCGTCTCAAGCAATTCCTTTCCTCTCTGTGATTACCGCTTGAAAAGATTCAGAATTCTGATCTTTTATGTTGCTGTTTTGTGCATAAGTCTTATGCGGCAGATTTTAAAGTGGCATATGATCATAATGAAAGACTGGAATTTGTGGGGGATGCTATGCTGGAATCAGTAATCGCGAAGAGGCTTTTCTTGGATTTCCCTGAGATGCAGGAATCTACGATGACACTTTATAAGATTGCTCTCGTAAGGGAAGAAACCCTCTGTAAAGTAGCGAAAAAAATCTGACTTCATCATCAGCTTTTTATTAGTAAGGGCGAAGAAAGGAATTGAGGCCGTGAAAAAGCTTCGATTACCTCTGATGCAATGGAAGCATTGATCGGATACCTAGCACTTGATATGGGCTATCCTATTATGGAGCAGTTTGTATTTGATAGTATCTACCCTGAGATTAAGGAGCTTTCCAAAAGTCCCGTAAAATCTTATAAGACGATGGCACAGGAGCATATTCAAAAATTCTATAAACACTTGCCTGTTTATAATGATTATGATGAAGAGGTTGATGAAAAGTGAAATGTGCTTCTCTTTCGTTCTGAAATTATTGCTGAAAAGGAGGTACTTGCGGTAGGTTTCTGAACAAACAAGAAGAAAGCCCAAGAAGATGCTGCAAAAAATTATTGTGAACAGTTGGAATAGCTTTTAAATTTTGTATATAATGACTGATCTTAAGGATCAGTTTTTTTGTTTTGTCAATATTTTCTTTTTCTTTTATGATGTTTTCGGTGGACTTTGTCGCTTGTTTTTGTGTCGTAAAAAGTGGCTTTATGATTGGCTTTATTGTGTTTTTGGGAGAAAAAAATAAAAAAAAAGTCACAAATAAATGTGAATTGCGTAATCATCTGTGTAAGGATGTAGGAGTGAGGTATCTCTACTCTAAAGTCAGGACAGGTGGAAGCTTTTCCTCTTTGAAGGTTGGCTTTTACTAAGCAGATGTGAGCTTTTGACAGTTTAATGTCGAAATCGTCTAACTTTGTCTTGATTTTAATCTCGGTATTGGTATTATCACTCGTAAGTTGTCTATGTGGAGACATAGAAACGGCTTACTCATACCTTGTTGATCATTAACATTCGTATTCTACTCTTGAAAAACTCAATAAGTCGGAGTCTTAGCTTCTGATTAGAGGAAAGATTCAGATTTATGTCTTTTGACGGTCGTAGTATTCGTTGTTCTATGGACAACAGGTAGTACGTTCTTGATGAGGAATATTCCTCACCAAAAAAGCTTTTATATTTATAATTTACACAAAGAATGAACGTTAGAAAAATGTTCGCAGGCTTGACTGGAGGGTTAATGCTTGCATCAGTTCTTCCTGTATCAGTACTTGGTGCTGCTTCATACAGTCAGGAACTACAAGATGCCTACAATTACGCTTATTCAAAGGGTATTACTACTATGAGCCCTATTGATAATGCTAATATGTATGGTGAACTTACTAGAGGTCAGTTGGCAAAAATGATCGCTAACTGGGCTGAAAAAGAAATGGGTACTAAAGTTGACACAACTGCTGTTTGCTCTTTCTCAGATGCACACACAGCTGAAGGAGACTTGGCTACTTATGTAAAGAAAGCTTGTCAGATGGGATTGATGGGTCAAGGAATTGACAAATTCAGACCAAATGATAAAGTAACAAGAGGTGAATTTGGAACAACTCTTTCTAGAGCTCTTTGGGGAGACAAGTACAATGGAGCTACTCCATTCTACAAGAATCATCTTGAGGCTTTGAGAGATGCTGGAATCATGAAAATGATTGATACTCCAAATCAAATGGAAATTAGAGGATATGTAATGCTTATGCTTATGAGATCAGTTAATGTAGTTACTCCTTCTGAATGTAAGGATCCTGCTGTGATCTTGGCTTGTGCATTAGGTGGTGATGCTTGTCCTGCTAGATGTAAGGGTAAGGGACCAGATACTACTAATACAGGAACTAATAATACTGCTGGAGATTTGAATATCAACGTAGTTGATTACTCAAACCAGATTAGGTCTGTTCCTATGGTTGGTATTTCTATCTTCAACGCTATCAAATTTGATGCTACTAATGATGTAACTGTTAATTCAGTTACTTTGGAAAGAGTTGGTCTTTCTAGTAGATCAGACATCAAAGGTGTATGGTTCGAAAAGGATGGTATCGCTGTATCATCTAGAGGAACTGTAGCTACAGATGGAAAAGTTATGACTAACTTCAACAAAGGTTTCAAGGTTAAGTCATCAGAAACGCTTGATCTAGTTGTAGAACTTAGCGGAGCTAGCGCAGGTGCAGAAGTTGCATTCAAATTTATTGGTGTAGATTCTACTGCTAAAAATGCTGTTTACAACGCTGTAACTTCAACTTATAGAACTGCTAAATATGATGTAGCTGCTCTTGATTTCTCTAATGTTGGAGGAACTGGTGATGTTGTTTACAAGCTTGGAAATCAATCAGAATTGACTTTTGGACAATTCAAGGTTTCAAATCAAGCTAAGGGAGACGACAGAAATGTATTC
>ERZ773067.793-NODE-793-length-18032-cov-10.038591_pt1 | contig 18032 bp, 21 predicted proteins | sample MGYA00580622_ERZ773067 | MGnify/ENA primary metagenome ERZ773067 (study PRJEB29015, sample SAMEA2737998) | human oral metagenome | biome: human oral; feature: human-associated habitat; material: dental | place: China | collected 2113 ...
AAGAACGAAACACCGAAAGAAAGAAAAAAGGAAAATGTACCTCGAACTCAACTGGCAAGAGGCTCAAGAACAGGCCTGCACCATGGTTAAAATGCTCAAGGCTGAAGGAACCCCCTACAACGGATGCATCATCACCCGCCCCGACGGCCACAAAGTCAAGATCACCTACTACCCGATTTCCGATTCCTTCCGAGTCGCCCGTGACCGCAAGGATGGCAAGTGGGGTTCCTCCAAAGCCCATGAGGCCAGCACACTCGGATGGATCCAAGCCATTCAGCATCTTCTCCCCCAAGCTCACAGGCTTTCTCGACCAGCACAACAGGGCGAACGCAACCTGTTCGCCCCGTCCCCAAACCCAAGGAGCTATTCATGAAACACTTCACCTACCTGACCGGCGTCATCACCGAAGACAATTACGTTGGCAAAGCTAACCATATTGCGCACCACTTCAGCGCCGGAAGGTACAATCTCGCCATCGTCGAAATCACAAACGGCGGCACCGTCTACGTGCAAAAGAATGACATTACATTCTCGATGTCAACCGAATGGAGAGGCAAGGAACTCGAACGAGATTACTATTCTCTGGAAGCGGCCCTTCTTGATGGAATGGCGTTTTGCACCGACTTCGTAGATTTCGCAAACCATCACGGCCCGTACGACGCTCCGCCAACGGTCGATAATTTGCGGATTTACCTCGGCAAGTACTTTGGATTGGACAAATAATGATTTCAAACATTTCTAAACTGGTCAGGAATTCCTGTAAATCAATTTACAAGAATTTCAATGCTGATGATGTTCAAACAGTCCTTTACGATATTGAATATCACAATGTTGCATACCTCCATTTCATCCACAAGGACAAGTCGCAAAGCATCATGAATCTTTTCCTTGGTGAAATTGACCTGCTGGACTCTGAAGGTAAAGTTCTCAGAACGTATGAGTACGAGAACATCAGAGCGGGCTTGGAAGACATCATGTGCCGCTAATCAGGGCTAGGCCGAAATGAGCAATTCAAACTGTTCATTTCGGCCCACACCTTGACTCACCATTAAACATGTGAGAGTATTAATACATCAAGAAAACAACGGCAAAGGAGTCCAAAATGATTGCTATTGATAACCAGCGAATCGCCCGCTGCCACGAAGACCACCAGTATGTTGCCACCGAGGCTCGCGGCGCGGAATACGCGGTCGCTTGCTGGGATGACGCCACAGGGTGTGTTCTTGAGTCCTACTACGGCGAATCATCTAGCGATTTCCGTCTCAATTTTCACTACGCAAGAAAGAACTGATGTGAAAACTGTGAAACGCGACAACGTGGTGCAGGCCTCTTTCTCACTCACGCCCAAGGTGCCCGACCAAGTCACCAATCTGATTATTCAGGAAAGTGACCCGAAGATTTGGCTCATCACATTCACGAGCGGCCATCCTGATTGCCCTACCGCGGGCCCCCATAGTGTTATTGTCAACGAATTTAATAAAACATGGGAAATTAAATCGCAGCAGGGAACCCCTATACAAAACCGTGAAACCCACCTTCACGGCGACTATGAAAAACTCGGCGAAATCAAGGGACTTATGTACCTCTTTACCGATAAGTACGCTGATGAACGCCTACGAGCAATACATTTCTATAAGTACGGCCACCACGAATTCACGTGAGGATGTAGATATGACAACCTATTTTTATCCCAACGGTAAAGCAAAGAGCGTGGTATTCCCCAGCACAGACCTAAACAACTTTGCCAAAGCAGTCACTACTCACCTGTCCCGAAACAAGATGAATGTTTGGCGCTTCAAACGGCATCTTTCTGAACACAATCAACCCAACAGGGGCCACTATTACGGATTTGTGTCATTTACACACAACTATTGGGAGCTTTACCGCATATCGCCAGCAGGCACATTGGTAGAGAGCACTCACTGCCTAATGTTCTTCAAAGGCAGAAATATTGACAAGTTTCTAGCCATTTTTACATCACCCAATATTGAAGATCACCTAAAAGAAATACACGAAATCCTCACACTCTAAGGCGTATTATGACTAATCTTTTCTAAGAGCCTTGGTCAAAGAACAACGGATTTTATGAAAATGGGCCGCCATTATGGCGGCCCATTTCTTATTTATCACCTTCCTTTGGTTTAATTTCCGGAATCTTTCCCGGAAATGCCACGGCCGTCAACACCGTATAGAGTGTGGTTAGAAGCGAAATCGAAATACCCAATTTCCAATCCCACTTCGCTAGCGCCAGCCCTACGGTGATCGTGCCAGCGAGCGACTGTGCGAAGGTGCGAAGGGCTCGAATTCCTGTTGCGGTCCAGAATTCAGCGGTGAGCAGGATACTGTCTTCTTTATTCATTTTCTTCCCGTTTCATCCTCTTGGCATGCTTGTAAATAACGTAGCTTTCTTTCATGTTATTTATAGCTCGCCATAGTTTGCTATGTGTGTCCTCCGACACATGTTCCAGCCGTGATATTTTTTCCGATATAACTTTATCGGTACTTTCGAGTGAGTCTATCTTTCTAAGAATAGATTGAAGCATAAATAGCGTGTCATTATGCTTATTGTCCAAATCTTCTCTAATGTGTATACCGTGATTATTGGTAATCGCTTTTTTGGTCTCTTCTACATCCTTCTTCACCTTTCTAAAGGATATCCAAATAGCCCCTATCGTGGCCAACAGATAGGTGATTTCATGCAAAACCTCGGGTGGTATCATGAAATCACGATCAGGATAGTAAGCAAAATCATTACAGCAATAAACAACATTATCTCTTCCAAATCCTCTGTGCACAGTTTCTAATACGCGGAGACTCAAACACACAATCCCCCCGCCCGTAGGCCGCTCTCAAATGCTTAAGACGACCGTCGTTGTATGGCATGTATTTCACCCCTTCATCCACTTTGTCAACGTCCATTGTGTATATTTCCGTGTGGGTCGGTTTCCATGCTGTGAAATACCATTTTATAGGCTTGTTTTTCACGTCCACCCAAATTGTTATCAGCCCGTGAGGCGTCAGCAGTGAAAAGAATATGTTGGCCTCACTGCTCTTCTTCCCCACCATGGCTTTAGAATTGTCAGAAAATTCATTGTCTACGGCGTAGGCAGCGTAGTCCGTTCCCGCGATAAATCGCCCGAACCGGGTTGACGAAACCTGCTTTGAATAAACCTCGTCCCTAATGATATGCACAGCGATGAACTTATCGTACTTGAATTGCCATTCAAGATCAGGATTTATCGAATACTCCCCAAAATAGGGGTTCATGATCTTAACGGCGTTGGCAAGAAACAATACCCGAGTCTTGTCCTGATTTCTGTCAACAGTTGAATAGAAATTGTTGAACACCCGGGGCTCGTCCGGAAGGTATCGAACCATTCCAGCCTCGATGATGAACTCGTCAAAGATGATATCAGTGACCGTTGCAAACGAGACGGATTTGTAGGACTGCGCCTTTGAGAGCACAATGAAATAGCAAAGGAGCTCCCATTTCTTTTCCTTCGGGTCGCGATCAATATCCCATGTGAATTCCGCCTTGTTTCCGTTGATTCGGAATTCAGTCTCGGGGAATTCATGAGTTATATCGGCGAAAAATGTTTCTTTGGCGGGCACAATTTCGCTCTGATATCTTCTCAGGTAGATGAAGTTACCTCGGCCATAAATGGCCTTTTTGATGCAACGCTTCTTGGCACCATATGTTTTTCCGTTGCCTCTTGGGCCCACTACCATATTGTATGTCGCATTGTATGAGAGTAGGCGATTGTAGTCATACCAATGAAATTGGCGCGCCATTAGTTTATCCACCTTACTACTCGCACCCTCCGACCCTCGGCCAGTTTTCGCTTGAGAGATTTTCTCACAGGGCCCATATAAGGCTTTCCGCCGTGGTCGAGGACATTATCTCCACCCTCGTACATGTTAACGTGGTCTGAGTGACCTCCGGTCCCTTTCCACCAATAGTAGATAAGGTCGCCGGGTTTGATTATTGATGGATCAGGTTTTGCCCCGCGCTCTAATGAGTCCCATATTTTAGTTCCACGGTTTTCTTGGTCACCCGTCCAAGTTCCAATGTTTATGCCTATTGTTTTATAGGCCTGCGCAACTGTGGAAGAACAGTCCCCAACCCCCGAAGAATCGGAGTTCATTCTTCCCGCCCCTTGGGAGTATTTCAGCTTCCCTATTCGATCCACCATCCATTTTATTACTTTGGCCTGTCTTTCAGAAACTGGGCCAGTTGAAGGATTCCCCGGGTCTTCAGGTAAGGGGGTGTTATTGCCACCGTTCTCAACGGCCCCACTTCCGGTTTGTGGGAAATACACATCTTCCGAGGCTCGATAGCACCTAATTATTTTCCCTTCGCCGCTAAAAACCCAGATTTCGTTTCCCACTATGCGACAATATTTGACGGTATTCGTGGGGGTTTCCGTGCCATCCCCGCCCGAATCGCCGCCCTCTTGCCCAGGATCGGGCGTTCCGTCTTCATTGATTCCGCTCATACCAGGGATTCCGGATGCATCGTTTGATTCGATTATTGTCCGAGCCTTTTTGTATCGACTCATATAATCTTTCAACCAATGGTGATTTGCGCATTGTGCGTAAAGCTTGGCAATCGTGTATGGTCCGCCCCCTGATAGGAATTTCATTGCCGCGGCAGGCAGCTGGTGATAAATTACGCACCAGAAAATAAATGTGTCGGTATTGGATTCAGGATCCAACCCCAGCCTCTTAGCGGCTTTGTAATAATCTTCCAAATCGGAAAGGAATTGTTTGTTTTGAATTTCTTTTCCGGCGGCTGAGAGCAAGAGGGGCTTCAGCGAGTCACCCTCCTGCCGATTGAGATAGCGCGTTTTCCAGTACGATGTATCAGAATCGGGGTGCGAATTGAGGGAGTTTTTCAACGATTGGGCAACACCGCTCCATTGCGCTATTCCCGTCATTTTGCGCAAAAGGGCTGACGCGCGGGGGCCGTACCATTGCGCAATTCCAATGGTAATAGGGTCGACGTAGTAAATTGAATCGTATTTGAGGTTGCTTTCAACGGTGCCTATGGCTTTAATGGCCAAGGCTTTTTTGTGTTGATTCCAAGCCATGTCCGCTCCCTCTAGATACTACTCTCCCCTATTCTACCTTACACCTATAGTAGCAGGCCGGGCCCGGGAAGTCAACCCCGGACCCGGCCCGCCGGCGACGGCCGTCAGGATCACCCTCAATGTGATATCACATTATCACGCCAACGTGGAACCGTCAAAACCAATCCAGTTCGTTCCATTCCAATAACCGGGCTTACCGATATCCTCGAAAAAGCAGAGAGTACCTTGTCGTTTATTGTACCAACCACCAGGCATTTCCGAACTGGTCAGCGGCTTCGGCAGACGCCCCAGCCCGAGACCGGGGACGGCCGACGAATAGCGGTTGGTGATATTCAACCCACCCGCGATATTCGCCTGAGTTCCGCCTCCTATCGCGTACTCATTATCAGGCACACCCGGCCCGGGAATCACAAGAGAACCCGGTGTGAAAGCCCTGTGATTTGGCACGTAAGCCATTTGTCGGCCCGATGCTTCCGCGAAGGAATCGCCCAAAAGTTTGTATGACAAATTGTCGGATCCGGCAATTTTGTACACAATTCCGGTCGGGTTAGGTGCGGTGCATTTCAGTTTGTTTCCGAATGCCACGAGCAATTCTCCGCACGATGATTTGGAGAAGTCGATAAATGCTTCATGATGGGTGAGGTAAACCTGATTTCCGATGGCGGTAATGTTTGTATTGATGGAATTGTCGTGCACGTAGACGACAACGAAAGGAACCTTGTTTTTGTCATCAAAGGCCGACTCAAAATACATTCCGTGGAAATACAGTGAGGATCCACCCATCACCCAAAAAGCCTGTTGATAATCCTCAATAGAACCGCCCTGCACTGTGATCATGGAACGATCAGCAATGCGCATACCAATGCCGCGAATTCCGTCACCCCGGTTACTGTAAATACGGGGGACGATGAATGTCAGATTGTAGCAGTATTCAATATCTGCCCCAATCTCGTTCTCCATGAAATGGCACCTGTCAATTACACCATACCATACCTCTTTAAAATATGTGGCTCTCTTGAAATTCCAGATGGTTACGTCCCTCAGGGTAATAGATGAGGAAACGCAATTGATGCCTATAGAATCCTTGTTGGAAAACCCGCGTCCCTGAATTCGCATTGAATGAATACTGGCGCTCTTATCCTTAGCCATTGATATGGCCACGCCAGCGTGGTCGGCAAAAATATGGCTGCCAGAAAACTCAGGACGGGCATCGGAATTCAAGGAAGCACCGACCCACGTTTGACCTTTTCGCGTCGCCAACACTGAAGTGGTTCGGTATTTACCGGCAGGGAAGTATACGGTTCCGCCGTCGTCGGCGAATTCTACGGCTTCCATAATAGCTTTGGTGTCATCGCTTATGCCGTCGCCTTTTGCACCGTGGTCTTTCACGTTGACCACGATGGCTTTCACGGTTGTTTCGACCCACGCCCTTAGCGTGTTCAATTCGCTCGAAATTTTCGTTTCCAACGTGCGAGTTTTTGTGTTCGTGTCGCTGATGATTCGGGCCTCCAGCTGGTTCATTTCCCGCTTCAAGTTGAGGTTGGAGTCATTCACCAATTTCGTGAGTGCTTCACTTTTCTCTTTGAGCGCTTCCTGCATCGAGGTTTTGGCGGCCTCAACCTTGGCTGTGAGTTCGGCGGACGTTTCATTCAATTTTCCTTTCATGTCCGCGATGGCATTGTCCATCGCCTTCTTGGCATTGTCTACAGCTTCATTGGCTTCTTTGACCTTGGCGACGATTGTGGCATCCAAATTGTTGATCAGTTTAACCAGCTTATTGACGGTTTGGTCAACGAAATAGTTTGTTGATCCCTTTTCAACGGGGTGGATCAGAAGCGGCGTGTATTCATGGGCGCCAGCATTGATATGGAATTCTCCCGTGATATTCGAGGGTAGCACAATGGTGTTGTTGCCCGCGCTGCCCTGCTGCACAATCAGCCAAAAAGAATGCCCGGCAGGATATGTGTTTGGGATTTCTACATCCACATTTCCCCGTGCAAGATTCACGTACAACGGTTCAGGGGAACCGATTCGGCCATTCAGGACATTGACGATTTTCGCAGTGTTCTCGACGAGGGTCTTGAAGTCACCCTCCACCTGATTGACCAAATCCGTCATCGCATTCAGGCGGTCAAGAAAAGTGTACGAATCGTTTTTGGTGAACGGCTGAACGTCAGAAATAGGAAACAATTCTTTAGGAAAGATGGGCATTTAAATTTTCCTTTCAGTAGTAAAGCCCGGGTACGCGATGTTCATAAGGGCCGGCAAAATTGTCACCCGTGGAATAGAGGCCCATGAATAGTGATTCAAGATCATCCATTATCTGTTCTTCCACGGTTTTGGCTACTCGTAGCCAATTTTCCAGTACGGTCCCGACATCCATTGTCCTGCCCGAAGTAACAGCGCCTAGAATGTATTCCGTATTGGCCCTTGTGTTACTTGAGCCGTCGTGCTTCTCGGAACCTTTGTTCGATGATTTTGTGAGATTCCGATTGTGACCTGTGCCGATATTGGTCATATCAGATTCTTCTTTTACGCTTTCGGTGTTGTTAACCTTCGTGGAATTCTCGCCAACGGTGTCTCCACCCGAGGAGGCGTAATCCTCATTACCTGAAAGCAGGGTTTGAGGGAAATCTGAATTGATTGAGCGAGCGCGGGAAGTGGCCATAGTGGTGTTATTGCTTTCACCTGCTCGTTTTCCAGAGCGGGTGTTGACGTCCTTTTCGTCGCGCAGCATGTCCACAGCCTGATCAATGCTCATGCCGGAATCGTTGACATATGCACTCAATTGCTCAACATCCGACCTAGTCACGTCCTTTCCGCTTTTTCTCATCAAAAACGTCGCAAGAGGGTCGAATTCGGCATTCATCGAACGGGCCATTGCATTATGTTTGGGCATGCACAACCGCATTTTAATGCGGTACCGGTGAATGAACATTTCGTCCGTCTCAAGCCCGATTTCTCGGAAATAGAAATAGTCCTTGATGTTGGTGACCAGCTGTTCGCGATAGGATTCGTCAAATATAGGCCAACCATCTTTCATCCACTTATCACCGTGCCGCTCCAGAACCTCACGGAATTCTACTGTGAAGTAGGCCATTATTCCTCCCCGTCTTCATCGAGGTTATCATCGGATTGAATTGCATTTCGCCTTTCCTCAGACTCAAGCATTTGTTCCTCGACCGCCCAAGCAACCTCAACCCCCGCTTCCGGGAAGGCCTTATTGATGAGTTCGCACGCCCTTTCCCGAGAATTGAAGGCCGCTATCCGGGCAAGCATTGAATGCTGATCATTGGCAGAAACCTCATCCTCAACCAGTCGCTCCCTCTTGTCTTGATTGGCGGACGCGATTCCCAGCATGATCATGGATTGATTCCAAAACTGGTTCCTTTCCTCCCTGAGAGCTTTGAGAGATTGAGGGTTTCCTCCGATATCTAGGGAAGTTATGGCATTTGGGTCAATGGTGGATGATGCCGTCAAGAAAGGGATGCCTTCGTCGAGTTTACGGAAGAGATTTTTGTATGTAAGTTCTTGATCTTGGCCGATAATTGCTATTCTGGAATTGCGAAGAGCCTTGGAGGCCAAATTAATCGAAATGTCCAATTCCGAAAGATTCTTGGCCACCCGTTTCACCTTGGCGATATCTGGAATTCTCATGTCATTGCAATAAATGAGAACGCCTTCAGTATCGTTCGCCGGTCGCCCCTCATAACCCAAATAACAATCCAATTCGATGCCGCGATATCCCACTTGATCAACGGTTTTCACAGCGGTGAATTCATCCTGCACGTTGCAGGGTCCTAGTGTTGTACATCGCGCCAGCATGTATTTGTCATACCTGAGGTCACGATAAAACACCACAAAACCTGAATAGAAAAGAGTCTGTTCAAGAAAACGCTGCGAACATCCATCTGGAAGCGTCCAGCGAAAACGACTCATGCACCACGAGGAGAAAAGATTCTTGTAATCCTCATAGAGTCCTGCTTGAGTTATTTCAGGCGTGGAAACGGTCATGCCCCATTCCCACGGCGCCGGCTTTCTCCGTCCTCTACCTTTCGACATTACTGACCTCCATAGTGCCGAGAAGTCACACTTCCGAGTTCAATTCTTACATCTTGCCTAGGCATATTATCTCCTATATCTACGAGGCCAATTTTGTTGGGATTACGCCAAACTGTTACACCCTTTTCAAAGATGCCGCGGATGGCATTTCTGTATATTTCGGTGCAGTTGGCCGCTGAAATATTCAGTTCCTTGAATTTCCAATACGTAAAATTGGTCATCAAAGAGAGAACGTCTGGCTTCCAGAACCGGTTAATGGCGTAACCATATCTCAGCCAGAACTCGCCAATCATGTGATAGGCATTGTTAAACAGACCGTGCAGGGCAAAGTAGATGTAAAATCCGTCATTCATGTTAAAGGCGAAGCCGTCGCCCCCGATTTGCCCAGAAACCGATGGTTGAGTCAGTTTCGCGTCCTGAACCTTCGCATTGATCCCCGCGATGGCATTTTCGTAATCGCCTTTGGCGGTAAAGCTTGCCAGTGAATAGTTGTTGTCCGCAATCCGGGAAGCCGCGCCGAAACTAACGTCAGCATTCTTTTGAACAGCTGAATTATTGATAGCTGTTGACATGGCGGTTTGATTGGTATTAATAGCCCAATCGGCAACCGAGTTTCCGATGCCCTGCATGCCGTTAACGAAGCCACCGAGAACATTTCCGGACAAAATACTTGCAGCGCCCGACACGCCTGAATTCACAATATTCTTGAGAGCCCTTTGCCCCTCTACCTGCTGCGAAAGAGTGCCTTGCGAACTATTCTGCCATTGCTGAATTCCAGCATGCTGCATAGCAGCTCTATTGGAAATTCCGGCATTGTCATAAGCGTTTTGGGCTGACGCCATGGTCCTTTGCTGCGCCCAGTCAGCAGATGCATATTGGTGGGCGATTGAATTATGATTCGCCGCCATGTATGACAGGAAGCCGTTATTTGTCATAGATGTCGTCGGAAGAGCAGTGATAAAGGATGCAGCATCCAAGAACATACCCGAATCTATTACGGAATTCTCCTTACCAAAATTTCGTACAGCGATGTTGTATTTCCCATAATCGTATGAAGAATTCGTAGAGCCATACCCGGGAACAAAAATAGCAACACGCGGTGACGGGGGAAACGGGATATTTATAACAGCCAAAGAAAATTTTATTTTACTGTTGGAGCGCGGTATAAGCTCGGGTTTGTAGACAACAGGTTTTCCGTTGTATGAAGAAATGGTGAAATATGCGTACGGGAAGGTACGGAATTTCTTAAGGTGCGAATAACGCTCAGGAATAGCCCTATTCAGCAGTGTTTGCGGATCCGCCTCCGGCACGACAAAATAATTTTCGCCACCCACCGAAAACCCTCTGGGGTCAGCCGACGCATTGAAACCCCTAATCATAGGGTAAATACTTGAAGATTCATTACCACCGATATTGAGCGGGGGGCAGGCCGTAATTGAAATAATACCCTGCGACACCCAAGGTTTGTCTGAAACCGCCCTGAAGAACGACATCAATTCCAAGTTTGACGCACAGTAATACGTTTCAACACCTTGAACCATAGGTGAAAGTTTACTACCAATTGAAGCATTCAAGGTGGGTGAATTTACCGTTCCCCCGGAACTCATAAGGGAAACGGTGGAAAGTATAATATACCCAACCTGACTGTGGCTCTTTTCTTCTCGGGTGAGCGAAACCCTTTCCGGTGGCAGTGAGGAATACTCACCGCCCAAATCCAAACCCTCGGGAGTCGTCAAGAAGTCCCTACCATTATTGGCATAACTGTCGATGGCCGCAATACCAATATGGCCTCTTTCAACATAGCCGTACCCAAATTCAATGTCATAGCCGAACGTATTCCACACGTCAAGCTGAACAATCAACTCCGTGGTATTGGGCGCCGAATGACGGCAATCCCTGATGAAATAGAAAAAGTCTCGGGGCTTATCACCCTGAATGGGCTGTTCGGGATTATAAACGTGAAGATAATTGTATTCATACACGGCGCCCAGCGGAAGTGGAATCTTTACAGGAGCCCCGGGCCGAGCATATGACATATTGCGCAAAACAACCGAACGGGAGCCTTGCTCATCGAGATATGCCTTAACATTGGCGACACTACCGAAATCCACAATATTACGATATTCACTATCCCACGGAACCTTGCAAAGCCTGACAACAGTGCCGGGAACCCATACAGCATAATTAAAATCCAACCCCGCCCGAGAAGCATTCTCGGGCGGAGTGACAATCGGGGATTCAGACATTACTACGGCCTAGCCCTGAAAAGCCCGCTACGAGAAGCAAGACTCTTGAGCGAACTCATGCCGGGAACACCGTCAGCATCGGCACCGCGATAACCAATATGCCTCTGAAATTCCGAATATGCCTCTTTGGTCCGACGATCAAAAAGGCCATTAAGTTCGAGCGACCATCCGCGCACCTTATTGATAGCACTTTGAACGAGTCGCACTGCATGATAATCATACGTATCACCCTTGGCGGTGTGCCCCGCCTCAAAATACGACAGGGCGCCAATCAAATTGCCGAGGGAAACAGAAGGGAGGTTGGGATTGCCAAACCACGGTGTGACCTTTTCACACCAAAATTTCTCCGCGCCAGGACCAAGACCCCATTCCGTCATGCCCTTGATGGACAAATGGGAGTGGCCCCAATGCTGATCAGAGCCATAATACTTCTGTTTCTCGAAACCGTGGCGGGCTGAATAAATGTAGCCCTGCCAAATGAAATAGTGGGTCCTTTCATCATTGCACACCGTCTCACGAATATAATCCATGTCCACGATGGGCGAAGCAGTGATATCATAAGCAGTCACAAACCCTTGGGGGCTGGGGTTATGACCGCTCTTCTGCCTCCGGTGAGCATCGTTACCAATCCCCCCGTCAGACCCCTTAGGCCTTCCAGGGTACATTTCGTTGATTTCCTGAACGTACAATTCAAGGCAAGGCGCCAATTTCCAACCCATAACACTTCTCCTTTCAAGGCCGGGCGGCTATTGCCGCCCGGCGCCAATTGATTATTCAGACGTCTTCACAAACTTCTTGGGGACGGACCCACCATCAATTGCGTATTCCTGTTCAGCCTTGACCTTCATGGAGGGATCAAGAACAGTAATAGTAAGCTTCTTGGCAGTTTCATCAGAACCAACGCGCAAAACACCGTCATACATGAAGGCAGTTTTGTTGCTACTGTTTCCGGAAACTTTCCACACCCAGCCAATCGAACTGGTAGCAAGAACCTCCGCTGAAGGCTGTGGGTCGTCATAGGTGACACCGCCAGCCTCGCACTGATAGATATTGCCGCGCTTGAGTTTGCCCGAATCCTTGTCGACCAGCTGATCGAGAGCGTCCTTTACATCGAATCCCGCAATGGTCTTTACGACAATATCGGGGGTCTGAATAATAACGCTACCCGTATCGGTGGTAAACGCAATAGCAGGCACGAACCGAGAAACGGAGAAGATCCCACGATGATGGTAGAAGAAATTGGTAGCAACGTTACCCGGGTTGAAGATGCTTTCCGTCTGGAGCATCGTGTCGTAAATCTGGAAGAAGTCGGACGTTGTGAGAATAGCCTGAATCTTCGGTGCTGGCAGCTGTTCCGACGGCAAAACGACAGTTCGGAACGGAATCTCCTCATACTTCAAATTGAAAGCAGCAGCCAATGCATGTACATCGATTGCCGACTCAACCTCAGGAGAGACGAATAGAACAATATCCGCCAGGTCGGCCGCGACGGGCATGTGCGCCGGATTGTAGGCGGTATTGAGGAAGCGAAGTTTATTGCGGAATTCCCTGATCCGCCGCAGCAGATGTTTGACGTCCTCATCCTTGGGCTTATCGGCTGAGACATCGTCAACGTGAACCTTGAAAAAGCCGTCTCTGGCCTCATATTCCTTGAGGAGGCGGGCCATCGTAAGGAATTCATCTTGAGCGTCAGAAGTGGCAGGAACACCCATCAGGCCGGTAATGAATTCGGAAAGGCCGTCCTCGGTAATGAAAGCCTTCCTAAGCTCGCTATTGTCAATGGAGAGCTTGTAGCAAACCCTGTAATTATGCTTGTGGAAGTTGCTTTCCACATAGGGCTGTGACCAACCAAAAATGTCTTCTTCAGTCGCAGCCTTGGTGGCAGAAGTGGAATAGGCCTTCAAAAGACCGTGCTGAATTTCTTCAACCTGTTCACCGGCTCGCAACATTCCCTTCTTGAATCTCGAAAGAGGGTTCTGCCATGAATTGTTGCGAACAATAACCTTGCCAATACGGTTGATCAAGCCGGAAACAAACTCGTTCCAAAGCGGCGTGTACTCTGTAATGGTGTCGAGAGTGTACTTGAGCCCGCTCTTGACAGCCTCGGGCACCCGAGTCTGAAATTCAGGCGAGCCATTCTTGGCGAGAGCCATCAAAATGGCTTCATTTGTGGCGTCGGTGAGTTTACCGATTGTTTTCTTTGGCATCAATTTTCTCCTTTACTGCCATTCAAAAAGGTCGTCGATATCGAGAAGTTTTGGCTGTTCTTCAGGCTGTTCATCACTCGATGAGCCACGATTCTTCATCATATTGTCATAGTTGGCCACTTTGAGGAGTGTGATTTCAGCCTTCTGTGCCTCAATGGTCTCTTGCAAGTTCAACTCTTTGGCGCCAAAGCCTTCAAAGAGATTATTAACTGCTGCCTCAAAATCCTCTTTGCCTTCATATTCTTCAGGAAGAAGTGCGAATAGTTCCTCAGGATTCATAATATACATTCCTTAATGTTTATAAAAGGCCTCGAACCCAATCAAGGGTCCGAGGCCGTGCACCGAAGTGCTGTTAGATTGCGGTTGGGGAGCCCGGGCGAGCAGGATGATCAATCCCTAATCACCCGTCGGGGGAGTCCATTCCCTGATGACCGCTCGGGCACCCGACCGCAGCAACCCTTCCCACGAGAAGGAGGATAGCACAAGCGGGAAGGGAAGTCAACTCAGAGCTCGGGGAGCTCGGGCTGCTCGGACACAATAGCAACAATATCAGGCCGTTCGGCGAAAAACAGTTCGAGAGCCTTGCCGATAATGGTTGAAACACTCGTGTTGTAGGCGCGAGCCGTTCGAGTCACAAGCTCATGAGTGTCCTCGTCCACGGACGCGGCGATGACCTTGCGGTTGGGGTTTGCAGTTTCGGACATTTTCAGTTTCCTTTCTCGTTTGTCCTTGTGGATACATCATACCATATCTAGGTGCGGAAGCAAAACTCGACTTCCGACAGCACCACGCCGCCAGCGACATTGCACGGCACCTTTTTGCCCTTGAAGGTTGCCCCCTCGTGCAGGTCGCAAAATCGAACATCTTGCGTAACCGCCTTGGGGAGGCCGGCTATATGGGTTTCATATACGGATTCACCCTTCTCGACTCTCCGCTCAATATAGGCCTTGGGGCGCCAAAACAAGGCGTAATCGGCATCATATTCGTGCTTCCAAGCATTTAGCTCACTGGGGTGTATGTGAAGATTGGGTTCCTTGTCGGTGATAAGATGGAGGGAGTCGGTATCTGCATAGGCAAATGTGTCGTAATTTTCTTGGGCCGCCCGAACGGTTGTGGCTCGGGCGTAGGCGGTGATGAAACACCCCATGGCGGTGTAGACAGGATTGCGTTTCTCGTTCTCATTCATGACCAACTTGACTCTGTCGTCCACGATTTCGGGATGTCTAGATGTTACGTCAGGATTAGTCGCAAATTTACCGTAAAGGCTATTCAGGTGCAATTTGGCAATTTCTCTCAAGCCCCCGGTTGACGCCATTTTGACCTGCATCCATTTATCAATGTACACTTTAAAAAAATCACGCCCCCCTTTGAAGTAGTATCCGCCGTCCCATGAATACACTTCAATATCATACTGCTCATTCCATAGCTCCCAATCCACGGACGTAAATGAAATTGTTGTGGGCTCATCTATTTCCTCAAGATACTCTGTCTGAATGAACACCGAATGATTTTTAATTTGAATGCATGGTAGATGATCCTTCTTCAATTTAGCGGTTATAGTTGCCGATGAAATCCAAATCGGATAAACTTTAGTTGGATTGGGGACTCCGACAAAGGGGACGGGGATACCATGAGGTAGTAGGGAATCATACATCATGCTAGGATAAAGGGAGTTATAGTCATAAACCTTTACGGGGCCCACAATTTCCCTCTGAAATCGCTTGGCGGGAAGACACCACCCTCCACGGTATGCCTTACGAATGCAGTTATCAGTATTCTCATCCAAAACAGGAAATGTTCTAGTGAAATTGTCTCGACCCATGATATTCTTGAATTCATTCAAGGAATCTGCCCCGACGGTAAGGGCATTCATTCCCTGCTGAAGTTGAAGATAAAGGGCTGCGGCGATGATCATGACGTCATTGGCCTGATAATCACATTCCTCCTTTGTAGGAGTGTATCCTTTTGGTCTCTCGGCGTCATAATCTATCCACCCCTTGGACATGGGTAGATTGAAAGACTTGGCAATTCGATCGACTGACATCGGCAGCTTTTTGAAAGAGTCCTTAAAAGTGAGGATGGCGCCATTATCCCAACAAAGCGACAGTGAATAATATTTACTATCCTTGGATATCACACTCGAAAATCGACGCGGTGAGAGCTCCTTTGACCATTTCCAGCCGTTGGTAAGCAACCAGTAAATAATAAACGTTCCGTCGAACTTGAGATTGTGGAAGTAAATAATAAACTCTTCATTTTCACACCATTTGATAAAAGATTCTATCGTTGTTCCGAGTATAACATTCTCCCTCGCCGGATTCTCTGCGACAGGGCAAATACCCCACGACCAAACGCGACAATCATTAGCGTTGGTCGTGCTCTCAAAATCAGCTGCAAATATGTTTGTCATTTCTTCTTGCGTCGTGAAATGGACTTCTTGGCTTTGCTCTTAGGCGGGCGATATGATGGTTGCATATACCCCCACCTATTGACCCTAGCCGGTTTACCCCCCTGAACTTTCTGTTTAACCTCTTTCATGAACTCTACAACATTCTCTCGCGCGGACTCATAAAGTTCATAATAAGAAGCGTGAAGATCGTCGCGACCTTCATCCGTTGCCTTGATCGTTTCGTACCAAAGGAAGAATTCGTGAACGTGCTCGGGCGAGAAGTACCAAAAGTATTCAAACTGCTCGGCGGATAGAGACTTGAAAAGGTCGACAAGATCGTCTCCTGTATCATCGGCATAGCGATAAAGAATGTCTCTGACCACCATCCAATTGGACCCCATTTCCTTACGAAGCCTCTTGTCCGAAAGTTCGTCAGCGAGTTTTTTAGTGAGCTTATTAAGCTTTTCCTCACCCATTATCTGCCGGGGCTTGCGCATATATCTCCGTTTCGCTCCGTTTCTAGCCGAATTTCCTGCCATGTGATCAGGATTACTCATACGATAAATATGACTAGGTTCCACTTCATCGTGTCTCAGTTTGACCTTATTGTCAAACTTCGTTGAAAACTCTTCAACCCGCTGATTGTATACGGCCTCTTGCTTCTTGTATTCTTGCCACTTTTTCTTGGGTATCGGATTATTTTTGTGGTCGGGAACAAATTGCGTTCTGACGGAATTAAACTCTTGCAGATTGGACAGATAAACCTCCAACTGGCGACGTGTATATTTATCATGAGCGTGAGGGGGGCGAACCGGATAGTACTTAGACCCTTCCAGCTTCACGTAGTTATCGCTTTTCTCAATACGGCGCTTTTTTCTGAGAGCGTTACGGCGAGCCGTAGAAACAGCTTCGCGAAGTTCATGTATATTCATGATACGCAAGGAAGGCGGGCTAAGGCCCGCCTTCCCTCCTTTCTGCGATTTTACTTGACGGCCCTGACCTTGAAGAAATGCCTCTTCTTGGCCGACAACTCATCGGTGATTACCAAATTAACAGGCTTCTTCCAAGTATCTGGAGTACCCAGCATTACGAAAAGTCGATTGAGGGACCTGACAAGCTGATCACTGCACGACTGATAAGCGTTACCGTCCTTATCGATAAGGACAGTACGAATGGCGGTGACGACTTCGCCGTTCTCGTCCTCGATTTCAGTAGGCTCGGCAGCGAAATCCACGATGGCGAGCTTCTCGCCAAGGTGATCACGAATATCTTCAGCGTCACTAAGCGCATTGTAGGCATCAATGGCACCCTCGGGAGATTCCATGTTAATGGAGGTTACGAATCGGGAGCCGTCGACAATGTCGGTGGAAGGACGGTGGATGATGTCGAGTTCTGCGGTCATTTCAGTTCCTTTCTAGAATTTTGTATAGTTTGACCATGAAGGGTATGTGGATAATTGGAGATATGTGGGGATATTTGATTACAGACTTGCGTCCGTCTACGACAAGCCAAGTCTCAAGGGGGCTAATCTGAATCATGTCCCTACTGAACTGGCTTTTGCATATCCTTATCTTAATTAAAGAGTCACCGTGCAATGCATAATCATCACATTTGTCAATAAGATCTTTGATAAACTTGTCATCAAGAAGCTCGGTGTAAACCGTAACGGCGCTTTCGTTTGCGGCTGTGATGATCATAGTGAACTCTCCATTTCAATGAAGAGCTGAATTGCATTAAAGATAGTGGTTTCAAAAACGCATTGGTAGGCGAAACCATCTATGCGCCCGACGCAAACCGAGTACTTACCTCCCTGATCCTTTGGACGAATACACCCTTTGGTAACGATCTCGTTCGTTTTATTGACTCTATAAAGCCAAATGGGTGGAAGGTGTTCAGCGGGGGTTTTCGTGATTCTCGAGTACTCGTTGAGTAACGCCTCCAAAGCGCCCCTGTCTCTCTTCTTGTAGAGAATTACAACCTCTTTCGAGAACCCCCCGGTGTTTTCGAATACTTTAGGTAAATTCATTTCCCTCCTTTC
>ERZ773067.794-NODE-794-length-18031-cov-11.666778_pt1 | contig 18031 bp, 10 predicted proteins | sample MGYA00580622_ERZ773067 | MGnify/ENA primary metagenome ERZ773067 (study PRJEB29015, sample SAMEA2737998) | human oral metagenome | biome: human oral; feature: human-associated habitat; material: dental | place: China | collected 2113 ...
TTACACAGGCAGTTTCAGAAGACTGTGTGGAATGCGACGTGTCACACAGGCAATTTCAATAGACTGTGTGGAATGCGGCATGTCACACAGGGAATTTCAGGAGACTGTGCAGCAGAGGCTCGGTTACACAGGCAGTTTCAGAAGACTGTGTATTTTCCGGATAAATTCCGGGAAATATCACTTGCAACCAGGCATACTATGTGTAATTTTGGACCGTCGACAGGGAATATCTCCCGGCAACAATAACATTACCTATAAATACGTATCGATTATGGCTAAAAACAATTCAAACACACCAAAACAACCCGATAGAGGACCGCAATACTCCTTGGACGACCTCTATTTCACAGTGTTCAACGAGCGACGCAAATACGATGAGGACGGATATCCATATTATATCCCCATCGAAAAAAATACTCGCCCGACGGGCGTGAGAGTAATGGACAATTTCATGAATTATCTTAACGAAGGCTACAGCAGCATAAGCTCATTCTGCAAAACCGAAGGCGTGAATGAGACGGATTTCAGCCGCATGTGCAAGGTTCTCACGGGTATGAAAGCGCTGGAATTCAAAATAAGGTGGACCGAGCGAACCGTGGTCGATTTATTGCGCTACACCAACCTCTCGCCGGCCGAAGTGGCCGACCGTAGCGGCGTAGGTTCGCACAACAACATGTGTATTGCCTGCAAACGCGTCACCGGTCGCTCGAGCCGGGACTTCAGAAACTATGAGCGCGAAGAACGCGACGTTGGACTCTACAGAATATAAAAACAAACCGCCTACGTTAGCAGATGCCACATATAAACGGCAAATCCAACAACGAGCACGGCGCCCTCCCAACGCTGAAAAGTGTATTTAGTGAACGAAAAGAACCATACGGCTATCATCGAAACAACCATAACGGAAAGGTCGGCCATCGTAATGCCATGCAGCTCCATCGGACAGATGAGCCCCGTAGCACCGAGGATTCCGAGGATGTTGAACACGTTCGAACCAAGAACGTTGCCGATGGCGATTCCGCTGTTTCCCTTGCGGGCCGACACAACACTCGTAGCCAGTTCGGGAAGCGAGGTTCCGCCCGCAACGATGGTCAGACCGATAACAGCCTCCGACACTCCGAGCTGAGTGGCAACGGCGGTTGCACCGTCGACAAAAAGATTGCTGCCGCCGATGAGACATGCCAGTCCGACAACAATCCACACAACCGATAACCACAACGCTCGTTTCTTCGGTTGCGGCCCTTCGGCAGTTTCAGGGCTCCGAGCCTGTTTAAGTGTGAAATACATGAACGCAATAAAGAGCGCAAAAAGTATGGCAGCATCCAACCTGCCGATGTTTCCGTCGAGGCACATCATCAAGAGAACCGTCGAGGCCACAAGAGCAAAAGGAATATCCTTCCTCACGGTAGATTTCAAAATAGTCATCGGCATCACCATCGCCGCCGCCCCCACAATGAGCAGCGAATTGAAAATGTTTGAACCAACAATATTTCCAACCGCCAAATCGGGCGTCCCTTTGAGTGCCGAAATAAGACTCACACAAAATTCGGGCATGCTTGTTCCGAGAGCCACAACGGTTAGCCCGATTACTATTTGTGGCACGTTCATTCGTTCGGCCACAGCCACTGCACCCTCTGTCAGCCGGTCGGCTCCCCAAAGAACGAGTATTATTCCGCCGACGATGAAAGAAATCTCAAGTATCATAGTTTCTGTTTTTAACGCCTGCGAAGTTAGTTAGAAGGGAGTAATTTTGCATCTGCTAGATTTAAGTGACAACAATAAATTGAGTTCTTTTTATGCATAATTTCCTGCCTCGAGGGCTTTATTATCTTTTGAACAGCGGCAAGAATTCAAAACTGGCCTATTACGCCGGAGCATTTGTCGACGTGAACTTGCCACACAGATTGCTTGCATGGCGACTTCAACACGAACTTCGGAAACTAAAAGGACGCAAGGATAAGGATTACATATCGCAACGGGTGAATTATTATAATCGCCTGACCGACGACACACCCTTTGACGCCGAGAAGTTCTTGAAAGAATGCGTAGAATTGCAACATCAGAAAATAACTGGGCAAAAGGTCTATTATCTCGATTCGTTTCGATACGCAAAGAGCTTTCCCCTCAACAAACAGTGGGTGCTTCTGCCGGGCGATGTAGTTCATGTGCCCGATGTACCATCGGTTGTGAAGAGTCGCCCGCTTATTGAAAATAACGCCAATTCGGTGCTTATGAAATTAGATAGAGTTCGCCACTTCCTTTTCGTGAACGATAGAAAACCATTTTCCGAGAAACAAAATATGGCCATATTCCGCGGATTGATAGGACAAGACGGCGGCCCGGATTTGAAACGTAATAGATTCGATTTCGTAAAGCAGTATTTCGGGCATCCAATGTGCAATGTCGGAGTGATAGACAAACAATATCCAGAATGGTACACGGAAAAACTAACTATCGACGAACATTTGGATTATAAGTTCGTAATGGCTCTCGAAGGCAACGACGTGGCGAGTAATCTGAAATGGGTTATGTCGTCGAATTCAATTGCAGTAATGCCGAAGCCAACGTGCGAAACGTGGTTCATGGAAGGAACGCTCCGGCCGAACTATCATTACATCGAGATTAGACCAGATTTCGCAGATTTAGAAGAGCGGTTAAACTATTATATCTCACATCCCGAAGAGGCGGAGAATATCGTGCAACATGCTCACGAATATGTTGCGCAGTTTCGTAATGCGAGGCGTGAACAATTGATTTCGCTTCTGGTTCTAAAGAAATATTTCGACTTCATCGAACGTCGGCTTTCCGTTCTATAAAAACAGTGACGGCTTTCCGAATAGATTGCAAACCAAACTGCAATGGATTGATTTCGTTAAGTGGAACCCAACGAGCATCGGCAGCATCATCGGCAGCCCGTAGCGGAGCGATACTTTCAACAGAACATAGGAAGAACGAGTCGAGCGTCGGAACGTCGAAACCACTGTAACGATAAGTGTTCGGTAAAGAAAAAAGAAATTCGACACGATTTACCGTAAGCCCGGTTTCTTCTTTCACCTCGCGACCTACAGCTTGCCCCAAAGTTTCGTTTGTGTCGCAGAATCCGCCCGGAAGGTCGAGCGTTCCTCGGGCAGGTTCTGAGTTTCGTTTAACCACTAGCAATTCCTCTTTCTCGTTAAGAATAATCGCAGCCACAGCAGCACTGGGATTGAGAAAATATTCGAATCCACACGACCGACAATGTTTGCTCTTCAACGAACTTTCTACGAATTGCGCACTTCCGCAAACAGGACAGTGAGTAAATTTCTCTAGCAAATGCATAATCACCAATTATCGGTTCTGAACGGAAAAAGTGGTAGAAGAGCCTGGTTATAAACATTGCCAAGCTGGAAGTTTCGGAAACAATATCGCACAGCAACCGGATGCGGTACTTTCTCACTACGCACCATAAGTCCCATTCGCCAGTCATAAGCCACTTCGGCTTTATGAAATACTCGGTCGGCCCCAGCAATTTCAAATCCTTGAAAATCCTCGTATCGACTGATTCCCTGATAGTCGTTCTTCAGAAATATGATGCACGTGTCGCCCTTAATTCTCATTTTGTCGAAACGTGCGCTTTCGCACCTGATATTCTCGAATCCGTAATTTCTATTCAGGGCGATTTGAGCCAATCTTTCACCAACAGGCTTCTTCATTCGCGGGTGAATCTGTTGCGTTTCCCATGGATAAACACAATCATTCGTGCAAACGATAGCCGAGTTTGGAATTATCGTTTGCGCTTTGAGTTGTTGCTCGCGAAGATAGGCTGCCTCGGTTCCGTTAGCATCGTTGTTATACCAGCATGGGGCAATCTGTACAAAATAGAAAGGCAGCTGTCCCTGTCCGAACCCATTACGCCACTGTTCAACAAGACAAGCAAGCAGATTAGAATAGTTCGGAGAAGGAAATTCGACGTTCGAGCAACCTTGATAGAAAAGAATCCCCTTGACCGTGTAGCCGAGGATAGGCGAAAACGTTCCGTTACCCCACAGCAGCGGACGATGATAGTCCCAACTATATTGCCTGACAATCTGTGCACTGTCGAGCGGTTCCGATGTTAGCGCCTGCAGATTCTCACGATTGAGCCAACTCTCCACACGCGTACCACCTTTGTTTGCTTCTATGAGTCCGATGGGAATGTCGAGTGCCCGATTCATCATCCGAGCAAAGAAATATCCCACCGCACTTTGGTCAGGAACATTTCTCTGGTCTACACATCGCCACGAGCAAGACGCGTCATCGAGCGGCTTCATTGCCATACGACTCGGAATCTTGCAGAACCGAATCTTATCAGTCAGTCCGCCGGCTTCAATAATCGCCTCGTTGCAGCCTTCAACCGGACAGTTCGGAAAGCCTTTCAGCGGCATTTCCATATTGCTCTGTCCAGCGCAAACCCAAACTTCACCCGCAAGAACATTGTTAATCACCGTTCGCTCACCATCGTCGAAGACTATATTAAGCGGCTGATATGATGCTCGTGGTGTAGTGACATCCACATTCCATCGCCCGTCCTTTCCAACCGTAGTCGAGTATATTTGTACCGACCATGACACACTCACCTTGACAATTTTTCCACTTGTGCCCCAGCCCCAAAGATGAACTTTGCTTGTTTGCTGGACTATCATATTATCGGAAATGATGTGCGGAAGACGAACCTTGGCTTGTAAAAAAAGGACAGCTGTTAATAGCAGGACCGAAACTATTAAAATACGTTTACTCATAATTTATTTCTATCATATTGCTCACAAATATACTAAAAACTCTAAAGCCCCGCTCCCTCCTGCTTACTTTTAGCTAACTTTGCGCAACATGAAAATCAAAAAAGAAAGGATTATATGAAGCTCCACAAAATTATTCTGCTCGTTGGTATAACTCTTCTCACAACCACAGCCAATGCACAACAAACTTTTGATGTTAACCTCTATAACATGCTGCCCGAACACAGCAATGGCGACCTCTCGGACACCGCCAAGGTGAAAGTGTTCCTGCCCGATGAACGCGATGCAACAGGGCGCGCCGTAATAATTTGCCCCGGAGGAGGCTACAGCATGCTAGGCATCAAGCATGAAGGCTATGATTGGGCCGAGTTCTTCCAAGACATGGGGATAGCTGCGATTGTTCTTAAGTATCGTATGCCGCATGGCAATCCTGAAATTCCAATCGAAGATGCCGAGCAGGCGATGAAGCTCGTGAGAATAAATGCCACCGGATGGAAAATCAATCGCAACGATATTGGTATAATGGGTTTCTCAGCCGGTGGTCATCTGGCCGCAACCTTGGCAACACAAAGCCGTGGCGATGCCAAACCTGACTTCCAAATACTATTCTATCCAGTAATTTCGATGACTGAAGGGTTTGGACACGATGGAACGATGATAAATTTCCTAGGCAACAATCCCAGCAAGCGCGACCAAAAGAAATACAGCGCCGATTTGAATGTGAGTAGAGTCACTCCGCGGGCTTTTATCGCTTTAAGCGACGACGATGACACCGTACCGCCATCAAACGGGGTTAACTACTACATGGAACTCTACAGAAACGGTGTACACGCCTCCCTCCATGTCTATCCAAGTGGTGGACACGGGTGGGGAAGTAAGATAGGTTTCCGTTTCCATCAGGAGATGATGATGGATTTCAAAGCCTGGCTAAAGAGTTTCTAGTATCTGTACCATAAAATGATTCAGGCTCTGCAACGCTAACTGTTGCAGAGCCTGAATTTTTTATTTCATATGGCTGATTACATAATAATTTGTTTCTTTCCGTTGACTATATAGACACCATGAAGACCGGAAAGAGTTGATGCTGCTCGGCGAACGAGCTTGCCGTCTATCGTATAGACATCAAACGATGCATCAGACAGTCTTGGGAGATTAATTCCCGTCACAATTAAGCTTTCAGACACAGGTGCTGATTCTATTCCATCGGCATAAACGGCTGTCACGCTGAACAGATGGTCTCCGGCTGTAATAGGGCCGTGAACCAAATGGCTCGTATAGTTGTTGGATATTGTAGCTAAGTGATTCTTATCGAAATAGACATTATATTTTTCAACGCTGCCACCACGCACCGAGTATGATATATCGTCGACAAGTAATCCGAAAGCATCTGTTGCCGTATGTCGAATGGCAAAATATTTTGTTCCAGCAGGCAAATGAACTGTTTTCTCGGTCCATTCCATCGTGGCGGTGACTGTCGAGCCTATTTGAATGAAGCTTTCGCGTCGGTTATCGGTCAACGAGTATAAAACTTCGTAAGTTTCATCGCCATACATATTCGAAAGGCATTTTACAAAGAAGGTTGCAGTTTGTTCAACACCTGGTAGTTCGGGTGAAATGAGCCAATCGTCAGCAGCTCCTGTCACTGGACAGAATGAAATAAGATATTGTTCGCCGGAATGAGCTTTATCACCATCATACATATTAGCACCAAACACGCTTCTTGGGTTAATTACCTGCCAGGCGTGAGGTTTGGCAGAGTTAGGATATGTAACGGCTCCCCAAGCGCTAGTTGTTTGTGCGTCGCCATCTATCAATATCCACTGACCGAACGCACCTTCATGTTTAGTACTCGTTATGCCTCCGAGTGAGAAAGGTTCAAACGTGCCAGTATTTTCAAAGTCTTCTGTAATTACGGTTGTAGTTTCTTTTGGTGCCTTCCAGTTCATTTGAATACCGTCTGATTTGGTTTCAAGAGTCAAATTCTCAGGACGAGCAGCTTGCGAGGCAACGACTTCGATTATTCTATCAGCAGAGTTATCAGATTTATTTTCGTCGGCTTGGTAAATTATCTCAGCTTTCAGATTTACTTCTCCGGCAGCTGTGAAGATTGTTGTTGGCATCTTAGCTTCGATAATTTTTTCATTCATTGGTTCCAATCGGTCGCTAAATTCTTTATCGACAAGAATCATATCACCTGCAGAAATCTTGACTTTATAATTGCTGGCATCCAATTTACCATAGTTTTTCATAACAAGACGTACATCTGCCGATTCCCCAGCCTTTACAGTTGCTGGCGCATTGAAAGACAGCACCTTCAAATTATTCTCGAGCATATCTGTAATGTTGATATTATCGAAAACTAGTTTTCCAGCCGTATCGAATGATTCGAAAAGACCTATTCGTATATATCGCTCGTTAGAATAGGCTGAAAGATCTATCTGATATGTTCGATAATCGGTAGACGGATTAACGACACCAACCATTGTCTCACTTCCATCAGGTTTTACAACGTAGACACCAACCGTATTGCCTCTCGAAGTACCTTTTACATCAAAAGTAAGAGTCGGATGGGCTGCACCACTAAGAGAAATCTTCCCGGAGTATAGCTCACCGTATTCAGTATCGGTAGGCGAGTTGATTTCGAAAGCATATCCATCTCCGTCAGAGGCATCTGCAGATATTTTCATAGTCATACCGCTTCCTGTACCGTTGAATTTCCAATATTTTGTAAGCGAACCCTTTGTTAGAGTCTCTTTGAAAGGTAATTCATAAGGCTTACCTACTAATAGACCGCTCATATGAGCTTCGCCAGCACCCGCAATATTCTTTGGCTGAACGGCCCAGAACATTTCATCTTGCTCTCCGCTATCGGTATTAAAAACAACAGTCGACTGGTTATCATTTCGTACAGAGTCCAGCTTCTGATAAAGAAGTCTTGTACCATTATATATTGCCGTATTCCAAACCAAGTAGTCCACGTTCTCCGGAATAACCAATCCACCATTAGCTCCAACTGTGCCGACCTTCTCCCAACTTAATTGAATATTAGAACCGCCATCAGCAATCTTTATATTATGTGCATAATCAGGAACATCAACTCCTACATATATGCTTTTTTCATGCTTGACTCCTTGCTCATCTCCAGCGAAAGGCAACAAGGAATAAGTGTGTCGTCCCAGCTCTACATTTATATCCTGATAAGTAAGATTGGTTCCAGGAACAACATCAGCGAATGTTTCAATTATACGATTATCTCTTCGCAATTCAATTTTTGTTATCTTTTCAGTAAGATTAGTTCCTCCTGCAGTTCGAGTTGGTGCTTTAAAAGATACATCGGTTCTTAGCTCACCTAAATCATCGGCTTTTACACTAAGATTGGTAACAGAATCAGGCGATGTAGCAGTTGCATTAACCTCAACCATAATAGAATCTACATAAAGCGTCCATCCATCACGCGTGCTAAGTGCATGAACACCAAAATTATATTCTCCATCAGTATTAACGGTAATCGAATTATTCGAAAATACAGTGTAAGTAGCCGATTTGAGTTCTGTTTCAGGTACAATTTCTGTTGTCATACTCTCCACAGATGCTCCCTTACCCATTTTTACCTCAAACTTTTCAGGATAAACCTTCGATGTACCCGCACGAGCCTTAGCCCGGAGTGTAAATGAATAAGATTTTCCAGTTTGCAAGCGTACGGGCGGTGAAATCAACCAGTCGTCTGCAACAATTTCACCGAATGTATAGCTTGCCGAATGAGATTTTGAATCATGCACCCATGCGCCTCGTGTGCCGAAGTTAGATTCCGACCTATCTCCAGCTACGTCAATAACCGTCCAAATACCAAATTTATCCTTGTTATCGAAGTCCTCGAAGTATGGAACGGTAAATGCATTGCCTAAACGTTCCGAATTTGAAAATGAACGCTTACTGCGCTGTGTGCCATTGATTGCAACTACTGCATAAGTATAATTTGTAAGCTCTCCAACAGTTAATTGCTCTTCAAAGTAAGTATCCGTAAAGTTTTCAGCAACCTTAACTTCTTTTCCATCGCTAATTCTATATACATCATAAATCACTCCGCCCATATAACCGTTATTCAAACTTTTTCCAGGAGCTTCCCAATATAAAAAAGCATTGCCGCTAGCTTTGTCAAGCTCCAAAACTATGTTAGAAGCCTGTTCTGGAACATCGTAACCAATCCATTTCTTTAATCGAGCCATAGGCGAACTTCCGACAGCATTCGAAACTACTACATCAAATGTATGCATACCTTCGCTAACACTCACAGGAACTGTTTGATTCTCGCCTGGATTAAAACTACCACTTCCAACAGATGTTCCATCGATAAAAACTTCCCAATTAAGACTTCCGCTAATTGCATCACCGCCAAATGTTTTCATGGGAGCAGTGAAAACTACTGCACCATTCGTAGATTCATCCTGGAACATAACCGACAAGTCTGTAACTTCAGCGGGTGCACCGTCTTTTGCAGCTGGTCGACGTATAAGCATGCCGGAGAAAGTATATTTTCCTAATTCATGAAGCTTCGTAGCAGCTCCCGTTTCCAAATTCACTGTGTAAAGAGATGTGCTCTGTGTTGTCTGATCTGTTCCCAGCCAGTAAAAAGTATCATCGGTCTGATCTATTTCTCCGGTTTGGAAGAAAAACGTCCCTTTATCATCAGAAACAGTTACGCCAGTTGGCCCAACCTTCGTTTCATTACCAGATTGTTTATCGATATGATACAAATATCCGTCGGAAGCCACACCATAAAGTACGCCATCCTTCGTAATTCCCAATGCACAGTAAGTTTTAGATGATTTAAATAGCGTAGAGCGTTTTTTATTAGGATAATCAACGATGCCGATTTCTCTAGACTTTCCATCAGCGCTATAGAACTCTCCGTAAGTAGTCCCATCATCTGCTTGAGCGGTTTCAAAAGCCATGAGAGCATAGTTATTCATCATTTCAGTCGAAAGAACAGTCCACGACTCCGTATCTATAGTATACAGAATCGGAGAATAAGTCCCGCTACTATTCCTGGAGTTAAATCCAGCGTAGATTTTTCCATCGACAAGACCTATTCCATTATAGAACATGAAATTTCCTTTTATGAGAGGAGTCAAATTACTAGGAGAATTAATGTTGCAGCTAGAAATACTCCTGTCAGTGGCTTTCGACATACCAGGAGCATAAGTTACATTAACCCACAGCTCTGCTCCACTACCGGTTTTAAGTAATTTTGTAGGCCTGCTTGTCGATTGATAACCAGACGAACCAGTCATTTCCTTTCCTAAACAAAGCATAGGGTCTAATCCTAATGCTACTCTCTCGTCAGTAGACTCTTTAATTGTCGACTGACTGTTTTTCATCTGTGCAACAGCTGTCAGAGACACCGTCGCGGCAATAAATGCCAAGATTGTTTTCTTCGTAACAACTAACATAATTAAAAATTTTAGGTTTTTGTGCTCCGGAGTCGCTATAATCATATATTCCAGTAATCCGACACACTTTATAACAGCCGCTAATTTACAAATTATTTATTAAATCAACATTTTGACTGAAATATTCTATAAAAATATTGATTCAAGAATCTCTTTGAATAGTAGAATTAATTATGCCATTAACTCAAACAATTTTTTAGTTTACGTCCATACGTATGGACGATAAATCAAACTTACTTTAGATTAACAAAATACTATTAGTTCGATAAGTAGAACTATATTATAGTTTACGTAAATCTAAAAAGTGATAACCCAAGTAAAACTCTAATTAACACACACAAAACAAATGATAACCCAAACATACTTCGACTTAACATCCTAACGTATGTATGCTAAGTCAAAATATATATTACTTAACAAAATGAATAAAGTTTATACCTATAAAAGTTTGCCGATTAATAAATAGTACATATTTTTGAATCGACAAACCAAAATAATCGGTGTCAACAAACGAGCAACCGATTAAAAATAAATTAGAATGAGCAGAACTAAACGAAAAGTGATTTCCAGACTAGTAAACGGTCCTGAATTTAGCTTCGACGACATTTATGTAACCATTTTCAACGAACGCCGCAAGTTCGACGAGGATGGAAACCAGAGTTACATTCCAATCGAAAAAAATTTTAAGCCTTCCGGAGTACGTATATTCAACAGATTCATCAAATACATGGCCGACGGAAACATTTCGCTTCGCGCATTTTGCTCAAAAGAAGGTCTATTATTCTCCGAGCTATCCACCCTTTGCTTCATCATGGTTGGAATGACCGCGCTAGAGTTCAAATCAAACTGGATTGCCAAGCGAGCAGGCGAATTGCTTCGCTACACCGACCTGTCTTCCACCCAAGTAGCTCGCATAAGTGGCGCCGGCTCTCGTGCCAACCTTTATCACATATGCAAGAACTTCTACGACATCTCCGCCCTCCTCTATCGCAACTTCGAGCGCGAAGAACTCGATTTAAACCGCTACCGATTATAATGCATGATTACTTTCTCTAATCATTTTCCAAGTTATTCATAAGTTTAGCCTATCTTCTCCAGCTAATTTATAAATCAATTAAGTTTTTTGCTTGATTGCCCTGATTAATTTCACAGTCAATCAGGAGTTAGAAGAGTATTTTTTGATTGCGTCACGACACTCCTCCATTAACCACTTGGGTGTGCTGGTTGCGCCACAAATGCCAACAGTTGATGCACCACTAAACCAATCCATATTTATTTCGTCCGCGCTTTCCACCTGGTGGGCATTGGCGTTGACACTCTGACATTGTTGAAAAAGAACCTTGCCATTGGAACTTTTACGACCTGCCACGAAGATTATAACGTCGTGACGAGACGCGAAGGTCGAAATATTGGGCATTCGATTGGCAACCTGCCTGCAAATGGTATCAAAACTGCGAAATGTAGCCGTGGACGAGATATGGTCCTGAATGTAGCATATGATTTTATGGAATTCGTCGAGATTTTTAGTGGTTTGAGAGTAGAGATAGATATCGTTTGAGAAGTCGAGCTTCTTTACATCGTCGAACTTATCGATAACTATAGCCCGGCTGTTAGTTTGTCCGACGAGTCCTAACACTTCAGCGTGGCCTTTCTTTCCAAAGATGACAATCGACGCGTTGCCCGGCGTTGTTATGCTCTTTTCAAACTGCATCTTAATTCTTCTTTGCAAGGCCAGTACCACCGGGCATGTAGCGTCAATGATTTCAATGTTATTTCGTTTGGCAAGTTCATAGGTTTCGGGAGGTTCGCCGTGGGCGCGAAGCAATACCTTCACATTGCGGAGCTGTTTCATCTGTTCGTGATTGATGGTGACAAGCCCTATTTGTTCCAATCGTTCAACCTCCATACTGTTATGGACAATGTCGCCCAAACAATAGAGCTTCGTACCCTTTGCAAGTTCCTCTTCGGCTTTTTTGATGGCAGTGGTCACGCCGAAGCAAAAGCCACTGCCACCATCAATTTCAATTTGCATCATTTATCAACGTTGAAATTCACAGCCCCCGTACGTCCTGAATACTCAGGCGAATAGGCACATTGAACCGTACAGATACCGGTTTGATAGGTTCCCTCGCGGTCGACGAAATATTCTGTTTCGATGATGTGCTTACCCTTAGCCATTAGATCGAAATAGTAGTTCGTTGTGTAATCTTTCGGCGCAATGTAGTAACCCCAATGGTATCCACTGATCTGATTCAATGGCTCTAGGCATGCGGCCCGTTTGTCGATGAGTTGCACAAAGTCGTAGTCGCGGTCGGCCGTAATAGTGAGTCGTATAACGATTTTGTCACCTACTTTGAGCTGGTCGGTTTTCTTTTCGGTGAGAATTTCGCGCTTCACCTTCAGTCCGGCAACCGATTCGGCCACTTCGGTGACAGGCTGGAAGAACTGTGCATAAACGGCTCCCCAGCTTGTTCCAGTGCTGGTTTTCTCAACGGTGAAGGTCTTCACAGGCTTTTGATTCTGGTCGATACTTCGAACGGTTTTGACATATCCCAATCCAGCCGTAGCCTTCGGCGTTTCGAGAATGCTGCCATCGATTTTAAGCACCGATTGCGGTCCGTTGTCAATGCTCCACTTGCCATCGTTCATGAAGGCCCAAACGGCATCAACAGAATTGAGCGGCGTATCCCAAGCCTGTGTACGTTTTTCTTGTAGTAACCAACGTTGCATTTCCTCAATGGTCTGGCGATCGGTTGGCGTTATGAGTTTCAGAGCTTCAATAGCGGCAACCTCAGTTAGAATCTTGTAGTCGCGCCAGCTGTAATAAGCATTCCGTGAGTCGAAATATCGTCCTTTCTCCTCGTTGTAGACTGTGTATTCCTTTATGCTCTGGAGATATTCCATGGCTTTGGCGGTTTTATTATGCTGCTTCAGAATTACCGCCGTTAATGCCTTTCCGTAAATAGTGAGTTCGGTAGGTTTCTTCGAGATTCGGTCAACAAGATAGGTTATGTCGGCAGTTTCAGGGCGCTTCAAAAGCGCGTTTATGTAGACATAATTGCAGAGCTCATCGGAGGGAATGGCGGTGTATTTATATTTCTTTTCGTTCTTCTTCATCTCCTTGACTTGCCGCGCCACTTCCTTGTCGAGATAACGGAAAGAAGAGTTAATTATCGACGTTACTCCGGACTCGCTTTCACCAGTGAGAATTTGTAGGCGAGCGAGTGTTTTGACAACGGTGATTGTCATGTAGAAACTCGGTAGCATATCGCAATACCATGAGAAAGCACCGTCGGACTTCTGGAGCTTTTTGATTTCGCTGAGCGTTGTCGACAGTTGATTACGTATAGAGTTCTCGTCGAAGAACTGCATGAGGTTTTGTTTCTGCTTGGCTTCGTTGTTAGCATCGGCAACCCATGGCGTTTCATTGAGCACTAGTTCTTTTAGTTCCTGATTCTTTTGCAGGGCCGACATCATCGAGGTTTCAGTACCCTTCTCTTGCTTCCATTGAAGGATAGTTTCCTTGATTTCGGGCGATGCTTTCAGAATCTTTTCAGCCAACTTATTTGCATAGTAGGCCGATGAGAGCGATACAGCGTTATTGCTGTAGTTATAGGCTACATAAGGCAGAGCCTGAATCATAAGCCAGGCAGGGTTATTGGTATATTCAACCGTGAGCCGCTGACCGGTTGTTCTCTTCGGGAAGAGTTTTGTTAGATCGATGGTCTCGGTACCCGGTTGGTTCTGCGTAAACGGATGAGTGTTTGTAACAAATTCCATGTTTGGAAGAATGGGCAGATAGCGTTGCTCGCCATCGGAATAGTTATCGCCGACTATCGATACTCGTGCAATAAGCAGAGATTGGTCGGCCGACAAGGTTTGCGAGTAGTTGTCAAGCAACTTGGCAATAGAGAAAGTTTCAGACGCACTACCCTGTGCAGTAATAACCACTTGCTTATTTTCGGAATATACAACTGTATCGGTTTCCGGATCGATAAGTTCGAGTTTGCAGGTGCCCTTAACCTCTTTATCGGATGTGTTGAACAGTCGAGACGAGATTGTCGCAGCATCTCCACGCCGTACAAATCGCGGAATATTGGGTTGCACCATCACAGTTTTCTGCGCCACTGCTTCGTCTTCAATCGCACCGTTATTAAGGTCTTCATCGTGTGCGACGCCAATGAATCGCCATGTGGTGAGACTTTCGGGAAGAGTGAACTTGATACTGATATTGCCCTCGGAATCGGTTTGCAGCTGCGGATAGAAGAACGCTGTTTCGTTGAGGTTTTCGCGTAGCTGAACATCCTTCTTTAGCTTGGTATCCGATTTCTGCACTTCATCTTTCTTTATAACTGGAGCAGTGAATTTAATCTTTGCACGGGTTTCATAAGCATCTTCCGATTTCTTGAAATCTTCATTAGATTCTACAGAGTCATATGCTACATCTTTCATCGGAGCGTAAGCATTGACGGTAATACCTGCTAGATTCCCCTGCAATTGTCTATCTATGTAACCATAACGGAATCCGCTCTCGGACTCAAAACCATCCAGGAATCTAACATCGAAGCCTGCGAACGACAGATTCCCAACCGACTGATAAGAGATATTTGCCGAAGACGAGACATTCAGCATCTGTCTGTAATAGGTGTTCCAACTGGTTTGGGGGATATTATCATAGAATGATGGCGACAATGACCACGAATGTGCCAGAATCTGGTCGAGGCTCTTATCGTAGAGCGTTGCCATGAGCTGGGCGTCGGCTGCCTTACCGTCAGGACGCTGAATTGTGACAGTCCACTCCTCTTTCTGACCTGGTGTGAGTTTGTTGCGGAAAGTTTTCCACTTTACAAGCAGGCGTTTGTCGGGCAGCGGACGAGCGATGGAATGCGAGTGCCTGTATAGTTCTCCATCCTTCACCCAGGCCACGTTAAGCGTTATGCCGTCACCATATTCTTCCTTATAAGTAAAGGTACGGGTGGTGATAGCGTTGCTCTGGTCGAACGCGCCGGTTTCAATGATTTTGTTTCCGGAGTAGATGGAATAGACCACGTGCTGATTGGCATCGGTCGAACCCATTTGGATGTAGACCGGCTTACCGTCGTTCGAGAATCTTGAATCGGTAGCATAGAACCAGTCGTGCGTTTCGATTACCGGTCTGCGGTCGGTGAGCGAGAACACATAGAAGTCGGTGTCGAGTGTGTCTTTTCCGCACAAGGCGTGCAAATGATAGCGTCCCGAAGTCATCGGTTTGAGCTGCACGGGTTTGTTGGCTTCAGCCGTAGCGTAATTCTTATAAGGAGCCTTAGCCTTAAAGTCGGCGTATGGCACGATGGCATATTTAACCTGTCCTTCGAGCTGCTTACCGGCTGCGTTGAGATAATTAAAGGTTACAGATTTCAGTTCATCTTTAAGATTCTTCTCTTTCATGTTACTGCTGAAAGCCGTGGGTTGCGTTCCGAGCGGAAGCGAAGCATACCCCTGTCGCGATTCGCCGGCAAGGTCGGTTACATCGGCATTGACTTCAAAGTTGAAGAATCGAGCATAATGATATTCACTATTTTCTTCGGGAATGACGAAAGGTAGCGTCACGGTGAATTCGCCCTGAGCATCGGTTTTCACGTCGTCCTCGAACACTTGTTCATCGTTGTCTAGAGAGCGCCACCACCAGAAGGCTTGCTGACGATTCACGGTATAGTGCACCTTAGCGTTCTGAACCGGTACGCCGGCAAAGCTTTTTGCTCGTCCTTTGAGTTTAATGGTGTCGCCGGCGGTATAGGCTTCTTTATATTCGTCGAAAGTAACCTCGAATGTGGGACGTTTATATTCCTCGACGTTGAAACTTGCCGAACCGTTCAATCCTATTTTGGCAATAACGGAGAACGAGCCGGTTAATCCGCTGCTCGGCAAATCAAATGAGGTCGACGCCGTTCCGAATCGGTCGGTTGTCACCTTATTGCTTGCTACGGTTTCATAGTTAGCGTTGCGCAGTTCTATTTCGAAGGTCTGTCCGGCTTGCACTCTTGTTTTCAGTTCTCTATTCGAATAATGGTAAACCACTGCTGCAACGTTAACTTTCTGTCCGGGCCGATAGATTACTCGGTCGGTGAAGACTCTTGACGTAACATTGCTCGCAGAATAATTGCTATAGGAGAAGTTGTTATATATGCCGGCTATTTTGCATCCCCTGTCTTTATCGGTATAAACATAAACGGTATATGGTCTATCTTCTTTTATATTAAAGATTGCCTCGCCGTCTTTATTTGCGGTTAGAATTTCGGTGTAGGCTTTTCGTTTATATCGTTCAGCGAAAAAGAGCTTCAGCTTGGCGCCCGGTACAGGCTGACCGCTGGAGGCATCGACAACCACATATCGTATTTTATTCTTCGACTGTTGTTCGGTCATCAAGAACAGGTTCGATGAATATAGCAAGCGATATGTCGATGGCATATTTTTCGTCGACGATTCGAACTTAACCAAATAAACGCCTTCCTTGAGTGCCGGAAGCTGAATAGAATCTTCGAAGAATTCATAAGCTTCGTGTCCCGAATAGGTGCGTTTAAAAACATGCTGTGTTTCGGGCTGCAGTTCTTTCTTGATTTTCTCTAGATCCTTATTATATTCCGGATCCAGAGTTGTACTACCGTCCAGTTTTGTTCGAGTGATGGTGAGCGTCAGGTCTTTTATGTTCCTCATATTCACAAAGAACTTCTGGTCGTTCTTTCCGGCAATAATCTGCGCTCCTATAGCTTTCGTTCCAAACGTGGGATTCGTTAGTTCTTTCCGTTCATTGGCGAGCGCTTTTATTCCCTGCCACGATTTCCATCGTTCAAGGCTTTCGTCGATGAACTTGATGAGTTCCTTGTTTGTTTTATCTTCTTTGATTACGTCATATTTTCTCACAGCTACTTCGCCGCATATCGGCAGGTCGCCATAGAGTTTTATAATCGAGTCGAGCCGCGAGAGTTCGTCTTTCTTATCTCTGACCATGAGCAATGCTGTGTAGCACGCCGCCTCTCTGTTGCCCTGCGCCACATAGAAACGGTTGAGCGCGGCATAGTTCTCGACTTCCATACCAATGACGTGTAGCAGGTCGTTGGCGAAAATATTATCGTCGGTACCTTTCGCGATGAGCGGATTGAATTCCGACATCTTATGCTGCGCCAACAGCTCGGGATGTTCGAGTGCTTTCTTATAATAATCGTCTTTATTCTCGCTCTCGTCGAATTCGAAGAGCCTTCCCAGCGCACAGTTATACACGGCTCCGAGCACGGCATCTTTCTTCTCCGATTCGGCAACTCGCTTCTTGAGATATTCCTTTTGCGTGGCTGCTGAGTCGGGCGAAATTTGAGTCCACAAACTAGACGAAAGCAGTTCGGCAGCCAGCAGATTTCCGTACGATTTCTCGCGGGCGGCCTTACTTCTAATTTTTTCGAGCACTTTGATTTGCGTTTTCGGCAAATCATTGTTTTCCGCTTCTTTCACCTGCTTCCAAAGCACCTCGTAGGTTTGGCCCCACAGTGTAAACGGTGCCATGAGCATCATAAACAGAGAGATTAAGATTTTCTTCATGATGTATTTTATTTTCTGAATTGTGTCATTAACAAGTTAGTGTTGGCGAATGCAAAGATAGCTCAATAAAGCTCGCTTTGAATTGCCGAGACAAAGGTAATGCAAACGTCAGCCACAAGAATAAATCTTCGAATAGTGCCCTCCGTGTTACGCTAAAAGAAATGCAACGCTCCTCGCGCCATTGCCTATGTGAGGCCGAAAATCACGCAAATCTACATTAATCGGGATTGCTTTTGTGCACACAAACGTTCGAGTTGG
>ERZ773067.797-NODE-797-length-18016-cov-16.085853_pt1 | contig 18016 bp, 18 predicted proteins | sample MGYA00580622_ERZ773067 | MGnify/ENA primary metagenome ERZ773067 (study PRJEB29015, sample SAMEA2737998) | human oral metagenome | biome: human oral; feature: human-associated habitat; material: dental | place: China | collected 2113 ...
GTTCCTATTTGCCCTATCAGTCTGCCCGAGAATATCAAGACTCAGGTATGCAAAAGTGGATGGGCTTCTTTTTATCTGAACATACCACATCACTAGGAGAAGAAAAATATCGTGTCGATTTAACTAGTGACTTGAACAGAACAGAAAAATTATTGTTACTTTCTCAGCTTTATGTTGGGAATTTAAAGGGTCGCTTTATAGTCAAACAAAAAACTCAAAAAGTAATTCTGATTGGCGAAGTTAGAGAAATTTCAGCAAAAGAAGTATCCCTCAAGACTTATGAAGGATATCGATTGATTCAAGTGGAGGACTTCTTGAGCATCCAGTTATTAGAAGAGGTTAGCTATGAGTAGAAAAGAACTCTATGAAAATAAATTGCAGATGGATTATTTCTCAGACAACTATATTCGATTCGAAGAAGATTTCCAAAAATACTCAGCAATGGACATACCACTTACTTTTCTAGTTGATGATATTCTCAGAACTATGGCTGTGAATCAGAAAAACTACTTCAAACTTAATAAAGAGAATTCTAAGGATGGATGGGATCATTATTTCTACTTCCGAATAGAAAGTGGACAAGATAATAACTTAATCAGAAAATATTGGTATATAGGTTCAAAATAGCATTACTATGCAGTGAATGCTATTTTTTTGAACTTAAAAAGGTTATAATAGTTCTAACTATAATCAGCTAAGGGGCCTTTAGTTAAGTACTGACCTACTTAAACAATCCTATAGGTCTCTTGGCATACAGGAGAAGCGTATGACTTTTGAAGCACTAATTGCACAAATTGATGAATTAGCGGAAACACAACGTGATCGCGGGACCTATTTTGAATATCTAGTACGTGCATATTTAAAGAATGAACCAACCTACAAGAATGAATTCATAGAAGTTTGGATGTTGGCTGATGTCCCAGATAGCTATGGAATTCCTAAAATCGATATAGACTTAGACTTAGTGGCGAAGAAGCATACTGGTGAACTGGACGCTATTCAGGCTAAATTTTATAATCATAGTAACCAAAAGTCAGACATTGATTCCTTCCTCGGTGAACTTGGTCAATAGTCTACGAAGTTTGTAGTGGAGGAGTAGTTTTGGAGATATTACATGACTTAATTGTTAATCTAATTGTTGCGGTTATTACTTTTCTTGTCTCGACAATATTTAATAATAGACGTAGAATTAAAATATGGTATCAATCTCTTATTCGATGGAACAAAGATATAAGATTGAGTTGTGCTTACCTATTTCAAATTAAACAGACTAATGGCCACTATTTGCTGATTAAAGGGAGAAGAATAGACCAATATCAACCTATAGGAGGTGTTTATAAATATCACGATTCCTTCAAAGGGCTAAAAGAAGAATTAGAATTGAAAGATGAATCTGAGACTCGATTTTATGAAGGTGGAGATCTAAGGTTAATAACAAAAGGGAAGCACCTTGTACAGTTTATAAACTGGTTTGATACAAGAAAAAATAGGGAAGTAACTGTAATTAGAGAGCTTATTGAAGAATTAGAACCTGCTGGAATTTCTGTAGAGAACCTAGTAACAAAGTCGCAAGTTGAATATCTAAAAACTGTCAAAGAACCAATCATGTTTTCAACTTACTTTCAAATGGATGAATTAAAAATATTTGACATTTTTGAAGCAAGAATACCTACAGAAATATTAGACAAAGTATTAGAAAATGATGATTATTGTCTAATAGAGGCTGAGGATATAGAAAAAAATTGTTTTACTAAAGACGGACTTTCTAAAAAGATTTCTGCAACCTCGAAGTATATTGTTTAGGAGGAAGATACTTTGACAGATATTACTATCTCAAAAGAGATTAAATCAATTATTGAAGAATTGGATGTTTCGTATTCGAAATATGAAATAGCTACTAATAGGTACAATTCTATTGCTAACTATATCAAAAATTCAGAACTTAGCAAAAATAGCCCAGATATATACTTGCAAGGATCGTTTAAATTGGGAACAGCCATCAAGCCATTAACAGAAGATGGAGCTTTTGATATTGATATAGTTTGCAACTTCACAAAGTTAAGAAGAAACGAACAATCTCAATATTCTTTGAAAAATAATCTTGGGGAAATTGTTAAGAGTTACGCTAAGGCTCAGTCAATGTCCAGTGGGCCAGAGGAAAGCAAACGCTGCTGGACATTAAAATATGTTGATGAAAGCAATTTTCATATAGACATATTACCGTCAGTCCCTTTAAACGAAAAAAATGATGGGTTTATAGCAATCACGGATAAAACTCATGAAAACTATTTTGAAATTACTTCTAATTGGGAGACAAGTAACCCAAAAGAGTACGCTAAGTGGTTTAGAGATCTTTCAAAGTTCTCTATCTATCAAAAAGAAGTTGCTAAAAGATTTTATGCATCTATTGAAAAAGTTCCTGAATATAGAGTTAGAACTCCCTTGCAAAGGATTGTTCAAATCTTGAAAAGACATGCTGAGGTTTGTTTTGAAAAAGATATTGAATATAAACCAAGCTCTATAATCATCACAACATTAGCAGCAAAGCAATATCAGCCTGCCAGTACAATTTATAGTGATTTTTTAGATATTATAAACTATGTTATTGAACACTTGAAGGATGCTATTGAATTTAGAAATGGAAAACCTTGTGTATATAATCCTGTAAATAAGGACGAAGTTCTATCTAATAAATGGGATAAAGATAGTAGCTATTTTGAAGCATTTGAAAAATGGTTGGAACAACTTAAATTAGACTTTAATGTAGGAAATTATAATTTATCTTATTTAGATAAAATAAAATTTATAAGGACTAGCTTATTTAAGAATAGTGGAGAACAATTCCCAATTGTTAATGTCAATTCTATAAGTCATCATCAAAATTCAAAATGGAAAGAGTTTTTGATAGAAGATGTATCAATAAAGGCAAGTTATCTATATAAAGGATTTAGGTGGAAAAAGATTGAAAGCGGAACAAAATTGAATAAACATGGTAGTCTTAAATTTGAAGTACAGGCTAATAGTATAATAGCGTATGAAATTTGGTGGCAAGTGACAAATACAGGCAGGGAAGCTGAATTAGCAAATTCTTTACGAGGCGGGTTTTACAATTCTGAGTTAGTAGAAGGTAAAAGAGTTAGAAAAGAAAGTACTCTTTACACTGGTAGACATTATGTAGAAGCATATCTAGTCAAGAATGGAATTTGTTATGGGAAAAGTATTCCGTTTGAGATTATTATAACCGATAAATTTTCAATGGATTTTGCACATTGACGGAGATTAACCGGTAAGTTGTTTATTTGATATTTCCCTTCCTTCAATCAAACTCATTCTAAATTTTTGAATGAAAAAGATGTCGGATTTTGTTGATAATCGAGATAAAGCTAATCTAAAATTACTTGAAGCCCAGACTTGTGAAAATGGATTTTACAAAAAGTATGAACTAGAATTTAGTGAAATATGTTTCAAAACACTTCCTCCCTATCCAAATTCGGATAGGGTTTCTCATCATTAAAAACCCGCTTTAATATCTCGACACTTTTCTCCAGATGGAGGAGTTCGATTTTTCTTCTAAGAACATCAGTATTTTTCTCTATATTCTCGCAATGTCGTTTGATGTGCCATAAGGATTTCTGAATGTTATCTTCTTTTAAATTTTTCATACTCCTATCTTACCAGATGAATAGTCAAAAATAATGTTAATTTACTCAAATGATCAAAATATAGCCTGAACAGTACTAAAAAATAAATTATGCCCAATTTCCCTCTGTTAATGGAATAACAAAAAAACGCTTCAATCAAAGCGTTTTTATTGTATAACAAATAACGAATAGTTTGATAGTTTTACTTATCGTAGTATTTTTTCATGGCTTCTTTATATGCTTCGCTATCCTTTTTGTAATAGTCCTGCTTCGTTCCTGAAATGTCTACAGTGAATACGCCATCCTTGAAGGCATAATTCTCTTTTCGGTTTATGATGTCGGAACCAGTCAGTTCGATTGTTGAACTATCTTTATCAATTATAAAGGCATCAGCCTCTCCTTTATTGATATTTCCTTTGTTACCTGAAATGGTAAAGGCAACTTCATTTCTACTCTCGTTTATCCAGTAGTATTCTCCGTCTAAGGAATTGCTGGATTGTTTAGAACAGGCGAGTAGAAGTAGGGCTGACAGCGATAAGAATAGTAGCGTAAAAAATCTTTTCATTGAATACCTCCTTTCTTCTATTATTGTATCAAAGGAATATTACAGGTGTAAGACCAACATTTTTTATACTGTGTTTGCTTCTTTCGGGGAGTTTTTTTAGGAAAGTTATATCAGACCATTACTTAATAAATTGGTATGATTTAATAGTAAAAAACTTCTTTCTAATAGGGGAAGCATTTTGCCGTTAAACTGTTCGTTAACTCTTATTAATCATAATAACCAATTATAACAATACTACTTAACTACTGTAACAAGCTAACTTCATATTCTGTACTAGTATCTTCTGAAACCTAAATACAATTATCGAAAGGGTCTAGATCCATCACAAACTAGTGAACCCGAGGAAACGAATGAATAAGTACCTCACCTAGTTATACAAGAAAACGGTTGTTATAATGTTTTTAAAGACTAATCTGAATGCTACTATTATTTTAGTATTGGAAAATATTAAGATAATGAAGCTCCGTTTAGCTAAAAAGAGTTCAATCACTATTGTAATTGATTAGGTAATTTTTTATTTTGAGATAGAGTACATCATTTCCGTATAATTTAGCTAGTGTTTTTGCATCAGTGTAATATTGTAAAATCTCTTCTTTAGATAGAAATTTTTCACAAGAATTAGCAACGAGAAGAAGTAGAGAAGGCATTTGATATGCTGTATTATTATTTTTACAAAAATCTATGGTTTCTAATGCTGTTTCTAAAGCATCCAGTAATTGACCGTTAATCGTTAAATGATGAGCAAAATTATATTTTAACCGAATATATCCTTCTATATCCTCTTTCAATTGGAAATCTTTTGTTGAATAGATTTGAAGAAGTTTTTTGTAATTTTTTTCATATTCTTCGTTATAGCCTATATTTGAGTAGAAATTTGTTAGAGTATTCAGAGCTTTTAAATAAATATTTTTTTTATAGTCAAGAAAAGAGTCAATGAGATTTTTAAGTAACTCAATTGCACTATCTTTTTTATCATAGTTGTAAAAGAGTATAATAGCTTCAATCCATGTTAAATAAGATTGTTCATCCTCATTAAATGAATTTTGATTGCTTTTTTCAAGGTTGTAAAGATACTCTAAATCATTGTAATTTCTATGTTCTAAAAGCTTTGAGGACATGGCAATAAAGTTTCGTAAATCAGAGACAGTCTCATACGACTCATCGAAAAAGTAATTTATATCCACCTGAAGTTTTTGTGATAAGTTATAAAGAACATCAGCGGAAGGAAAATAGTTTGTTCGTTCGATTTTACTAATTAGACTTTGTTCGCAAATTCCATCAGCCAAATCTTTTTGAGATAGTCCTAGTGACTTTCTTTTTGTTTTAATTTTATTACCTATTGATTGCATATTAAATCTCGTTTGAATTTTTTATATTGAAATTGCTAAATTAATTACTAGAACTTATTCTATCTCATAACAGATATATTGTCAAAGATTAAAATTCAGTTGTAGTGTTATACATAGTTAAAATTCAAATTAATAACCACTAAGAATAAGTAATTTAAATGTTCAATTAAATATCCCAAATGAGATATAATAAATAAAATAACGCGAACAACCTAAAATATATTGACTTATAAAAATTAATGTTATATAATTCAGTTGAAAGAAGTGAAAGGGGTTTCAAAATGAGAAAATTATTTATTACTTTATTAGGATTTTCACTTTTAGTTAACTTTGGTAACATTTATAATAATGTTTTGAATGTAAATGATAATGTATCTAGTGAGATATATTTAAGTAAAATTGTCAAATCAGAGCGTTTAGGACTAATTGATGGTAAGGCGGATTCTTACATATAATCATATTTTTTTACATAAATATTGATAATTTTAAAAATAATACTTTATTTAATATGAGAATTTTTAAGTCGATGTAATGGACTTATAATATACCTGGAATTGTTTAAAACTGTTGCTTCAGATCAAGGGTTATTATATTGATAGATTTTTAAGTGAGGTTAAAAATGCATGATTATATAGTTAGTAGTGCACAAACAATTAGAGAAAAGTCTAAGTTTTTTAACGAAAATATTGAAATTGATTACACATTTCTTAAGGAATGGAGAAATGTGAGAACACTAATGACAGATGAGTTGTTTGAACTTATGTTAAAGGAAGAGGGGTATACTTTGGAAGAATTTGCAAATTCTTTGCAAGAAAGTAACGAATTTGCCGATAATCCAGAATGGTATGATAAGTTTTTATTTATTATACAAAATTATGATTATAACAATATTAATTATGAGGCTGGTATAAGTGTATTAACCCTGCCGTTCAGTAAATATACTTTAGATAATCTTAAGAGTAAAATTAGTAATTTAGATAATTTTAGGGTTGATGAAGAAATATTCGACAAGATAATTTTATATCAGAATGATGAGCTGTTCAATTTGATTGGTAAAATTATGGCCTTGAAGTTAGCTGAATATAAAAAGGAAAATAATTTTTCTAATAGAAATGGCGTGTTTGAAAAGTTTTTGGAAGATAAGTTTTATTCTAAAGAGTCGTTTATTCAGTTTTTTGAAGAATATCCTGTTACTGCTAGATTATTAACAGTTCGGACTCAATTTTTTATAGACAATATTAGCAATTTTTTTAATAACATCAATAATGACACCTATGATTTAAAAAATTTTTTTAATTTATCAGAAGTAGTGATAACTGACCTAGAACTATCAGCTGGAGATTCTCATGAAAATGGTAAATCAGTAATCATTTTTGAAGTGAACCATATTCAGAAAATTGTATATAAACCTAAAAATTTAAAAATTGAAGAAAGAATATCGGAATTATTAAAGTGGTTTAGCAGTGAAGAGCTCTTAGATCTACATCTTCCCAAAGGACTATACAGGAACAATTACACTTATAATGAGTTCGTGTATAGAAAACCATGTAATTGTATTGAAGAGGTACAAAGGTTTTATATACGGTTTGGTTATTTAATAGCGTTGTGTTATTTATTGGGGATTGATGATCTCCACTTGGAAAACGTTGTAGCAAGCAGTGAATATCCAATAGTAATTGATATTGAAACAGCGTTTCATTTATCATCTAAAATAACCCCGGACGATATTTTTAATAATATTTTACAAGAGTTGGAGCATGATTCTATAAAAGGTTCGTGTTTATTACCACGAAAAATTCCAGTTGGAATGGATGGGGCAATTGAATTAAGTGCACTAATTGGTAAGGGTGGTGAAACTAGTAGTACAGTATCAACCCCGATAAATATTAATAGCGATGATTTTAGATATTCGGAAAAAAATGTATATTTTTCGTCAGGTAACAATATTCCGATATATAAAGGACAAGAAGTAGATTCGAAAGATTATAGATTTAAGATAATAGAAGGCTTTGAAGATTTTTTTGATTTTGTTTTAAAGAATAAAATAGAACTACTTAGAAGAGTTGAACAATTTAAAAATATAAAAGTTAGAATATTGCTTAAAGGTACTGAGAAGTATGCGAGTATGCTTAGATATTCAAGTCATCCTAATTATGGGAAGAGGATGAAATATAGAGAAAGACTATTTATGAATATTTGGGCGTATCCATATTTGGATAAGAGAGTTGTTAAGAGTGAAGTCCGTGATTTATTGTTTGGGGACATACCGATATTTTATAATAATATAGGTTCTAAAGATTTAATAGATAGTCAAGGAAATATATACCAGAATTACTTCCTAGAGTCTGGGTTAGATAAGTATAAGAAACTAATAGCTAGTTTGTCACAGGATATTGTGGATAAACAAAAGGATATTCTATTTATGGAGCTTGGTTTATATGATGAATATTTAAGTTTTAGAAAAGAAAAAACGAATAGAAAGATCCAAAACTATAGCATTAATTACATTCGCGAGGCTAAGCAAATTGCTAAATATTTGATGGATAATACAAAAAAGTATGAAGAGATGATATCCATGGTAAATCTTGATAGTGATAGAGAATATCATTGGAGTTTTCAACCAATGAATGAAAGTTTTTATGGTGGATTAAGTGGGATAGCTCTATTCTTTTTGGAACTATATAACGTGACTAAGGAACCTATCTATTTCCATTATTATAAGGGTTATATAAGTTCTGCAATCCTACAAACTCGTAATACAACATTTCAAAGCCCATTTTTTGGTTGGCTTTCCCCAATGTTCCCTCTCCTTCTAGAGTATAAATATAATTCTACACTTGTAGATGAAAAATATTTTAGATTTACAATCGATAAACTAAATACTCTAACCTCAGAGGATGTATATAAAATAGAAAAGATTGATTATATTTCTGGAATTTCGGGCGTGATTACCTTGTTGCATCAGATTAATCTAGTCTATCCATTAAAAATATCGTCTACCACAATAGGAATGTTTTATCAAGTACTCATGGAACGATCAAAAGGAGATAAGGAGTTAAAAAGTAAACCTGGATTAGCGCATGGGATTGCTGGTTTGGCTATTTCTAGATCTTTAGATCAAGGTTTAGAGGAGTTTGCTTATAATTATACTAGTTTAGAAGTAGATAATTTACCTAAATTATCTGATCGATATAAGTGGTGTTTGGGCTTAGCAGGTATCATTCAAGCAAAATTGGCAATGTACTATAATGCTTCATCTAATATTAATATCAAGGATTTATATGTATTATTTAAAGAATTTGAACATAGTTTAATGGTAAATTCGATTGATGATGATAGTTTGTGTCATGGTTCAGCTGGAGTGATTATTACTTTATCATTAGTTTATAAATTCACTGGTGAAAAAAAATGGAATGATATGTTGGAAAACCAACTCTATAAATTAAAATTGAATTCTTTATTTGATTCCTATTTGCTTCCTAGGGTTGGAAAAACTTATTCTCTTGGACTATTTGATGGAATTGCAGGAATAGGGTGGATGTATTTGTTCTTAGAAAATAAATGTTCTAATATAATGATGCTCGGATTCTAAATATGTTTACAACATATAAAAGGAGATGGTTAAGATGGTTTAATTATATAAACTTTGACTGTGACATGTGTTTTCTAAAAAATGGAAAGGATTAACAATGTTAGATGTTCAAGATTCAATTGTAACTGGGGCAGCATTTGAGGATATGTCAATTGCTGAAATGACTCGAGTGCAAGGGAGTGGGGATATTTCTCCTGAGACAACTCCAGCTTGTGCGTTAATAATTAGTAAAATTATATCAGGTGCGGCAGTAAGTTTTGGTTTTTCAGTAAGTGTTGTGAAAACCCTTAAAGGGAAGTGTTAGGAGGAGAAGATGATAAATGAAATTGATGTAAATAAGTACGCTGGTGATTCCTTTGAAGAAATGAGTATAGCAGAGATGACTTTGGTTCAAGGTTCTGGAGATATGAGCGCAGAACTTACTCCTACTACACCAGCCTGTTTCGCTAGTATTATCTATACAGCTAGAGCTTCTTCACCAAATTGCGCTCATGCACTAAGTGTAATTTCAAGTGCAATTTCAGGTGCAGTAATTTCAGCTGTAAAATGTTAATATTAATTATTTTAAATTAGGGACGGGTTCAATATTGGGTTAAAGAAGTACTTTGAACCTGTTCCTCTTTTTTATAAATATAATAGTAGTATTGTGATTATTATGATAAACACTATAACCGTATTTTAAAGAAAAAGTTGAATAACTAGAATTAATTGTTAATATGGTAAAACATTTTAGATTATAAAAAATATATAAGGTTTACTTAGTTTCAATCTGTTGTGTTCCTATAAACTGACTATTAGAGTATTGATAGAGATTTTTTTGGTTATAGATATTTACTTTATTGAAGCTAGTTAAGATGTATCACAAGAATATAACTTAAATAGAAGGGATGTATATTGTGAAGAAAATTTTTATACTTATAGGTAGCAGGAGGAAAAAAGGTAATACATACAGGTTTGTAAAATCAATTATCAGCAATCTTAGTGATTTTGATGTAGATTATTGTTTTCCACAAGATTTAGATATTCAACCATGTGTTGGTTGCCATAATTGTTTTCAACAGGCTAAATGTGTTTTAAGAGATGATATTTCGCTATTAGAAGATAAAATTCTATCATCCGATATTTTTATCATTGCTTCTCCCGTTTACTTACACTATATGACAGGGGATTTAAAAAAGATATTAGATCGATTATCCTGGTGGACCCATACGATGAGATTGCAAGGGAAACCTGTAGTAGTGTTAAGTACGAATGGTTCAAACGGTGAAAGGTCGGTTACAGAACCCCTAAGTGAGATAATGACTGCGATGGGAGGGAATGTAATTGCAAATGCGAATGCTTCTGAATTTCCAAATCAGATTAATAATAATTTGTGGCTTTCTGAAGTATCTATTGAAATTTCTGAGCGAATAAAACAATATTCTCGTCAACGACCCAGCTCAAATCAATTTTTAGAAGCAGCATTTATCTCTGAAAAATTTAATATTCTACAACAAAAAGAAATGGCTGTTCGTTTTCCTGACTGGGAGTTTAACGAATTGAAGTTTTGGGAAGATACAGGAATGTTAAGTTTTGATTCATATAGTGATTATTTATCACATAGATTAAAGTGAGGAGTTAACATTGAAGATTAGGTTTCAACAACAGAGTGAACATTCTGAGTGCGGTCTTGCATGTGTAGCAATGTTGATTGATTACTTTTCAGAAAATATGAGACTAACTCATTTGAGACAGAAGTATGGTGTCCCAAATGGTGGATATAATTTTGCTCAATTAACCTTAATATTTAGTGATTATAACATTAGTACAAGATGTATTCATGTGGACTATGACAGAATTAGGAGTGTTCCTACCCCTTGTATTGCATTTTGGAAGGAAAGCCATTTTGTGATTATTGAAAGGGTTGCCAGGAAGAAATATTATATTGTTGATCCGGCATTAGGCAGGTTCTGTTTGAACGAAGAAGAATTTAAGGAATGCTTTTCGAAAGCAATTTTATACATAGACAGAAAATACTCAAAAAAAAGAAACACCTTTGGAATTTTTAATTACTATTTTAAAAACTTGCTCAAACATTTTAAAATTGTTTTTTCTGTTTTAGTTATTTCATTCAGTGTTCAGCTATTGGCACTATCAATTCCGTATATTATCCGGTCAATAATAGATGATCCAATGATGTGGAAGTCACTTGATCATTCAATTCTAGGTTTAACTTTAATAATAATAAGTATTCTATATTTTGGAACTAATTATATTAAAATTAAGTTAATAGCTAAACTTCAAACAACAATTGATAGAGATTCGGTAACGACAGTTGTTAAACATTTATTGGACTTACCTTATTCATATTTTACTAATCGTAATAAAGGAGATTTAGTTTATACTTTAAACTCAAATAGTTATATTCGACAAATACTTATTGACCAAGTTATTGAACTAATTATAAATTTTGTTTTTGCATTACTATATTTGATTGCAATGTTTTTAATAAATACTACATTAACCTTTGTAACCTTGATTATAGTGGTATTAATAAGTGGATCACTGTTTATAAATTCTTTTTATAATAAAAAATTGACTCAGAATGAAATAACAGCATTATCTAATTCTCAGAATAATATAAATGAAATGATTAACAATATATCAACTATAAAATCAACGGCTTCAAAAGATAATATATTTAAAAACTGGGTAAATAATTTTGAAGAACAACTTTACTATGAGGTTAAGCGTGCCAATTATAGTTCCATTTTTATTAACTTTTCGCATAGTATTCAAGTATTATATACTTTGATAATTTATATTGTAGGAATTCAACTGAATCAAGCAGGAGTGGAATTAACACTTGGGAGTATTGTAGGATTTGTTTCAATTGGAGTATCATTTATTTCTCCATTGATTTCGATTTTGTCCTCATATAATCAAATTTTTTCAATTAGTATTTATGTGAATAGATTATTGGATGTTTTGGAAACGCCAATAGAAGCATCATTATTTGGTGATTATAGAGTTGAGAATTTATCTGGCTTAATTGAAATTAATAATCTTAGCTTTCGATATAGTAAATTTTCATCAGATGTTTTGGATAATATCTCGTTTAATATTCAAGAAGGTGAGAAGATCGCTATTATAGGAGAGAGTGGTTCTGGAAAATCCACTTTATTAAAATTATTATCTGGATTTTATAAACCTAGTAGCGGTGAAATCCTTTTTGATAAACAACCAATGGATAAATTTGATATTGAAAGTTTTAGGGGAAAAATTGGAGTTGTTTTACAGGAGGATCGATTATTTAGTGGTACGCTTAGGGAAAATATAACTTTAGGAAGACCGATTTCAGATAAAGAAATTTGGGATATCATGTTAGGATCTGGTCTAATCGATTTGGTAAATAGCTTTCCATTAGGACTGGATACCATTATATCGGAAAATGGAAATAATCTGTCTGGAGGACAAAGACAAAAGATATCTCTAATAAGAACACTTATTTCAAAACCATCTATAATATTTCTTGATGAACCAACGAGCTCTATGGATGTATTGTCTGAAAAACAAATGATGGAGTTGATTTTCAAAATAGATTGTACAGTTGTGGTTGTTTCGCACAGAATCTCTTTAGTTGATAAGTTTGACAAAATATTAATTGTTAGAAATGGAAAAATCGAAGGCTTTGATTCACACAGTAGATTAATTAAAAATTGTCCTTATTACAACAGCCTCTATTATAAAATAAAGGAGCTTGAAAATGAAAAATGATAGAAGTACATATCTTACTAAAAAATTTATAGTTTTAATGGCAGTAACATGTTTTAGTATTTTTCCATCTGTTATGATTTTTGGGAAAATAGGATTTATAATTTATGGAGTCTTGTTCTTTTGGACTGTAAAGACATCGCTTGAGATCGAGAAAATTAAAAAGCAAAACAACTTAAATACTGTATCGGATTTATTAAAGGATAAAACTACTGAAGAGTATAAAATGATAGAATCAGATGAAAGGGTAAAAAACTTTATAAGTAGTTTAAGTCAAACAAAAATAATATTATATACGGTCATTGTTGGGGTAATAATAACACTGTTTTCGGTTCTTGTTTATTATCTTATTATGGAGATTGTTTAGGTTTGACGTTATAAATTTATCAATTTCATCGTAGAGGGGAGTGGAAAATGAAGTTATTATTTCGCTTAGTTATATTATCAGTATGTTTTCTTTGCGTTGGAAAAGTATATGCTGAAAATGTTAGTAATCTTTCTTATATGATTACGAATAGAGAAGTTTGGAAAATTTCAGAAATTAAAAGAAAAATAGATTCAAATAAAATATCATATATTCCTGAAATTAACCTTTTAAGTTTTCATAATTTAGATAATGAGGATCAGAATATAATCTCCAAATATTTCAATTTAAAAAAAGGCAATTCTCTTCCAAAAATAGATATACAAAAAGAGATTGAAGTCGATACGATTTCTAATAGTCAAACTGAATCAATCCATAATGATTCAGTAAGTAATTCAATATATGGAAAAACAGATATTCTCTCAGAGGAATACAATAGTTTTAATTGGCCATATAAGAAAATTTTATCAGATAGAATATTAAATGGGGATATACGAGGAGAGGGAATTAAAGTTGGAATAATTGATTCGGGTGTTGATTTTAGCCACCCTAATCTAGTAGACAATAATCTTAAACAAAAGAACTACGTAAATGATGATCAGACAGATGAGTTGGGTCACGGTACTCAAGTGGCTGGTGTGATAGATACTCTAGCTCCTGGAGTAGAAATGACATCTTACAAAGTTATGGGAGCCGAGGAGGGAGAGTCTCTAAATGTTATTAGAGCTATAATTGATGCGACCAATGATGGTATGGATATAATTAATGTTAGTCTAGGATCTTATAAGAATTATACGAAGAGGGAGGAAAAATTTACAACTATTGCATTTTTAAAAGCAATTGAATATGCCCGAAGGAACAAAACAATTATTGTAGCTTCGGCAGGAAATGAATCAATTAATCTTGATACTTTCAGTAATAATAACATGCATGTTCCTGGTGGTCTTCCTTCAGTTATTACTGTAGCGTCTACTAATAAGAAGGGTAATAAAGCAGATTACTCAAACTATGGTTCAATAATTAGTATCTCAAGCCCTACAGGAAGTTTTGGAGAACAATATGCGACAACAGGTCAAATTGATGCCCGTGAAATGATGATGACTTACTATCCATTGACAAAAGAATCTATAATTGGTTCTTTAGCTGGATTTCCAAAAGGGTATACTCTTTCCTTTGGGACAAGCTTGGCTGCCCCTGCTGTGAGTGCTGCTGTTGCAGTGATTCTGTCTAAAAATATTTGTCAAGACAGAGATGTTGAGAGCATCATATTACAATTAATGAGGAATTCCGAGCCATTTAAGGAAGACTCTGAGAATATTGGCTATGGTGAGTTAAGAATTAAATGAAAAAAATTCATTGTATCAATTAGTTAGTTATCATCTTATTTTTCATGTTGAGAGCAAAGAATTGTTCATCTAACAAAGCTATTACATATTACACTGTTTGAGCTAGCTCAAACAGTTTTTTAGTGCTCTTTGTCAACTGTAGTGGGTTAATGAAAAGTTAGAACCTGGAGAGGACTAAATTGGTCCTGTCCTTTTTGAAATTCAAATCTTGGTGGCTTCGATGATGTTGTTAGTAGCTTGTAATCTTGCATTTGAATAGTGCTCTCATGATCTTGTTTTTAGTTTTCAAAATGGTCTTAGATACAGTTAGCAAGATCGGATTTACACAAAAGACGTATCTTTAATGAGATCAGAGAAGTGCTCAGCTTGTTTTGCTTGGAAATGAAAAAGCAAAAGTTGGTAGATATTATAGAAATGTGTTAAGTCTTCTGGATTGCTGAAGAGTTTGTCTAGAATATCTTTTTTGTTACATACGATCGGATCGATTAATTCATAATTTGGCTACGAGAATAATTCATGGTCCAGCTGAGATGTTGTACAATGTGAAAATTGACAAGGACAATTTAGCCTTTTGGAATAGTATTCTGGTAATGTCTTAGTAGGGCTAAACATGTTCTATGGTAATGATTTTCACTTAGCTTCTGACTTGTCTAGAATACCTTTGGAAGTGATTCAAAACTGTTGCTTAGGTTCGTCCATCTAAAATAGCTGTGATTTTTTCTTGATATGAATTATTCGGTCAATAAGATTCAGAATATTATTTTGAAATAACCTATTAGTCACTAAAAGAGACATATTTGGTAAGATATGTGTAAATAATCTTATTTATATCCATATTATTTTAGAGCGTTATTATATGCTTCGCTGCCTTTAAGATAGTAGTCATGCTTAATTCCGCTAATGTTAATGGAAAAGATTCCATCTTTAAATGAATATTATTCTGTTCGACTAACAATATTTTGTCCAGTTAATTCGATCGTGTGCTTATGTTTATTAATGTAAATACTATCGGCTTCTCCAGCTCAATGGAATCAGTATCCCTTTTATATTCAACGTCAACTCATTTCTTTCACTTGAGATCCAATAATATTAGCCATTTAAAGATTTATCATTGTTTTTAGAGTATGCAATTAACATAATTATTGATAATGAGAGTAGAAGTATACCAAATAATTTTTTCATAATCTTCTCCTCGCTTTATAGTTATAATTTTATCAAAATAATATTTTAAGAATGTGTCAGTGTCTGTTACTACAGAATAATATAGAAATGTCTATTATAATGGCAAATATTAAACTTTCGGGAAAATAGGTCTTTTTCGGAAACATACGATAGATCTTAAAAAAATGTTTTATTTATAGTACTTCTCCTAATGTTAGATATCATTCTATAAATAAAAGGTTAATAGTTGAATATATTAGGTGGCGGTGGTATAATCCAGATAGTTATAAATTATAAAAAATGAGGGACGACATTGACTGAATCTAACGCATCTGAATTATTACCCAGAAAGTATAAGCAACGTCATCAATTAATGCTGTATTTGTATGATATATTAGTTGATATACTTTATAAAGCAGACGAATATAAACTTTCTGATCTATCAGTTAGATATACAAATAAATTAAACGAAGACTTTGATTTTTTGAACTGTCTAGAAACTCAAAAAGATACAGCTATTTCTGAAAAAGTCTATATTGCACACCTATTTTTTTCTATTCTAAAGGATTTTAATTATTATTTCTTTGAATCATTGAGTTGCATGAAAAGATGTAAAGTAACCGTAGCTTTTTCTCTGGCTAGAAAACCATTACAAGATAACTTTTTTTATTTAATGTGGATGCTAGTTCAGCCAAATCAATTTATTGAAAAAGTTCTATATGGAAATCCTGAGGAATATGATGTAAGTAAATTAAAATCGCAGAAGGATTTTGTTATAGATTTATTTTCAAAATCAAAAATCCTGATCCAACATCAAGAAGAATCCCTCGATTTTCTGACTGACCAACTTAGTCCAGAGTTACTATATGATATCATTTACAATCGGAAAGCCCCAAATAGTTTGACAGGTGTTTTTGATCAATCTATTCATCTAGTAACAACTAATAAAAACTACCCAACCGAAAAACAAGATTTAAATTTTGTTTTTGCTGATGATGAAATGTGGAACAATTTTTTTCATATATACTATGAAAAGATTCCTTATATTTTATGTTACATAGTCGAAGTTTCTATTGCAATATTCGAAAAATACATTAATATAAAACCAGAGATATCAAAAATTAATAGAAATATAAGAGATCTAAAAAAAATACTAGTTTTTTATGAAAACGATATAGAAGAGCTCGAAGATATTTTCGATTTAATATTTGATAATGACAACATTACTCTTTCATGTGATGAATGCGGGAAGAAATACGATTTTAATTCTAATTTTCTGAATGAAGTACTGAATGATTATTTCTTTACTTGCCAAAATTGTGAATCTGTAGAACGATTAGGTCAATATTTTATTGATAATGATTCATTACTTAAACAAAGATACATTAAGATCGATAATTCAAACAATCAGAACTGGAAATTAATTTCGTCTAATATTTCAAGAAAGGAACACAATGAAAAAAGGAATAATAATTAAAGCTCCTGCCCTTTTTACTGAGGATGAGAAATCTAAAATTAAAGAACAATTTCAAAGTAAGGATATTGAAACTGCTTTTCTTAGTGATGATCATATCCAAGCATCTTTTGATTCTTTATTTCAAATTTTATTAAATAACGAATTTGTAAAAGGACTTATAATAGGGGTAGGTGTCGACATCTTGAAAGATATAATTAGTAAGATTGTATCTAAAATGAAAAAAAAGAAAGTAATGATAATTGATGAAAATCAAGATACAAAACCTGCGAAACTTACTATTAAATCTCAAACAAGTAAAGGTACAATATACCTAGAAATTCCAACAGATATTTCTGACTATGCGCTCCAAGAGTCCATAGAAAAGATTTCAACTGCTAAAAATATTCTTGATAAAAATAAAAAAGATGGCATAAATGACTTATATATCATTGAGGATAAATTTGGGAATTTATCAATTATGACATTAATCGAATTTATTAATTATAAGAAGAACAATCAATAGATTTATTTATTAGGATATTTATTTTAGTTGGTCCATTAATTATCAAAAAGTTATTAATCGTTGCCTTCATGATTGTTTGTACCAAATTTGTACCAAATTGAATTTCATTCTATTTTTATATGTAGTCTCATTTAGTTAATTTTCCTTTAAACTCGTTATATTATTGTTGGGTTGAGCCCATTAAAAGATTTCGAATGCTTGCAATCGGCAGAAAGAAAACCAGCAACTTTTTCATGGGTTGCTGGTTTTGTTTATATAATTTTTAT
>ERZ773067.801-NODE-801-length-17884-cov-9.565259_pt1 | contig 17884 bp, 17 predicted proteins | sample MGYA00580622_ERZ773067 | MGnify/ENA primary metagenome ERZ773067 (study PRJEB29015, sample SAMEA2737998) | human oral metagenome | biome: human oral; feature: human-associated habitat; material: dental | place: China | collected 2113 ...
AAGCCAAAGCCTTAGAAAGGTGAAAAAGTGAAAGGGTGAAAAGATGCTGACGCCATACGAGCTGGCATGCTTTTCACCCTTTTTCTTGTTGTTTAGGTAATTATTTATTGTCCTGTGAAAGCATGTCGGGACTCCCCCCCACATGATATTGAACATTTTTATGTCTACGGGTATAGTGTGGGCATATGCCAACTCGAGCGATAGCCCGCATGTATCATTGATGGCTTTGCGGATAAAGTAGGAATCTGTAGGTATGATGTTGTCTTCCTGCTTCTATTCGCAGCAGATATACACCTTGTTCCAGACCTTGAAGAGAGATTGTGGCATAACTTCCATCCATGGCCGATACCTGTTTGACAAGCGTACCGCCGACGTTATACAATCGTAAGGTTCTCAAATCGCTACCCGAGACTGTTAGTTGGTTGCCATCGTGCCTGATGTCGAAAGAGGTTGTGGCTTTGGGTGCAGTGTCTATTCCTGTAGGTACATCATGGTAAAGGGTTAGTATATCGCCTTTCCGCTTGAGGTAACAGGTGGGTGCCTTCGGATTTTTCAACTCCACGTCCTTGCCTTCTATCTGCCCCATCACTATCACCCGATAGGTATGCCCATCAGCCAATTGCAGATTGCTTTTGCGCAGCCAATAGCTGTAGAGCGGCACTTCGAAGGATGAGGAGATAGTAACATGGCTATCAAACCCTCGTATTTCTATCTTCTCCTTTGTTTGTATGTCTTCGCAAAACATGGAAACGGGACCTTCGTAGCTCTTTCCTTCCGATGTACGCAATGCAACGGCTAATTTGAAATTAGACACTTTCGAGATGTCGATACTGCCGGATGCAATCTTCTCGTTCGAGTCGTCGGCCAGAAAGACTTCAGCTTTTTCCATGATAGGTCTTTCCTGTGCTTTTACCACCTCGATATAGGCGGCATCCTTGTCGTGAATATTGTTTATAGGGCAGGGCAGGGTTTCTGCTTCGTCTGTCGATGTTTCGAGCTTCACTTCATAGCGTCCTATAGCAATACCGGAGGGCAATGAAAGCACGATGGGTATTTCTGCTTCGGTAAAACCTTCGATTTCTGTCGCCTTATCGGCACGCGTGTTCAACACAACCGTCTTGCTCGCATCAAGTAGCTGCACCCTTAGGTAACAATCGCGGGGCACTCCGTTGAGGTTTTTCACTGTGAAAACGGTTTGCACTTTCTCACCTTGCTCGGCTTTATTTGCAAGTCTTGGCTGTGCCATCAGCTGGAAATGAGCGTCTTCAGTACAAGTTTCGGAGATGCGAGCTGCGCCATTTGCTAATTCCACTTCTATGATGGGAGCTTTCTTCATGGGGAGGAACTCGTCCCATGAGCCGTCGTCTTTACGGGCTACACACACGGGAATAAGGCGGTAATATCCGTTCCCGAGTCCTGCTAGACTAATTTTTACGGGCTGTGCCTGATTTATAAGGAAGTCTCGTCCCATAAAGCCTGCGTGGTCGGCGCCATAAATGCGCTGCGTGAGACCGCCGCTTGCATGGTCGTCAGAATAAGCTACTTGCTTTAGATTTCCCCCTTCGTCGTAGACGGCCACACCGATATCGCCTTTAAAGGGATTGCCTCTGTTTACGAAAGAATTCATCTCTACGGTTATTGTCTGCGATGGGTTAAAGGTTTTACCTGTTACGTCTTTCAGCGAGAAAGAACCTCCCTCATTGAACATCAGTTGCGGGGATGTTTCTAAGAGACCTCGCTCTATGGCCGGATATTTTCCGTTGTTGGGATGCGCAAGGATAGCTGTAATGGCACGGTTAAAGGCCAAGGGCTTGCCTTGAAACTCGTTTCCGGTTTGCGATAGGTTGAGAGCTGTGAGCGAATAGTAGGCATCGCTTTGTCCTTCCCAACCGAAGTTCATGTGAAAGAGACCGTTTTTGTCGAACCCGTCTGCCACCCACGCATGTCCCGAGGCAGAACCTGTGGGACGACCTTCCAGATAAACAGGACATCCGTTGAGAAGCTCTTGTCGCAGTATCTCAGCAAAACGACTAGGTCCTTCCACCGCCCTTGTAATGTATGCAGCCGTATAATCAAAGTTCTTTTGCAGGGCTTGATACGCGAACAATCCCTGTGTACCGCTGGCATTGGGTGTATACTGCATAAAGGAAGCTATGCCGACATCGCTCATCAACAAGGCGACGGCATCTTCTTGTGCAGTCGTTGCACGCACGGGGTAGCGATAATCGGGCAACATGTTTGCCCAATCGTAGTGCGACTGACTGAAATCTGCACTTTTCTTGGTGTTATAGTAGGTTACGTTATATTCGTTCTTACCGCGTCCTTGGGCAGGCCATTGATAGTAATACATCATCTGCGCCACCGCCGTGGCCACGCATCCGCTATAGGGATAGCCGGTTTTCGCATTGAATGGGTGCGACTGTCCCCATTTGCTTTTCAGCAACGGAGACACGGTTTGTGAGAACTGACCTGCCCGGGTACTGCCTTGAACAATCACCTTTCCTTCTTTCAGTACTTCAAACGTTTGCCGATAGCCTTCCAAGAGCAACTTTACGCATGGATTGGCGTTCAGCGTATCGAGTGTTCTCTCGGTGCTATAGGCCAGCACTTCACCCATTTCGTCGTCGCCAGAGACGATAACAAAGCCGTGCCCCCGTGCGTCGTTGAATATATAATAGGGAGTTTCTGTTGTTCGATTGATACCTCTCGTCTGTGCTTTTGCGCTGTTGTTGTGAGACAGCGTAACGTATCTTTTTGCAATCTGAGCCGCTTTTTGCGGATTAATGTCTTTGCCATGAGCCGTCAGTGAGCCGGCAACGAGCATACCTGCGATAACCGATAATACGGCTACGGCATGGTGTCGATAACCTTTTCTTTCCATTGTTTCTGTATTCTGCTTCATTTCTTTTATGCGGTATTCCGTTTCTATTATCCTGATTATTTGTTTTTTGCTGCTTCGATAACTCTCGAAGGCGGATGCAAATTTATCATTTTATTGCAGACAGATAACAATTTGTACCTCAATGATTATGTTACGCATCGCGATGAACACGTTACGCACATCATCCTCGCCCGGTGATATTTCGTGCACGATAAGCTTTGTGCATCATGTGGCAGAGAAATTGTTCGGTACCTTGATACTCCGTAACCTCTTTTGTTGCTCGCAATGCTCTACTTTGAAAGTGCCCTTAAATCCTATGGAGTGCATGATTCCATCATATGAAACGCACGGTTTTTTCGAGCCAAAACTACAGCTCCATCTATCGTTTTCCGAAAAGGTACTATCGTTCTCTAAAAAAGGTACTATCGTTCTCTAAAAAAGGTACTATCGTTTTGCCCAAAAAGTACTATCGTTTTTATGAAAAGGTACTATCGTTTTCTGCAAAAGGTACTATCGTTTTCTGCAAAGGGTACTATCGAAACCACAGCTCCGTAGTATGGAGTTTTATAGAGACTCATATATCAGGCTCCATTAGTCCGGTAAAGAGCACCTTGTATTAATAGGCGGAAAGGGAACGAGGGGACGAAATAGTGCGGATTTAGATAAATTTGCGCTCAATCAAAGAGTTTTTTATGGTTACATTGATTCTAGTGAGACACGGCGAAACGAAAGATAATGCCTCACACATAATGCAAGGACAAACGCCTGGAGAATTGAACTCCAAGGGCATTGAACAGGCCGAGGAAATGGCGCGGCGAATGACTGGTGAAATGATTGATGATTTTGTTTCTAGTGATTTAAAACGTAGTATTGAGACATGTGAAATTATAGCTCGGCCTCATAAAAAGAAAGTTATCACCACCGCTCTGCTGCGCGAACGTGATTGGGGAAGTTTTACGGGGAAACACATTCCGTCGCTCGCCCATCTTGATGACCCTTCGCTTTGGCCTGACGACATCGAATCTTTAGATAAACTCAAAGCTCGGGCAGCCGATTTCCTGAATTGGATTCGTAATAGTTTTCCAAATCATCGGGTGCTTGCCGTGGGGCATGGTATCGTAAATAAAGCCATACAGAGCGTGCTCTATAATAAGCCGATGAATCAGATTAAACCAATGGCGAACCTGGAAATGCGCGTGCTCGAGCTTTGAGCTTGCCAACCTTGGAAAAGAAAACTCTACAGAACCAGTGTGCCTATATCTTCGCCGTTGAGCACACGTTTCAAATTTCCGAAGACGTCCATGTTGAAAACGTAGATTGGAAGGCTATTTTCTTTGCACATAGTGGTTGCGGTGAGGTCCATAACCTTGAGACCTTTGTTGTAGATTTCGTCGTAGGTTATGGTCGTGAACTTGGTTGCTGTGGGGTCTTTTTCCGGGTCAGCGGTGTAAATCCCATCAACTCGTGTTCCTTTCAGCATTACGTCGGCTTCGATTTCAATTCCGCGTAAACTGGCTCCGGTGTCGGTTGTAAAATACGGACTTCCGGTTCCGCAGGCAAAGATGCATATTGTTCCTGATTCCATTTCTTCAATGGCCTTCCATTTTGTATAATATTCGCCGATGGGCTCCATTCTGATGGCCGTTAGAACCTTTGACTTCACGCCGATGGCTCCAATAGCCGAACTTAATGCAAGTGCGTTTATCACGGTTGCACACATACCCATCTGGTCGCCCTTAACTCGGTCGAAACCTTTCTGACTGCCGCTTAGCCCACGAAAAATGTTTCCTCCGCCAATTACTATGCCCATCTGTACGCCCATTTCGTAGGCTTCTTTAATCTGCTGTGCATAATCGTTTAACCGTCCGGCGTCTATGCCGTAGCCTTGCTTGCCCATTAAACTCTCACCGGAGAGCTTGAGCAGCACTCTTTTAAATCTTACCATATTCTATCTCTTTAAACATGTAACTTCTAATTATTCCGGCTCGGTCGCGCAGCACAAGGTGACCGTCGTCCTCAACCTCCAGAATGGTCGCCTCGAAAACTCCTTCTTTATCCTTGAAGGAATGAAATCCGCTTGCGCGATAGAGAGCCTCGTGATATCGTGTCGAGAGTTCGGCGTAGTTCCCTTCTTCGATTAGAGGGTAGAGTTCCCGAAAAGCTCTGATAATGGAGTTTAGTACTTGAACCTTGTCGACCTTCCGTCCGACAATTTGTCGCAACGATACTGGATTTGGGATTCCGCTGTCGAATTCAGTTTGATTTATATTCAATCCTATTCCGAATATGCAGTTTTTTATGCAATTCCCAGTTAGGGAGGTCTCGATTAAGGTGCCGCTGAGCTTTAGGTCGTTCCAATATATGTCGTTAGGCCATTTCAAGGTAATATTGTCTTTTACAAGGCCTTTTAATCCTTCCTTGATAGCCAGTGCACCAAATTCAGACAAAAGAAATTGCTTTGCAACAGGTATTCTGTTTGGATGTATAAGTATTGAAAAAAGCAGATTCTGTCCCTGTTCGCTGCTCCATGTATTTGTTCCTTGTCCGCGCCCTGCCGTCTGGAATTCGGTCTCTACCACAGTGAAGTTTTGTTCTTCCGAATGGTGCTTGCGGAGGTAATTATTCGTGCTGTCAACCGTCTCCAGATGAATTATTTTTGTAGTATTCTTCTCAGATTTAGCACGGAGGACACGTTTCATCTTTTCGTATAAACTCATGGAATATCGTCTTAAACAAAAGGCAGAAAGGCGCCTTCTATATGCCTGATTTCATAACTTGTTTCCGGAGCTCCGACAATTGTTATTATGTCGAAACGAATATCGCCATCGAAGCATATTTCTTTCACAAGAGTGTTTGCCGCAATAGATATCGACCTGATTTTCTGTTGAGAAACGGCCTCTTCAGCATTCTGGAATCTCTCATTGCGTCGTGTCTTCACCTCAACAATGACAAGAACATCATTGTCTATGGCTACCAAGTCTAAATCGCGATGCCCGTATTTCCAATCACGATAAAGAATACGATAGCCGTTTTGCCTGAGAAAATCTTGTGCAATGTCTTCTCCCCATTTGCCTAGTTCATTATGTTGTGCCATTATTTGAAACTTATAAAATCTGGAGTCCTATTTCATAGAAAGCCTTACAAAGGTAAGGCAATAATGGCTAGAATAAGATGTCGGCAGATCTCATGTATTCCTTTTGTTCTCTCAATTATTATGTAAGAACATTGCAGAAATAACAGCAAGATAAATTTAAATACATATTAGTTGTATTATTATTAATCTTTACTCGGAAAATATAAGTCTTCTAGCCCACATACAGTTATCGATAATACAGAATTTATATCTACATCTTGCAGTTTAATAGATACGTCTTTTCTCTTAAACCTAGTGTATATAAGCGATTATACTGCTTTATACATATTATTGTCTGTGTCGTAAATGTTTACAAAGGATAATAATATACAGATTGCATATCCAATGATACAGAAAAGCGCCATTCATGAAAAAAAATTCATAGGACTGTGTAGGTGTTTCAGATTTTGTCCTTACATTTGCGCCATGTCAGATTGCCAATTCTCCTAAATTTTATGTCGTTAAGGCATGTGAGGGTCTGACTGCTGCAAGTCCTAAGGAGCCTAGCTCCTTTAGGGCTTGCTTTTTTATGGTATTTTTATTTCATGTGTGGTTCCATAACAAATAATAGAAAGTTCTATACATCTTCTTTTATAGTTGATATCAGGATTGTAATTCTGGAAACTATCTTTTTCCTAATATACACATGAACGCTCCGGTTCTTTGATAGACAGGAACCGGAGCGAGTGAGAAAAGTAACGCTAGATTACGAAAATGCTGAGCGTTACTGAGAGCTAATTAAAAATTATTCGAATCCTAGATCAGGAGCTTTATCTGCACTTGCAGAAGATTCGAATTTAGCCATCGTATTGAAGCCAAACATGCGGGCGATGATGACGTTGGGGAAGCTACGGATGGTTATGTTGTATTCCTGAACGGCACGGTTGAATGCACGACGAGCTTCGTTAATTCGGTTTTCGGTTCCTTCTTCCTGAACCTGCAGGGTTCTGAAGTTTTCGCTTGCTTTAAGCTCGGGATAGGCTTCGGCCACGGCAATGAGTCGAGAGAAAGCCTGTGCCACCTGGTTTTGCGCAACTTCGTATTGCTGCAGTTTCTCGGGCGTTAGGTTTTCGGCGTCGAGATGAATTTGCGTTGCGGCATTGCGCGCTTTGGTTACGGCAGCAAAGGTCTCGTTTTCGTGCTTGGCGTAGGCCCGAACCATCTTGGCTAGCTGTGGCATCATGTCGGCTCGACGCTGATAAGCTGCCTCGACGTTGGCCACTGCGGTAGTGGTTTTTTCTTGTTGTTTCACCATTCCATTGTAGCCCGAAACTACCCACATGAGCAGTACTACAGCGACTACTACTAGAATCCATAAAACTTTGTTCTTTTTCATATTTTCTTGTGTTTTGATTTTGTTCGTTATTTAATTTATTTATTGATTACCAGCTGCCGCCCGAGCCTCCGCCACCGAAACTTCCGCCGCCGTATGAGCCTCCGCCAGAGGATGAACCTCCACCGCTAAATAGACCCCAGAAGCTGAATCCGCTGTTGCGTCGTCTGCCGCCTCGGCCGCGATTATTTTTGTCTTTATCCTTAGCTCTAAAGAAGATGGAGGCGCCTATTATGGCCGCGAGGATTAAAAGATTTCGAACGAAGTTGCTGTCTTTTTCTTCTTCGATTCCCGAATCTCCGGTTTTCATTTTGGAATATATTGCTCGGGCGGTTGATACGACAGCTTCGCCTGGCTTATTCTCGCGCATGTTTGCAACTATGCAGGCTTTGGCAATTTTGTCGCATTCGGCGTCGGTAAGGTCTTTTTCGAGTCCTTCGCCGGGCGCGATGAAATATTTCCGGTCTTTCACGGCTATCACTACCACTAAGCCACGGTTGGTTGCTTTCTTTCCGATGCCGTATTTGTTACCCACATCCTGTGCTACTCTGAACGGGTCGCCTCCTTCAACGTTGTTCACGATGATGAATGCGCTTTCAACGCCGCATTCTTTATCGAGCTTGCGAAGAAGCGAATCGGCCTTTTGTCGGCTTTTCCTGCTCATTATTCCGTCGGGATCGCTCAGGTATCGATATTTGTTCGATAGATGAACCATCGGGATATTCTCGGCCGACCATTTTTCGGCATGCGTCGGCACTACAGCCATCAGCATTGCCACGATGAGTATTAAGATTGAGCGTTGTTTCATTTTGTTTAATTCGTTGATTGATTACCAGCTACCGCCCGAGCCTCCGCCACCGAAACTTCCGCCTCCGTAGGAACCTCCGCCAGACGATGAACTACTGCTCGAGGATGAGCCTCTGCTCGAGTATGAGCTGCCAGACGATGAGCTACCAGACGATGATCCGCCGCCGCTGACATCAACTCTTGCTATGATGATTACGAATAAGACGAATAAACCGACAACCACATAGAAAGCTGTATAGTCCTCGTCTTCTTCTCCGTCTTCGATACCGGAGTCGCCGGTTTTCAGCTTCGAGTATATTGCTTTAGCGGTTGAAACGACGGCTCCGCCCGGCTTATTTTCTCGCATATTTGCAACGATACAGGCGCGGGCAATTTTGTCGCATTCGGCATCGGTAAGGTCTTTTTCAAGTCCTTCGCCGGGGGCAATGAAATATTTCTTGTCCTTCACGGCTATCACTACCACTAATCCGCGGTTGGTTGCTTTCTTTCCGACACCATATTTGTTACCCACATCTTGGGCCATTCTGAACGGGTCACCTCCTTCAACGTTGTTCACGATGATGAATGCGCTTTCGATTTTGCATTCCTTATCGAGTTTGCGGAGAATGGAGTCAGCTCGGTGTCGACCTGCGGCATTCATAATTCCGTCGGGGTCGCTCACATAGCAGTTCTTGTTTTTCAGGTGAGCCATCGGAATATTCTCGGCCGACCACACCTTGGCTTTGTTTTCAAGCGGTATCACGGCCATGATTACGGCCATGATGAGCATTAAGATTGGATTTTTGTTCATTTTTTATTTGGTTATTGGTTATGTTCTTCACATTACGCCATCCTCACGCAGTTTTAGCTGCCATTTCCAGGCCGACGCGAGTACGTCTTCGAGCGGCGTATCGGCTTTCCAACCCAGAATGGTGTTGGCTTTGGTACAGTCGCCCCATATTTTTTCAATGTCGCCTGCACGACGTGGTCCGTAGGTATAATTCAGCTTCACTCCGGTTGCTTTTTCGAAGGTTTCAACTATTTCGCGAGTTGAGTTTCCGCGCCCTGTTCCGATGTTGAAGTATTCAAGTGCGGCGGTGTCTTTTTCGAGAACCCGAGTCATGGCTGCAACGTGCGCTTTGGCCAGGTCTACCACGTAGATATAATCTCGAATGCAGGTTCCATCGGGCGTATCATAGTCGTTGCCGAATATGGTTAATTGCTCTAATATTCCCATTGCCGTTTGTGTAACATAAGGAATCAGATTATTGGGTTTACCGTTGGGCAATTCGCCGATTAATGCCGATGGATGCGCGCCGATAGGATTAAAATATCGCAGAACGATGCTTTTAATAGGTGCGCCGCTGTGGATGTAATCTTGAATTATTTGCTCGTTAATTTCCTTAGTGTTGCCGTAGGGTGACGTGGCTTTCTGATGCGGCGCATCCTCGGTTACAGGCAGATTTTCGGGTCGGGGCTGACCGTAAACGGTGCACGACGACGAGAATATCACACCTTTTATATTATGCTCTGGCATGAGCTCCAGCAGATTCACGAGCGATGTAATATTGTTGCGATAATACATGAGTGGTTTTTCAACGCTTTCGCCCACGGCTTTTGATGCAGCGAAGTGAATTATACCGTCAATTCGATGTCTTTGCAGCATTTCGCGTGTTGCCTCCTTGTTACAGAGGTCTATGAATTCGAATGCTGGTTCAATACCGGTTATTTTTTTGATTCCACCAATCACTTCTCTTTTTGAGTTCGAGAGATTGTCGGCAATCACTACGTTGTAGCCTGCCTGAATGAGTTCTACTGTTGTGTGTGAACCGATGAATCCGGTTCCACCGGTGACTAGGATAGTTTGTTTCATTCTATTTTATTTTTATTTCGTGTGCTTGGGGAATGTTTATTGCGCACAAAGTTAGGATTTTTGGGAGAGCGAGCGGCTGTTAGTTTGTTCTTTTCCTGCTATAATCTAGATATTGGCTATATGTATAGGCAGGAATAGATTTGGGTTAAGTTTGGAGGATATGATGGATGATATCGTCGGGCGAGATGCTATTCATACAGGCGTGGTCGCCACGGAAACAGGGTTTATTACCGAAAACAGAACAGGGACGGCAAGAAAGATCGGAGTTCTGAATAGTATCAGTATCGGATTGGTTCCAACCCAGGAATCCGCAAAAAGGGTGTGTTGCACCCCAAATACTCACAACACGCGTATCGCAAAGCGAGGCCAGGTGCATATTAGCGCTGTCCATGGAAACCATTATGTCGATGTGGCTCATCAGGGCAAGTTCTTCCGAAAGTCCTTGCAGAATGTTAGGTACACTTATGCAGCGGTTATATTTGTCGGCCCATGAGGTGAGAATCTTTTTCTCCTCGGGTCCACCACCAAAAAGAAATAATCTGTATGATGATAGTTCGGCTAGTCGGCGCACAACTTCTTCCATCTTCAGTAATGGATACATTTTACCTTCGTGTGCGGCGAAGGGAGCTATACCAATCCACCTCTCGCCTTGTAGTTTTGAGTCAATGCTTGCAGGGAGTGCTACATCGCTTTCGGAGAATATGCTTTTGAATTGTAGATTGACAGGAAAACCAAGCCGTTCGAGTACTTCGCAATAGTTTTGAAATGAGGTGGGCTGCTGAACGAATTTTTTATCGTTTCTTCGACAGAGTCGGCGTTTTTCAGCTTTATGCTTGTTGATGTGTGCCGTTTTTACCCCGTGTGTGATGAAAAGCAGGCGGAGAATTTTGGTTCGCAGAACATCGTGAAAATCAGCTACGAGATCGAGTTTGATTTGCATCAGCTCATCGTAGAGTCGTTTAATTCCACGCAGACCTTTATAATCGACTTTCAAATCGATACCGATGAAGTTCACATTAGGCGCTAGATTCTCTAAAAATGCACGGGCAAATGGTCGCGATAGGACTGTTATTTTCAAGTCTGGATATTGTTTCGCGAGCGAACTAATCACAGGCACAGTCATTGCGACGTCACCCAGGGCCGAGAATCTGATAATGAGAATGTGCATTGCTTTTCTGGTTTTCAGAAACTGAAACGGCAACAGTAGAATTATTTTCCACCATTGCCGTTTCATGGTTATTGGGTTCGAGTTTTTATTTCTTATAGAGAATAGGGTTCGTTGCCGGGTCGTTGTACATTTTCATCTGTCTATAGACCTTCATATATTTTCGTCCGTTCTGGATGTCGTCAAGCAGTTGGTCAATGGCTGTGCACAAATCTTTCTGCTGTTCGAGAAGAATGTCCAGTTTGGCTTTACATTTTTCGATGTGTTCAGCCGATGCGTCAGTGCGTTCGGTTTGTTCTTTCATATGATATATTTTCAGTGCCAAAATCGATAAACGGTCGATAGCCCATGCTGGACTCTCAGTGTTTATCGTTGCATCAGGCAGTGGAACGACTTCCGAATAGAGATGACGGAAATATGAGTCGATTTGCTCAACCAAATCTGTACGGTCTTGATTCGAGCGGTCGATACGTCTCTTTAGGTTCATTCCATCTTCAGGAACGATGTGCGGGTCACGGATAAGATCCTCGAAATGCCATTGCACTGTGTCTATCCAACATTTTAGGTAGAGTCGGTTCTCAATAGAGTCTCTGTCGTATGGATTGTTGATTGATGTGTCCACATTATCGGTTATATGATAATCGCGGATAGCCTGTGAAAAAATCTCGTTGGAAAGTTCTGTAAAAGACATGTATTTTTGTATTTGATTTTTACTTATGCAAATGTATTGCAAAATATGCGAAGCACAAAAACCGGTAATTCATTTTATCCTCTGAAAGCCTGTAAACTAGGCTTATCCGTGTTGCTGTGCTTATTTCATTAATTGCAATATTTGCATTTCACAAAATGAATGATTATGAATTTCGACACAACAGAAAGCGAACTGCGGAAGCAGGAACTAATCCGAACTTTAGAGCACTCCATCGAGCGACTTGCTCTGCCTGAGCTCGAGGCGTTATACTATGATATGGTGGCGAAAGATTATATCCGTTGAAGATGAATCCGGATAAACTCGTAGAACAAATTACGTGCGAACTGGGATTCGAGCCGACGATTGACCAAGCCTCGGCCCTCCAGACATTTGCTCGTTTTATAACTGTTTCCAATTCGCGCACGGCTATGATTCTTCGTGGAAGTGCTGGAACGGGCAAGACATCGCTTGCTGGAGCCATCGTGCGAGCTTCTGCCAGGGTAGGAATAAAGGTTGTTCTCTTAGCTCCAACCGGTAGGGCTGCAAAGGTTTTCTCCCGTTATTCGGGAGCGCAGGCCAACACTATCCATCGGCGAATATATCGTGAGCGTACTTTCGACGGTACTGATGGTGTGTTCGAGCTCAATAAAAATCTCTTCAAAAATGCATTATTTATGGTTGATGAGGCATCGATGATTAGCCTTACAACTATTTCGAACTCGTTCGGAAGCGGATGCCTGCTCGACGACCTGATGCAATTTATCTACAGCGGACAGAACTGTCGGCTTCTGCTCATTGGTGACAAAGCGCAACTACCGCCAGTGGGCGAGATGGAAAGTCGGGCACTAATGGCTAGTGAAATTGAGGCCTATGGACTGGATGTCTACGAATACGACCTCAACGAAGTGCTCCGCCAAAGCCTTGATTCGGGTATTCTTTGGAATGCCACCATGATTCGCGAACTAATTTCGCGAGATTTGCAAACGCAGCTGCCTATTATTCACCTAAAGGGCTTTGCCGACATCTCGGTTGTTAGAGGTCCCGAACTAATCGAGCAAATCGAAGCGAGTTATTCTGAGGTTGGAATCGACGAAACCATGATAGTCACCCGTTCCAATAAACGCGCCAATATATTCAATGAAGGTATCCGTAGTAAGGTACTTTGGATGGAAGACGAAATTGCATCGGGAGATATGCTTATGGTTGTAAAGAATAAATATCTCAATCAGAAGTCGGGTGCAACAAACGAAATCAGTTTCATTGCCAATGGCGACCGTGCTGTAGTTAGATATGTCAGCAACGTTCGCGAGCTCTATGGCTTCCGTTTTGCCGACCTAACCGTTGAGCTAACCGACTACGATAACGCCGAATTCAAACTTACAGCCATCCTCGACACACTTTACTCCGAAGCTCCCGCGCTTACGGATGAGCAGAATACCAGACTTTTCTATGAGGTTCTAGCCGACTATGCCGATATTAACCTCAAGCGCGAACGTATGAAACGCATCAGGGAGGATATTCATTACAACGCCCTACAAGTCAAATTCGGTTATGCCGTTACTTGCCACAAAGCCCAAGGTGGTCAATGGGCCCACGTTTATCTCGACCAGGGATATATGACGAGCGAAATGCTTACTCCCGAATATATTCACTGGCTATACACTGCCTTTACCCGTGCTACCGAGCATCTTTATCTTGTTAACTGGCCCGACAACCAGCTTGCTGATTTATCCGAACAATAAAATTCCTACTCTGAAGAGTTATTCCGAATGAACATAAAGAAATTGATTGTAGTAACTGGACCAACCGGTGTGGGGAAGACCGAACTGACTCTGCAGATTGCCGATCTGCTCGGCACGTCGATAATCAATGCCGATTCGAGACAGCTGTTTCGAGAAATTCCAATTGGAACAGCTGCACCAACCGACGAGCAGATGCGCAGAGTAAAGCATTACTTTGTGGGAACACATGGGCTGGACGATTATTATTCGGCCAGCATGTTCGAGCAGGATGTAATGTCACTTCTGGAGAATCTGCCGGGCGATGTTGCGCTTCTTTCGGGCGGTTCGATGATGTATATCGACGCTGTTTGTCAGGGCATCGACGATATTCCCACAGTGAGGAATGAGATTCGCCAGGAGTTGATTCACCGTTTTGAAACCGAGGGGTTACCGCAGTTGGTCGACGAACTTGAGCGGCTCGATCCGGATTATTGTCGGGTGGTCGATCGGAATAATCCTCGCCGAGTTCTTCATGCGCTCGAAATATGCAGGCAAACGGGCCGAACTTATTCCTCATTCAGAACCAACATTGTGAAGCGTCGCCCGTTCGATATCGTGAAGATTGTGCTCAACCGCGAACGCGAGGAACTTTATGAAAGGATAAACCAGCGAGTTGTTGATATGCTAGCAACCGGAATGGTCGACGAAGCGCTCCGGGTCTATGCTTTCCGCAGTAACAATTCGCTTAACACGGTAGGTTATAAAGAACTGTTCGACTATCTCGACGGCCTTGCAACTTTTCAAGAGACCGTGTTGAGAATCCAAAGCAACACACGCCGATATGCCCGTAAACAAATTACCTGGCTAAGGCGCGACGAGAGGGCCGTTTGGTTTCATCCCGATAAGACTGAAGAAATATTAAATTATATAGGCGCTAGGCAGCGCGGTTAAGTATTTCTCTACTTTTGCATTGTCGCAATCCTTGCGTGCACACACAGTTTACGAACAAGTTTGAACATACAAGATGATCAAAAAAATCATAGGTCTCGTGAAGAACCTTTTGCGAGCAGTCGTCAATTTTTTCCCCTGGTATATCAAATTGTATAAAGGTAGAGCGTGGTACACGAAGCTCGCTCTTGGAATCGTTTCGTTTTTTGTTTCAATATTCCTTTATTTCGGCATGGTCGATATAAACTTCCTGTGGCTTTTCGGAAAGACACCGGGATTCATCGCAATCAAGACGCCGCCAACCTATTCGGCATCCGAAATCTATAGTGCCGACTCGGTTCTCATTGGCCGATTCTTCAAGGAAAACCGCACGCCCGTAACCTATAACGAGGTGACGCCCGACTTCTGGAACGCCCTTATAAGTACCGAAGACGAACGATTCTACAGTCATCACGGAATAGATTTCATGGGCTTGGGCGGAGCTATAAAAGACGCCCGCGGTGCATCGACCATAACCCAACAACTGGCGAAAAACATGTTCCGCGTTCGCACGCAATATTCCACAGGACTGCTCGGGAAACTTCCCGGACTGGGCATTCTCATTATGAAAAGCAAGGAGTGGATAATCGCCATAAAACTCGAATTGGTTTATTCGAAGAAGGAGATTCTCACGATGTATGCCAACACAGTAGATTTCGGCAACAACTCCTACGGTATAAAGACCGCCGCCCGCTCCTATTTCAACACCACTCCCGCCCGCCTCACCACCAATCAGGCCGCAACGCTCGTAGGAATGCTCAAGGCAACAACCTACTACAGTCCGATTCTCCATCCGAAGAATTCGCGAGCCCGACGAAACACCGTGCTTAGCAACATGGTTAGGCAAAATCAGCTTTCTCGAACAAGATATGCCTCGCTGGCCCGACAACCAATCAAGCTCGACATTCAGGTAGAAGAAAACTACGACGGGCGGGCACAATATTTCCGCGAATATATTGGCGAGTATCTAAAAGACTGGATGAAAGAAAACGGATACGACCTGTACAGTAGCGGACTGAAAATATACACCACCATCGATACCCGCATGCAGGCCTATGCCGAAGCCGCCGCACGCAAACAAATGCAGCGAATACAACGCGAATTCGACTATCATTGGCGCGGACAAGACCCCTGGCGCGACGAAAATGGAAACGTAATCCCGGGATTCATCGAAGGAATAGCCCAGCGCCAGCCATTCTATAAAAAACTCGTCCAGAAATATCCCAACCAGCCCGACAGCGTGCTCTTTTATCTCAACAAACCTCACCCCGTTACGTTGTTCGACTACGACAAAGGCTCCATCGTGAAAGAAATGTCATCAATGGACTCCATTCGATACATGGTGAAGTTCATGCACTGCTCAATGGTAGCAATAGAACCACAAACCGGAGCCGTCAGAGCATGGGTGGGCGACGTCGATTTCAAAACCTGGAAATACGACAAAGTAACAGCACAACGCCAACCAGGTTCAACATTCAAACTCTTCGTCTACTCCGAGGCAATGAACCAAGGACTAACGCCGTGCGACAAGCGCAAAGACGAATTCATATCCATGCAAGTGCCCGACAAGAAAACAGGAATCGTTAGAACATGGACGCCAAACAATGCAAACGGACGATTCACAGGCGACTCCATACCACTCAAAACAGCCTTCGCCCGAAGCATAAACTCCATTGCCGTGCGTCTCGGACAAGAAATGGGCATCAAAAACATCATCCGCACAGCCCAAGACATGGGAATCAAGAGCCCGCTTGAAGACGAACCATCACTTGCACTAGGCTCGAGCGACGTCAACCTACTCGAAATGACCAGCGCATACAGCACCGTGGCCAACGACGGCGAACATCACGACCCGGTTGTAATAACCAAAATCATCGACCAGCACGGAAACGAAGTAATGGTTGCCCCGAAAGAAAACAAAAAGGTTCTGCCATACAAAACCGCCTTCTACATGCAACAAATGCTAAAGGCCGGACTTGTTGAAGGAGGCGCAACCAGTCAATCGCTCCGACTCTACACAACGCCCGACACCGATTGGGGAGGAAAAACCGGAACCAGCAACAACCACTCCGACGCATGGTTCATGGCCGTGAGCCCAAATATCGTAGTGGGCGCATGGGTAGGCGGAGAATACCGAAGCATACACTTCCGAACCGGAGCACTGGGACAAGGCTCTAAAACAGCCCTGCCAATATGCGGAACATTCATCAAAGCATTCATGGCTGACAAAGCATTCCAGAAATACCACACAAAATGGATGCTCGACCCCGATGAAGACATCGACCCATCGACATACAACTGCACCGGCCCTGTTTACCATCGCCAAACCGTCGACCCCATAGAAGCAATAGTTCCGGAAGGCGAAGAAACCGACCAAGAAGAACCTAACCCCGACGCCGACGACCCGATGAACCCACAACCCGATGCAGGAAACGAACGCCATCCCGACGCAGGAAACGAACGTCAAACCGACACTCGCCCAGCAAGCCCGTCATCAGAATCGCGCAACAATTCACGTCCCGCAAACCGACCGCGCGTCGAGTCCGTCGAAAGCGAATAACACCCACCAACACCAAAAGCCTCATGAACCTCATCGGCAAAACAACCCTCCTTCTACTCCTCACCCTCACCTCGTGCAACGTACGACGAACAGCCATTGGCCCGTTGGGCGACACGGTCGACGCAAAAGAATTTGCACCAATCGCGAACGACACCACCGTCGAGGTCGACCTCAAAGCCATAACCGGCCAACCATTCCCAGCCTACAAAATCCTGAAAGAAGAACCCATCATACCCGACTCCGTAATCCTGTCGGCCGACGAAGAAACCGTCAGAAGCGGCAACTACACCGCCACCCTCCAACTAAAAAACCTCCCCGGCGAAGGCTTCTACAAAAAGCTCGACAGCATTTCGAAAATCGACTCCAGCTGGCGCGTCAACGAAGCCACCTACACCTACACACGAAAAGACAAACAAGGACTCTACAAAATTCTACTCACCAAAGGCGACCCACACGTTTCTGTAACCCATCTCAACCCCGATATGCTCAGCCTAAAAAAGAAATAGCTCCCTCTTTACACCCAAACGACAATCTCCAAGGCCTTATTCCTTCCTTCATATGTTACTCCCGGAGTCCCGAAGTCCTTTTTGCTACAATCGTACATTATTCCCGGAACTCCGAAGTAGTTTTTCCTTCCTTCATACGTTGTGCCCGGAGTCTCGAAGGCCTTTTCCTTCCATCATATATTATTTCGAGAGTCAGAAAGTATTTTGGTGCCGGAATACGTTACAACAGGAACCACGAAACCATTTTT
>ERZ773067.805-NODE-805-length-17802-cov-12.530061_pt1 | contig 17802 bp, 19 predicted proteins | sample MGYA00580622_ERZ773067 | MGnify/ENA primary metagenome ERZ773067 (study PRJEB29015, sample SAMEA2737998) | human oral metagenome | biome: human oral; feature: human-associated habitat; material: dental | place: China | collected 2113 ...
CTAACTTTAGCGAAGCGGTTGCTAAAGTGTTAGCAGCCTTAGAAGCCAAGGGTGCTGGCAAAGCCAAGGTGAATTACCGCCTTCGCGATGCTGTTTTCTCACGTCAGCGTTATTGGGGCGAACCTTTCCCTGTGTACTATAAAAACGGCTTGCCACAGATGATAGGCGAGGAGCACCTACCTATTCACCTACCTGAAGTAGAGAAATACCTCCCTACCGAAGAGGGAAATCCACCGTTGGGCAATGCTACCACTTGGGCGTGGGATACTGCCAACCACAAGGTAGTAAGCAACGAACTCATTGATAATCAAACGATATTCCCGTTAGAATTGAATACTATGCCAGGTTGGGCAGGCTCTTCTTGGTATTGGTTAGAGTATATGACGGAAAAAGACGCACGTGGAACCTTCCCTACCAAACCCGTAGTAGACTACTGGCAAAACGTTGACCTTTACGTAGGAGGTAGCGAACACGCCACAGGGCACTTGTTATACTCTCGTTTCTGGAACAAATTCCTCAAAGACCACGGTTTTGCCCCTACTGAAGAGCCTTTCAAAAAACTGATTAATCAAGGTATGATACTGGGTATGAGTGCTTTTGCTTATCGCTTAGAAGGTACGAACACTTTTGTATCTAAGAACCAAATAAAAGGGCAATCGGTACAACCTATTCACGTTGATGTTTCTCTCCTCAAAGATACTTCCGATGAGTTAGACATCGAAAAATTCAAAGCGTGGCGTAAAGAGTTCTCTAATGCCGAGTTTATCTTTGAAGGTCACGATTCCCCCTTTGAAGGGGGCAAGGGGGATGTTTTCCTCACAGGGCGGGAAGTCGAAAAAATGTCGAAATCTAAATACAACGTAGTAAATCCCGATGATATTTGCGAACAATATGGAGCTGATACTTTGCGTTTGTATGAAATGTTCTTAGGACCTTTGGAACAAGCCAAACCTTGGAACACAGCAGGTATTTCGGGGGTGTATAACTTCTTGCGCAAGTTATGGCGTTTGTATTTCAATGATAACGGCTGGCAAGTAACTGACGAAGCCCCTACGCCTGAGATGCTCAAAGCACTCCATAAAACCATCAAAAAGGTAAATGAAGACATTGAGAATTTCTCCTTCAATACCTCGGTGAGTCAGTTTATGATATGCGTGAATGAGTTATCATCGCTAAAATGCCACCATAGAGACGTTTTAGCGCCTCTTTCGGTACTGGTAGCACCCTTTGCTCCACATATCGCTGAAGAGCTCTGGAAAAGGCTCGGAAATACCGAAAGTGTAACTTATGCACCTTATCCTGTACACGAGGATAGGTATTTGCAAGAAGACAGCAAGGAGTATCCTGTATCGTTTAACGGCAAAGTACGCTTTAAACGCGCTTTTGCAACCACTATGACCCCTGCCGAGATAGAGCAAGCTATCCTTGCCGACCCTCAAACAGCAGAACAGCTACAAGGCAACACCCCTAAAAAGGTAATTGTAGTGCCTAATAGAATTATCAATATAGTGAGTTAATAATGAATTTTAGGGGTTAGTTCTTAGAATAAGAATTAACCCCTAATTATATGTCAGAAAATTTAAATGAATTACAACTATGAATACCTCGATGATTTTACTTATAGTACCTATACTTATAGTTATTTTTGTATTATACACCTTTATAAATCGAAAAGGTAATTTCGAAAAACATTTAACCTACCATACTCCTCGATTACTTTCTAGCCAACGACAAGAATATATTAATGGGGCAGAAAGATATACCAAAAAAGCAAGCATAATTATAGGTTTATTTGTGAGTTTCCCATTGATGATTATGTTTGTCTCTCTATTATCTCAAGATGTGAGCAATAGTTTTATTATCTTTCTTTTTATAATTTTCATAATACTAATAGAATGCTTGTGCACCTATCTAATGTATCGTTTTTTAATGAAAAATATAAAAAAACAGCGACTACTCTTAGAACAGATGAGTGATAGTGACTTTGAGCTATTGTTAGATATACAAAAAAATACATATCTCTTTAAATATTTTCCTCCTTTTATACTTTGTAAAGATAGATTGTATTTTTTTAGTTTTCTGATAAAAGAAATTGATCCTGCAAGTATAAAAAAAGTAAGCTTTAGTTATGCTAGAGGAGGAAATATACTTGTACATATCAAATCTGCAACATCTACAACAATTTCCTTGTATAAGAATGTATATCCTATTTTGGTGGAAATTATCAAGAGATACAGTCCTGATGCTCAAATAGAAATGCCTGAATAATTGTAAATTATACAACCTATGGACTCATTTTATATTATTTGTTTTGTGCTTTTTTTTCTTCCTACCCTTGTCTTTTTGTACTTTACAGTAGTGCGCAAAAATGCTTTTGAAGAGCGGTTAGCACTCTTCCGTCCTACTCACAAGCTCTCCCAAAAACGAGAAGCCTATAGGCAGCAAGTACGCAAATACAGCAAGTACGCAAAAATCATACTCTTAGTGATTTTATACCTCCCTCTATGTGTTCTTATAGCAATATTGCTCAAAGAAGGATATGAGGGAATAGGAATACTCAATATATTATCAATCTATGATGATGATATATTTGTCTATGTGCCTATTTTGTTACTGAATTACCTTCTCTTCTACGTAATAAAGCGCAATGAAAAAGCCCAGCATATGCTTTTAGAACAAATGAGCGATGCCGACTTTGAGCTCCTCCTTAAAGTAAAAGATAGTTTGTTGTTCACAACCAAATATAATCCGCCGTTTGTGCTTTGCAACGATAAGTTGTACATTTTTATTTTCTTTGTTATTAAAGAAATTGACCCTACCCAAATAACCAATCTAGATTGGAGCTATCGTAGAAATGGTATTTATGTAGAATTTAAAGCTCCTAAAAAAATAATATTTACCCTACCTAAAAAAGTTCTCCCTCATTTCTTGCAAGTCATTGAAAAATATACAAATCAAAAATTTTATTATTAACTAAATACACAAAAAATGAATCACACAATTATCCCATTTAGCAAAAAGAAAATGTTTAAACTCACAGGCTTATATATCCTTATAATGCTTGGTATTACTGCCATTATTGTCTTTATTCTATCAGCTGATAGGATAAAAATATTCTATCTAGTGCTATTTATAGTCCTTTTTATAGCAGGGACTTATCTTTTTTATAAGCATATACAAGAATTATGGGGCTCGAAGAAGAACGAAGGCGTAATACTCACTTCTGAGTACCTCAAAAGCAATGTGACTCCTCTGGGTAAAAGGGTAGGAGAAATCGCTTGGAGTGAAATAGCTTCTATAGGGAGAGCAAATTATTATGGACAACATATCTATATTAAACTCAAACATCCTGAAAAATATCTAAATCGGCTCAAGGGTATGTGCATAGACTTCACGGGTATTTATCTAAACGATAGCGAACTGGAAATCAGTTTTGAAGAATTAGAAAAACTAATTATTGATTATTTTCTGAAATATGGTGAGAAATCCTAACTAAAAATGAGCATATTCTATATTTTCTATTTTATACTTCTTATAAGCATTTTAATTCTTTTTATTTATATTGGCATACTGCGCAAAAATGCCTTTGAAGAACGCCTTGCTACTTTTTATCCTTACCGCCAGCTATCAGAAAAGCGAGAAGCCTATATACGGAAGGTTAGTAAACATAATCGTATAATGTTTGCTTTGCTTTTACTGCCTTTTTTTGTTTTAATCTATGCGATGTTAGGAGATGATTATCAAGAAATAAAGGGAGCAGATGCCGAGGTTATCAATCATCATTTTCTGCTACTATTAGCCGCTTTGCTTCCTGTTTTGATGCTGTACTATATAATTTACTATGTGCAGCAGCGCAATAAAAAAGCAAGACGTATGCTTTTGGAACAAATGAGTGATGCTGATTTTGAACTGCTTCTCAGGATAAGAGACAGTTTCTTTTTTCCCTACAAATATGACCCACCATTTGTGTTGTGTAAGAAGCACTTATATATTTTTCTTTTTCATACAATTAAAGAAATTGACCCTACCCAAATAATTTCAATAAAATCAACTAGAACTAGAAATGTTTTTTTAGTACGTATTAAATCTCCTAAAGTTACTGTATTTAGCACATCTGAAATTGGATTGTCTCTCTTTTTGCAAATAGTAGGACAATATACAAAGGTAGAGTAGTATATTTTTCTGGTTTTGGTTAGGTTTGCTAATTATGTAGTATTTTTGCCGTTAGTAATGGGTGATAATAAGAAATTATAAGTTCGGCGATGTGCTTTTTCACTGGGAAGATAATTATTAAACCAACATATTATGGATAAAAACAGTATTTTGCAGTATAAAAACCAATTTGATGGTATTACTCGTCATATAGAGGGTGAAGATGCCAAAGAGCAAATAGAGGTTTGGTTCGCTCGTGAATTGCAAACCATATTAGGCTATGCCCGATGGGAGAACTTTTTGGTAGCGATACATAGGGCAGTGGCTTCGTGTAAGTCGCAGCAAATCAATGTAGATGACCATTTTCGTGAGGTCACGAAAATGGTCGAATTAGGTAGTGGTTCGAAGCGTGAAATTATGGATTTTATGCTTACTCGTTATGCTTGCTATCTCATTGCTCAGAATGGCGACCCTAAAAAGGAGGAAGTGGCTTTTGCTCAGAGTTATTTTGCTGTGCAAACCCGCAAGGCAGAACTTATAGAAGAACGTCTTATAAAAAAACAACTATGAAACATATTTTAATAACTTTGTTACTATGTGCGTCTTCAATGTATGCACAAAATCCCTTAAAAGGCGAATGGATAACTAACTCTCTGTTGGGTAAATTCAAAGAAAAAGACAGCAACTTATTTGAACTTACGAAATACGAAGATGAAATATCAGGTATTGCAACGGTATTTGAAAAGAGCGACAAAAATCAATATAAATCATTTTACTTCGCCCCTTGTGGCAACGATTGTTTCCGATCTGTATCAGGAACATTTGAGCTTATAGCTCCCTCGTATGTGCGCCTCAATGCCCTAACTTTTGAGCAATATGGCGATTGCGAAAAGAAAAACAAAACGTTGCATAACGATACCGCCGATTATTACATATACAAAGTCTCAAATAAGAAAATCTTCTTAGTGAAAAGCACTTCAAGAAATGAAAAAGAAGATCAAGAAAAGGCTAAAAACTATCTGTTGGTAACCGGTATAAAGGACAATGTATTGTATAACCGAAAGCACAAAATGAAAGTGGAGGCTAAGGGTATAGCACCATTACCTGCACAAATAGAGAAATATGCTACTGATATACTTCACTTGAAAAAATTCAAGATACTTGCTTATAACCAATTAGAAGATAGAGCGGCTTGGGTATTTGCGGTAAAAGACCTCACCACAGGAGCTATAACCTATGTAATACAAGAAAATTATTATGAAGCAAAAGATAAAGAAGTCGCTGACTTTTTTGATTGTACCGAAGCCGAAATAAAGAAGTTCAGACAATAATCCTGAAGATTTGAGAAATTGTAGGTTTGAGGAGGGGATTTTTTTATTTGGAAGTGTAGCTAAAAAATAGCCACTAATAATTTGTTGGTTGATATTTATTTTTTAATTTTGCAAAAAAAATACTATGTTTGGATTTCCTGAAGCTACTTATAAAATATACAAGCATAATTTCTTGCGTAAAATAGAAATAAAATTTTTATTTTCTCGTATTGAATTAAAAGATAAAGAATCTTTGGTAAAGGAATATATTTCTCCTTTGTTTCCTGATTTTCAATTGGAAAAGAAACTTAACTTTGTTTTTGATCTTCAAAACGCTAATGAAGTAATAGAAAATAAAGGCACTGAGGAAGAGATACACTTTATTTTCAAAAAAGATAAGTCATTATTGCAACTCACAGAAGATTCTTTTGTATTAAAAATAAATGGTAGTGAATATCAATCAATTGAAAGTATTATTCCTATCATAGAAAAGATTATTGAATTGGCTTCTTCATTAGGGATTGATACTTTTCAAGTTATTAACTTTAACAAGTTAAATATCTTAGAACTGAAAGAAGTGGAAAGGCTTAGTGACCTTTCTTACTATGCACATCAGGAGTATATAAATACTGAAATCAGAAAACCTAATCAATCTCGGTTAGTAATAAATGATTACAGAACGCTTACAATGGCTAATCTTGATGAAAAAGCTTTGCTTATTTTGAAATATGGAGTGAATAGTCCTACTAATGAAGAAGGAAAACTCAATCATATTTTTATAGAAATAGACATCACCAGTAAAGAGGTTCGCACAACTGAAACTCTTTCTACTCTGAAGAAAGTAAATAAGGAAATGTTTAATATTTTCAATTGGACAATATCAGATAAGCTAATAAATCTATTAGAAAATGACTAATCAAATAGAATTTATTCATACAAAAAAAGAGTTTGCAGTACCTTCTGCTACTCTAAATTATAAAACAAACAATATTAATACCTTATTATTGTTTTTAGGAACTGGTTTTACTATATTTACAGCTGATAATGCACTAAAAGAGACTATCAGTATGAAAAATAATATTCAAATGGAAATGTTGGATAGCTATAAGGCACTTAATACTCATTCAATATACTCTGAAAATGAAGAGTATAGCAAAATACTAACTAATGTAGTAACTGAAATGCTATCAAACACTCAAGATTTTAGTGATATCAACCAATATATAAATGAAAACTTTTGGGATTTAGTATGACCTCGTTTGAAGACATAAAAAAATATCTACCACAATACCTAAGCGACAGTGATGCTAAACAGCTGTTTTCAGCTTTAAAAGACTTTCCTAATAATATTGATAGTAGATTTTATAACAGTTATAACTTAGATGATAATATCCTTTACCAAGGAGACTGTCTGAAAGATATTCCTGCTTTTAATCTTCCTGATACTCGCTCAAAACTATCGCAAAGTATGACTATTTCTAATACTTGCGATATGGATTTGAACAATAAACGACTTTGGGATACCCGTATTTTATTCTCGCAGATAATATTGTTGGAAAAATTAGAAAAGGCATTATATCAAAAATTCTCTGAAGACAGAATTAGCAATTATATAAGTAGCCTTAAAAAACAACAAATTACAAATGCTTTTTATCTTCCAAAAAGCAAAAACTTAGATGAAGCTATTGTTTTCTTCGATTATACCAATAGTTTTGATATTAACTTTGTAGATAGAGAAAGTTTGAAAGAAAAGAGACTTGTTTCCTTAAGTAATTATGGCTTTTATATATTACTGCTAAAACTATCTATTCATTTTACAAGAATACAAGAAAAAGTACAGCGAAATTAATTTAACCTTTATGTTACGATTTAACGCCCTTAATAGTGTACAAAACAAAAAGCCCTTACAAGTGGCTGAAAATGGCAAACGCTCTGAATTGTTTGCTATCAATGTGTTTAACGAGGTGGCAATGCGTCAGTTGATGACGCGAGAAGCTTTTGATGCGGTGATGAACGCTATTCAATACGGCACCAAAATAGACCGGCGTGTGGCTGACCAAGTGGCCGCAGCTATGCGCGATTGGGCTATCTCGAAAGGGGCTACCCACTATACACACTGGTTCCAGCCTCTGACAGGCGGTACTGCCGAAAAACACGATGCTTTCTTTGAACCCCTAACACGCGATAGTGCTATAGAACGTTTTTCGGGTAACCAACTGGTGCAACAGGAGTCCGATGCCTCTAGTTTTCCGAATGGGGGTATTCGCAATACTTTTGAAGCACGAGGTTATACGGCTTGGGACCCTTCGTCACCGCCTTTCGTATACGGTACGGTGCTTTGTATTCCTACTATTTTCATCGCTTATACGGGTGAGGCCTTGGATAACAAAACGCCGCTACTCAAAGCACTGAGTGCTATAGACCAAGCTGCTACTGAGGTGGCTCGTTATTTTGATAAGAACGTTAGCAAGGTGACTTGTACGTTAGGGTGTGAACAAGAGTATTTTTTGATTGACAGAACGCTTGCTACTACACGTCCGGATTTGATGATTACCGGCAGAACGCTCTTAGGGCACGAAGCGGCTAAAGGGCAACAGCTTGACGACCATTATTTGGGGGCTATCCCGAGCAGGGTGCTTGCCTATATGCGCGATTTGGAACAAGAGTGTTTGTTGCTCGGTATTCCGGTAAAAACGCGCCATAATGAGGTAGCCCCTAATCAGTTTGAGTTGGCTCCTATCTTTGGGGAAGCTAATTTGGCAGTAGACCAAAATTCGCTACTGATGGACGTGATGCGCAAGGTGGCTGAACGTCACGACTTTGTGGTGCTATTTCACGAAAAACCTTTTGCAGGGGTAAACGGTTCGGGTAAGCACAACAACTGGTCGCTGGTGACTGATACTGGGGTGAATCTCTTTGCCCCGAGCAAGACTCCTCAGAAAAACTTACAATTCCTCACTTTCTTTATATGCACAATTAAGGCAGTACACGAGTATGAGCCTTTGTTGCGCGCTTCGGTAGCCTCGGCAACTAATGACTATCGTCTGGGAGCAAATGAGGCTCCGCCCGCTATAGTGTCGGTGTTTATAGGCGAACAGCTGAACAAGGTACTCGATGCGCTCGAGAATATGTCGGGTGAGGAGGTTTCGGGTAAAGATAAGACCGAACTGAAGCTGAATGTAGTAGGGAAGATACCAGACCTTTTCCTCGATACTACTGACCGCAATCGCACGTCGCCTTTTGCTTTCACCGGTAATAAATTTGAATTTAGGGCGGTAGGTTCTAAAGCCAATTGCGGCAAGCCTATGATGGTGCTTAACACTATAGTGGCCAAGCAGCTTATCGATTTCAAAAAAAAAGTAGATAGCCTAATAGAGGGCGGAATGAAGAAAGAAGATGCTATCTTTAGGGTATTGCGCGCTTATGTGAAGAGCTCTAAGGCTATCCGTTTTGAAGGCGATGGCTATAGCAAGGCGTGGGAAGAAGAAGCTGCCCGTAGAGGGCTTTCTAATCATAAGACTACCCCTGAAGCACTCAGAGAAAACATCACTGATAAAGCCATCGCCCTCTTTGAAGGAATGGGGGTACTGAGCAAAGTAGAGCTTATTGCCCGTTATGAAATTGCCCTTGAGGAATACGTGAAAACAGTGCAGATAGAGTCGCGTGTATTGGGCGATATTGCGCGTAACCACGTGGTACCTACGGCAGTGCGCTACCAAAATACGCTGATAGAAAACGTGCGTGGGCTTAAAGAGATTTTCGGTGATGCTTATCAGGAAGTGGCTTCGGAGCAAATAGAGCTTATTAGGCATATTTCTGAGCACATCAAGGTGATACACAGCACTGTGGAGGCAATGATTGAAGCGAGAAAACGCGCTAACCATCTGCCTACCTTCGTAGAGAGAGCTGATGCTTATTGCAATGAGGTAAAACCATTCTTTGATGAGATACGTTACCACTGCGATAAGCTAGAACTGATGATTGACGATGAGCTGTGGACTCTTACTAAATATCGCGAACTTTTATTTAACTAATAGCTAACTAAGTATGACAGAAATTACTACTTCAGACCTTCAAATACTTTTGAAGACTTGGACTACTGACCTTATTAAATACGTGCCTACCTTGCTCGGTACTATCGCGCTTTATTACGCTGGTAAGTATATCATTCGCTTTATAACTAAATTGATAAAGCGCATAATGGAGCGTCGTCAGGTAGACCTTGCCTTGCAGAACTTCTTATTGCAGGTAGTGCGCTGGGTACTACACATTGCGCTCTTCCTGACCATAGTACAAGTGATAGGACTGCCCGCTACCCAGTTTATCGCTATCATTACCAGTGGTTTCGTAGCAATTGGCTTAGCATTGCAGGGGTCTCTTTCTAACTTTGCTAGCGGTATAATGATATTGATATTCAAGCCTTTCCGTGTAGGTGATACCATAGAGGCTAACGGACAAAAAGGAACGGTTAAAAATATAGGGCTATTTGCTACAACGCTCAATAAACCTGATAACGAAGAGGCCATCATACCTAATACACAGCTGTTTGGTAATAGTATTATCAACTACAGTCGAGAAGAGAAAAGGCGGGTGTATGTGTTAGTGGGTATAGGCTATAGCTCTAGCATACAGAAAGCACGCGAGATACTACTCGAGATAGCCAGCCAAGAGCCTTTAGCCCTTAAAGACCCTGAGCCTGTAGTGTATGTAGAAGCCCTTGCCGATAGCTCGGTAAACCTATCATTGCGCTATTGGTGTATGAACGCTGACTATTTTACCTGCTATTTTCGCACGTTAGAGACTATTAAAGCGCGTTTTGACGCTGCTGGAGTAGAAATACCTTTCCCACAAGTACAAGTGCATCAATAAGCCGATATATTAATAAATTGACACATTAACTTTATAATAATATGAAATTGCAAGATTTTACTACCGCACGCGAGCATTTGCAAAAAGTGCTCTTACCTACGCATCTTATTTACAGTCCGATTTTTAGTGAAGAATCAGGAAATCAGATTTATATAAAGCCTGAAAACCTACAGAAGACAGGCGCCTTTAAGATACGTGGGGCTTATAACAAGATTAATAAACTTACTGAAGAAGAGAAGAAGCGCGGGGTAATAGCCTCGTCAGCAGGCAATCACGCGCAAGGGGTAGCCTATGCTGCCCGAGAGCTAGGCATCAAAGCGGTGATAGTAATGCCTAAAACTACCCCCTTGATAAAAGTACAATCGACTAAGAAGTACGGGGCTGAGGTAGTGCTATACGGCGATGTGTATGACGATGCTTACCAGAAAGCTAAAGAGCTTGAAGCGCAAGAAGGATATGTGTTTGTCCACCCTTTTGACGATATTGATGTATTAGAAGGACAAGGTACTATCGCCCTCGAAATACTTGAAGAAATGCCTGACGCTGAGGTGATAGTAGTGCCTATAGGCGGTGGGGGACTTATATCGGGTATTGCTGCTGCAGCTAAGATGATTAAACCTGATATTAAGATAATAGGGGTAGAGCCTAGCGGAGCGGCATCGGCTACTGAAGCCCTGATAAAGAACAAGGTAGTTACCCTACCCGAAGCTAATACTATAGCCGATGGTACTGCCGTAAAACGCATTGGAGACCTTACTTTTAACTGTATCAAGCAGTACGTAGATGAGGTAGTAACCGTAGATGACTACGAACTGACTGAAGCCTTCCTACTCTTGGCTGAAAAGCACAAGATTATAGCCGAGAACTCAGGTATATTGCCTTTAGCAGCCCTTAAGAAGCTCAGCGAACGCGGCAAGAAAGTAGTACCTGTAGTCAGTGGCGGTAATATAGATGTACTGATGATATCATCGATGATAGGCAAGGGCTTAATAAGTCGCGATCGTATCTTTAACTTTGCAGTAAGCATACCTGACCGCCCTGGTGAATTGGCTAAGATTACCCATATCATTGCCGATGTAGGGGCTAATATAGTGAAGTTGGCACACAACCAATTTAAGAACCTATCGCGCTTCCGCGACAAAGAGGTGCTCATCACGGTAGAGACTAACGGCACTGACCACATACAAGCGCTTGTTGAAGCCTTTGCAGCTAAAGGCTATGAAGTAACAGCGAAGTAGAGATGAGATGAAATAAAAGCAAAAAAATAACGGCAAATAGCCGTTATTTTTTTGCTTTATAGGTGCTTATAATTCCATCGTTACCCTTCCCAGAGCTTTAATGGTCTTATCTAAATCTTCATAAGTGATAGCATCATTAAGGAAATAGCTCTCAAAAGCGCTTGGTGGTAGGTAGATACCCTCGCGTAGCATTCCGTGGAAATACTTTCTAAAACGCGCTGTATCGCTCTTAGCCGATGACGCAAAATCAGTTACAGGCTCTTCAGTAAAGAAGAGAGTAAACATCGACCCAAAACTATTGATTTGGTGCGGTATGCCCGACTTCTCAAGCACTGTGTGGAAGCCTTCGTGTAGGTAGGCAGTCTTCTTAGCAAGGCTCTCAAATACCTCTGGTTGCTCGTTCAGAGCGGTGAGCATTGCTAGTCCGGCGCTCATTGCCAGAGGGTTACCACTTAGGGTACCTGCTTGATATACAGGCCCTTCAGGGGCTAAATAGCTCATTACTTCTTTGCTACCTGCAAACGCCCCTACCGGTAGTCCGCCACCAATTACCTTCCCAAAGGTAACAATATCAGCCTTAATACCAAACACTTCTTGCGCTCCCCCTTTAGCTAAGCGGAAGCCCGTCATCACTTCATCAAATATCAAAAGCGCTCCATTGTCAGTACATAGCTGTCTCAATCCCTCTAGAAAACCTTCAGCAGGAGGTACGCAACCCATATTGCCCGCTACAGGCTCGATAATTACGCAGGCTATCTGCTGCGGATTGGCTTCAAAAAGGGCTTTTACTGAACTCAAATCGTTATAGTTTGCCAAAAGCGTATCCTTGGCAGTACCTTGCGTTACCCCAGGGCTATTAGGCGTACCAAAAGTAGCGCCACCACTACCGGCTTCTATCAGAAAAGCATCAGAATGCCCGTGATAACAACCTACGAACTTGATAATCTTCTCTCTGCCGGTATAACCACGCGCTAAGCGTATAGCACTCATACAAGCCTCAGTACCGCTATTCACAAAGCGGATTTTATCAATATTAGGCACCATAGAGACAGCCAGCTCGGCTATTTGTACTTCTACTTCAGTAGGAATACCAAACGAAGTACCTTTTTTGGCGCGCTCGGTTACTGCTTGAATCACAGGTGGATAAGCGTGTCCTAAGATAAGAGGCCCCCAAGAGGCGATATAATCAATATACTTGCGGTTATCTTCATCGGTCAGATAAGCCCCGCTGGCTTCTTTGATGAAGATAGGATTGCCCCCTACAGCGTTAAAAGCGCGTACAGGCGAATTCACCCCCCCAGGGAGTACTTGTTGTGCGGCTGCGAATAACTCGCTACTTCTTTTGTAAATCATATTGTTTAGTCTTTAGTTGTTATGTATTAGTCGTTAGTCTTTAGTCTTTAGTCGTTAGTATGTTTTAGTCGCTAGTCCTTAGTCGTTAGTATGTTTTAGTTATTAGTCTCTCAGTCCTTACTCGTCAAAACAGCATCTCTTTCTAGCGACTAGCGACTAATCACTAACGACTAGCTTCTAACGACTAACCACTAACGACTAACGACTAATCACTAACGACTAGCTTCTAGCGACTAACGACTAATCACTAACGACTAACTTCTAGCGACTAACGACTAACCACTAACGACTAACTTCTAACTACTATATCAAACTGTGTTAAGTCTTTAAAATCTTGTAATCGTTCGTACATCTCCTCTTCTGTAAGGCTTAGCATACGCTCGGTACCGAACTTTTCGATGCAAAACGAGGCTAAATTCGACCCGTGTATAAGGGCATTCTTAAGATTTTCGAAACTATAATCGCCTGTTTTGGCCAAATAACCTGCTATACCACCGGCAAACACATCGCCAGCCCCTGTAGGGTCGAACACTTCAGCCAAAGGTAGGGCAGGGGCAAAGAACACCTTATCGGCGTGGAAAAGCAACGCCCCGTGTTCGCCTTTCTTAATGATAACGTACTTCACACCCATTGCCATAATGCGTTCGGCAGCCTTTACTAAAGCGTACTCACCCGTTAGTTGGCGAGCTTCCTCATCGTTGATAGTCAGCACATCTATGCGGGCAATAACCTCTAAAAGTTCTTTGTGGGTATGGGTCATCCAGTAGTTCATCGTGTCCATTATCACCAATTTCGGAGGCGCGCTCATCTGGTCGAGTACCTTCATTTGCACGCAAGGGTGTAGATTGCCGAGCATCACTACTTCGGCATCGGTGAATTGCGCAGGCACAACGGGACAAAAGTCCGCCAATACATTAAGCTGGGTATCGAGCGTATCGCGTAGGTTCATATCGTTGTGATACTTACCGCTCCAGAAGAAAGTTTTACCGCCCTTTACTACGTCTATCCCTGAGGTATCGATATGCCTCTGAGAGAGTGTTTCAATAAAGGCGGTAGGATAATCATCGCCTACTACCGATACTACAGCAGTGGGAGCGTGAAACATAGCGGCTGATAAACTGATATAGTTAGCCGAGCCGCCCATAGTTTTATGACTTTTTCCGAAAGGAGTTTCAATCTGGTCAAAAGCCATACTCCCTACGATTAGTAATTTACTCATTGGTATTATAATTTCGGGGCAAAGGTAGCGTATAATTTGCAAATTAGCAAATTAACAAATTAGCAATTTTTTCTACCATACTTTCCCCTTACTTTGCCTATACCTACACTATACGATGAGCGAAGGATGAGCGAAGGATAAGCGAACGATTACCGAAAGCTTCCTAAACCTCCCAGCCTTCTCAGCCCTCCCATTTACTCATTCCCAAATTTGCTAATTTGTGAATTGTTTTGTAGCTTTGCCGTATCAAAATCTTACCCCTATGAAAATGAACACACCACAAAACTCTTATACCTCTGCTGCTCAGTAGATAAAAGAAGCCTTTTATAAAGTGTGGAACGAGTTAGATACTAATTCGGCAGTTGCAACTGCCGAATTGCAAGTTGTTGAAAACAATGAATTAAACCACAATTGATATGAATGAGTCATTAGATATTATATTGAATTCTGTCAGAAAGGTAGAGTGGAGAGCGCTAAAAGATTGTTTAGGCTTTATAGATTACAATATACCTGATATATTGAACAACCTTATTGATGATGATTCATACAAAAGAAATATCGCTTATTGGCAATTAGACAATCAAATTGTTATACAAGGAGGTCTATCCGAAAGCTGTTTTTATATACTGCCATTTCTTAATGAATTGGTAACCATTACAAACAACAGACTGGAACTCTTAAATATCATTTTTGAAATATTCAATGGTAACGACAGAAATGCGCAAGGCGAGCATATAATAATTAAGTATAATACTGAAATAGAACCGTTTGAGCATTTTATTCCTACTTCAGTAGGGAGGGAAGCCCCTCTTTTACCCTCAATTATAACCTATATGGAAGCTAGCAAAAGTGTTTATCTAAAATTGCTGAATGATATATCTTCTGCAGAAGAACTTGAAACGCTTTTGTATATTATTTTATGTTTTAAACGAGACCCTTTTATCAAAGAATGCTTTTATTCAGCAAAAAATAATGAAAAAAATAGCATATATAATGAAATTTTTGAAGGTTTTATAGCCGATATTGAAGAAGTGCATTCTCTTTAGAAATTAAAAAAGTAAAACTATTTATGGATAATATAGTAGATTGGTTACAAAATTGGACGATGAGTCAAATAGACGGAGATTGGGAGCACGAACTTGGAGTATCTATCGGAATGTTAGACAATCCAGGGTGGATCTTATCCGCTGATATAAGTAATTATTTTGATTTTGTACTCAATACTGACCCAATGAAAGGTAAAACAGATAATGATTGGATAGATTGTTACATTATTGCAAAACAATCTTCCGCTTATCTTTATATTAATGGCGACTTAAAAAAGCTAAATCACCTATTACATATATTTAGAGCCATTATACAAGAGTTGGAGAAAATGAGAGAAGAAAAAGGAATCCTTACAGCTAATAGGATAAAAGAAATAATGGATTCCATATCAAAATCATTGGAAAATACCAACACCACTGCTATTTCTTAACATTTTAATTTATATATCAATATGCAACATTACAAAACAATAAAAGAGCTTATCAAAGATTACAAGCAATTGCCTTACCCTGGTGGTATTTATATCGAAGGAGAAAAACAAGACGATTATCAAGAGGCAGCATTTTGGGTTTTATCCAGTGATGAGGAATTTGATCAAGATTCTGTCGAAACTAAGTACGGAGAAGTTCCCGAATCATTAGCCCAATTTGAAGTAGCTTACTTTTCAGAAGTAGGCATTTTTCAAGACATTATTGACAATAAGTTTGATCATAATGAATCGCTAACTACTGAAGATACAGACGTCCTTTTAGGAGCTATTGAGCATTACTTTGAGTATGATGATTTTCAGGACTAAAAGTTTTCAACGCTTTACCTATTAAAACACAAAAGAAAAAGTATAACATTTTACAAGTATGAAAATAAAAGCAATAAATAAAGGTAGTGAAGCAAAAGCCCTTGCTTTTCAGGAGTTTTTAGGCTTTACCTTGCCCGATGATTATTTTAATTTTTTAGCCCAAAATGACGGCGCTATCATTGATGAAGCCTATTTCTATGTAAAGGATATAGAGGAATACATTATGTTTGATCTTTTCTATGATATAGAAGAATGTATAGAAACCTATGAAGAGTTCAGTGATGATTTTCCCGACAAAAGCCTTGTAATCGGGAGAGACCCAGGAGGAGGGATGCTCCTTTTAGTAACCACAGAGGTAGGTGATTTCTCTAAAGGGATTCATTTTTATGACCATTCTCACTTTTTTGAGGCTTCCAATAGCGATTGTAATACCTACTTTATATGCGATACATTTAGCGAGTTTATAACTATTTTAGAGCATACTACTTTGCCATAATAGGTAATAAGCACACAGCTTAAAAAATGTTATATGAAAGGAATAGAATGGTTTATCGAGTGGTTAGTTTCTAAATACGAATTACCTCCTAATATTTTGTATGAAAAACTAGTAGAGTTTTGGGAAGAAAACAACAAAATCTAAAGAATACTCTGATTGTTCATTTATACTGACCATCACATCTCCACTTTTGAAGAGAGTAGGGGAGATGGGCGTTCATAAATTAGCCTTTCAACAAATTTGCTAATTATCAAATAATATGTACCTTTGCCCTTTATTCTTAACTAAATACAGCTATGGCAAAAGAAACCCCTCTGATGAAGCAATACAATCAGATAAAGAGTAAATACCCCGATGCTCTCCTCCTTTTTCGCGTTGGCGATTTCTACGAAACCTTTGGCGAAGATGCCGTAAAAGCTGCTCATACCCTCGATATAGTACTTACTAACCGCAATAACGGTAGCGAACGCTCGGAATTAGCGGGCTTCCCTTATCACTCTATCAATACTTACCTGCCTAAACTGGTAAAGGCAGGATACCGCGTGGCTATCTGCGACCAACTAGAAGACCCTAAACTAGTAAAAGGCATTGTAAAACGCGGCGTAACGGAACTCGTAACCCCTGGTGTTGCCCTTAATGACGATATCCTGCAAAGCAAAAACAATAACTTCCTCGCCTCGGTATGGCTGGGCAAACAGCTGTGCGGTATTGCTTTTCTCGACATCTCGACAGGCGAGTTTTTGGTAGCCCAAGGCGACAAACCTTATATAGACAAACTACTACAGAACTTTAAACCCAGCGAAATACTCATTGCTAAACAACAGAAAAAGGCCTTTGTCGAAAGCTTTGGCGAGGATTTTCACTGTTTCTTCTTAGAAGATTGGGTCTTCAAAGACGATTACGCTCATCAGGCACTGACCAAGCACTTCCAAACTAACTCGCTAAAAGGTTTTGGCGTAGACGAACTGACCGAAGCTATACTAACTGCAGGGGCGATACTCTACTACCTTTCGGAAACCCAGCACCACCAATTACAACATATCACTACCCTACAGCGCATAGCTGAAGACGCATACGTGTGGCTCGACAGATTCACCATTCGGAATCTGGAGCTCTATGCGGGTAGTTCAGCTCAGTCGGTTACGCTTATAGATGTGATAGATAAGACTCTATCACCTATGGGTAGCCGTACCCTAAAACGTTGGTTAGCCCTCCCGCTAAAGAAAATAGAAAAAATAGAACAGCGACACGAGGTGGTAGCTTACCTGCTCGACCATACCGATACGCTTAACCTAATAAAAGAGAATATCAGCCGTATGGGC
>ERZ773067.806-NODE-806-length-17800-cov-5.693209_pt1 | contig 17800 bp, 9 predicted proteins | sample MGYA00580622_ERZ773067 | MGnify/ENA primary metagenome ERZ773067 (study PRJEB29015, sample SAMEA2737998) | human oral metagenome | biome: human oral; feature: human-associated habitat; material: dental | place: China | collected 2113 ...
GCCTGAGCCTGAACAGATGCTGCGATAACCTTCGCTAGCTCTGCAACAGCCTGTGCGGAATCCTCCTTTACAGAGGACTTAATAGTTACGATATCTCCTATAAATTCGATATCCTTCATGTCCTCAAAGAACGCCTTGATTAGCTTTCCGCTTACTGGATTCCACGAACCATTTTCGATGATGCTGACCTTCTTGTTGCATACACCCATAGACTTCATCTCTCCGAGAGCTTCTTCCATCTTGACAAAGATTCCATTGTTGTATGTTGTACAAGCAATTACGATGTGGTTGTATCTAAATGTCTGTGGGAGCACATCCATTGGATCCCAGTGCGATACGTCCATCAGCTTCATACGAGTAACGCCATCTTCGGCAAGCTCACAAGCTAGAATTTCAGCTGCGTTCTTGGTGTTGCCATAAGGTGAAGCATATAGAATGAGAACGCCATTCTCCTCGGACTCGTAACGCGCCCAAGTTAGGTATGCATTTATATATTTCTCAAAATCCTTACGGATGATGAATCCGTGAAGCGGACAAATTCTCTTTATATCAAGAACGCCAACCTTACCGATTAACTTCTCTGTGAAAGTTCCGTATTTGCCAACAATTGTTGTGTAGTACTTACGTGCTGATGGCAGCCACTCTAGCTCAAAGTCGTATGCATCTGCAAAGATGTTTCCGTCATGCGCTCCGAATATTCCAAACGCATCGGCCGAGAACAGTGAACCTGTCGACTTCTCGTAAGTAACCATTACCTCTGGCCAGTGAACCATAGGTGCCATGTAGAATGTGAAGGTGTGCGACCCAGTACATAGCTCGTCGCCTTCCTTGATTTCCTCAAAATATTTGTCAACATCCCAAGTCACATATTGCTTAACCATAGCCTTAATCTTCTTGCTGCCGACTACCTTCGCCTCTGGATGTCTCATAATTAGTTCTTCTAGCGAAGCGCTGTGATCTGGCTCAACGTGGTTCACAATGACATAGTCAAGTGGCCTGCCGTTAAGCATGTGATCAACATTCTCATAAAAAACGCCTGAAACTGATTTATCAACTGCATCAAGCACAACTGTCTTCTCGTCATCTATAAAATATGAATTGTACGCCATACCATCGTTCATAGGAATAACTCCTTCGAAGACTGAAAGCTTACGCTCGTTACCGCCAATCCACCAAATCTTATCTGTTACCTTGTAAACGCAATGCATTTTGTACCCCCTGTAAACTAAATTAGAATGCAAATCATGCATAAATCATATCAATAGATTATACTACTTTGGTATATAGTTCAGCAACTTATATTGTCACACTTGGGGCAATTTCTCACATAAAATACATATAAATTGCTATGAAAAAATTATTTTCACTATATAATAACAACAAGACTAAACTATTATTCAAGGAGAATATCTATGAGCGATTTTGATCATACTATTCCGACGGAAAATGATAATTCCAATCAGGTTGACGAACGATCCGATGCGCAGGATGTACGCTGCACAGAGGCCGGTTCTAATACACAAGGCGTAGAAGAGATTCACGAGGATTCTAACGAATACTGGCGCGACGATGGCTCCATCTATGATGTGAAAAACGTGCAGCTTCCCGAAGACACTCCAGTCAAGAAGGAATGGGGTAGCTACGCACCAGAAAATGCTGGAGACTTCCTTCCAAGAGACGGCGAAAGGCCGAATTTCGTTTTGATTGACGAAAATAGCAACGTTCCTGCACCTAGAAGCAGATTCACTAGAAGCAAGTACGAAAGCTATGCGAAACACACTGCAGATGGCTCATTTGAAGGATCATATGGTAAGCACGCAGCTCCCGAAAACGGAATTCATAACGGCACAGGCTATACATATCAAAATGAATATGCAGGACAAAATGGAAGTCACGAAGCACAGGGAGCACATGCTTATACTGCAGGTTTTAACGGAGAAAATCCTTCGGCGCATAAGAATCCTAAGTATGTGACAAAGAGATTTTTTATCATCACGCTTATAACTTCGATGATGCTCACGTCGATAGTTAGTTCATGGCTTGTGGTGTTCTTCTCAAATAGAACTCCTTCCTATAAAAACCTTTCGACTTCCTCTCTACAGAGTGCTACTGGCGGGAAACTCACCATAGACGAAATCGCTAGCAAAAATGCCGATGCGGTAGTTGAGATCATGACTACTTCTCGTGGAACTAGCGAAGGCGCAGGAAGTGGAGTTATAGTAAAATCGAATGGCTACATAGTCACGAATTACCACGTGATTGACGGAGCTACGACTATCGTAGTTAGACTTCATAGCGGCAAGAACTATTCTGCTAGTGTAGTAGGCTACGATGAACAGACTGATATCGCCGTCCTCAAGATAGATGCTACTAAGCTAAACGCTGTTACAATCGGTAGGAGCAGCAAACTCTCTGTAGGCGATCTTGCTGTTGTTATCGGAAACCCACTCGGAAAGCTCGGCGGAACCGTAACCGCGGGCATCATAAGCGCCAAGGATCGCAAGATTGAGCTCGAGAATAGAACTCGCACACTTATACAGACAGATGCGTCCATCAACGAGGGCAACTCTGGAGGTGCGCTATTTAATAGCAGAGGTGAACTCGTTGGAATAGTGGTTGCCAAAGGTTCTGGAACTGGCATAGAAGGTCTAGGGTTCGCAATCCCAATCGACTCAGTTGCTTCATCCATAGACGACATCATCGAACACGGCACGATAACAGGTAAACCGATGGCCGGAATTTCCATCTACGATGGTGATGTAAAGGATAAGACCACAGGCAAGAGTACCGCTGCTGTTCTCATCGCTGAGGTGAATGGCTCAAATGCTAAGGCCGCAGGTCTAAAGAAGGGTGACCAGATTGTATCCGTAGATAACGAGAAGGTATCCACTGCAGAAGGTGTAATTTCAGCCATTCAGAGTCACCGCATAGGTGAGACAGTTAAGCTCGGAATAGTACGAGACGGCAAGGAGATGACGATTTCCGTGAAGCTGCAGAGCTCGGCGGAGATTAAGAAATAAGCGGTGATAGAATGTCGTTTATAATATAGATGTACGAATGCTAAGGACAGAGCTATAGGACAAAAAGACAGAACCCCTCATCCGAAGGGTTCTGTCTTAATTTTCAGTAATTTATTAACTTGATACAGAAATCCGCAAACTAGCGCTTCTTATATCCAGTCACCATCGTCATTGCAAAGCAGAAAACTGTTGCCCATGCGAAAAACTTATGCTTCTTCATAATCCAACTCCTTGATATCTTCTTCCGACTCACTTAACAGCGGCGTTGTGCTATATAGTCCGCTCAGTATAGTCGATCCGTTGTGGAATAGCGCTGATGAGGAAGGTGTTAAAATCCCTGCAACTCCTAGTCCAATAAGCCCTGCATTGAATGCAACGATGAACTTGTAGTTGTTATCTATTCTCTCCATCAGCTGCATACTTATTCTTCTCAGAAGTACGATTCTGCGCAGGTCATCCGATGAAATCGTTATATCGGCAATCTCTCTTGCAATCGCAGCACCTTCATTTACAGCGATTCCAACATCTGATTCAGATAGAGCGGGTGCATCGTTTACACCATCTCCAACCATGATTACCTTTCGTCCTGCTGCGTGTTCAGCTTTTATAAATGCGAGCTTATCTTCCGGAAGCACCTCTGCGCGATACTCTGTGAGGTCGAGCTTCTTTGCCACTGCAGCAGCTGTTCTCTCGTTGTCTCCCGTGAGCATGCATACCTTTGACACTCCGAGTTCATAGAGCTCCTTGATCACATCGGCAGCCTCTTCTCTAAGAGGGTCAAATATGCAGATTATAGCCTGCAGCACTCCGTCGATAGCTAGGTATAGGTGCGAATACTCTGTTGGCAGTGTATCGATCTTACCCTCTTCGCCATCTGGCACTACGCTCTTCCTGTCTTCAACTACGAAATGGTAGCTACCAATAATCGCATTTTTCCCGTCGATATTACTCGAGATTCCATGAGCAACCACGTAGTCAACCTTCGAATGCATCTCTTCGTGCGAGATATGACGCTTCTTGGCCTCTTCAACTACTGCATTTGCAACGGAATGCGGGTAGTGCTCTTCGAGGCAAGCCGCAATGCGCAAACTCTCCTCTTCTTTTGCATCACCAAAAGTAATAATGTCTACTACGGACGGTGTGGCGTGTGTCAGCGTCCCTGTCTTATCAAATATTACAGTATCTGCCGTTGCAGTCGCTTCGAGGAACTTGCCTCCCTTGACAGAAATATCATACTTGCTAGCTTCCTTAATTGCAGAAAGCATCGAAAGTGGCATCGACAGGTTCAAAGCACAAGAGAAATCTACCATCAGGAACGATAGTGCCCTTGTCGCATTTCTGGTCAATAGATAAGTTAGTACCGTTCCCGCCAAAGAATACGGAACAAGCCTATCAGCGAGATGGAAAGCCTTCTCCTCAGTTTCTGACTTGAGCTTCTCCGACTCCTCGATGATCTTTACAATCTGGTCATACTTACCGGTACCTGCAGACTGAGCAACCTCTATGACGCAGCTTCCATCTTCAACGACAGTTCCAGCATATACGTATCCGCCAGGCTCCTTGCGAACTGGAATAGATTCACCAGTCATTGTCGCCTGATTTACAGATGCTGAGCCCTCAATGACCTTTCCATCTAGCGGAATTACGTTAGAAGTGCGTACTACGATTTTGTCTCCTGGCTTTATCTCTTTGACATCGACCAATACATCGACGTCTTCCGTTTTCTTCCATACCTTTGTCACGTTAAGAGACATCACGCTTGCTAGATCTGTGACCGACTTACGACGAGTCCACTCGCCAAGTGTGTCTCCTATGTCGAGTAGGAACATTACGGATGAAGCAGTATCAAAATCATTTCTAAGCATCGACACTGTAATTGCAGTAGCATCCAGTGTCGCTACTTCTAGCTTACCTTTAGAGAGCGATTTTATACCCTTAGCGATGAATCCAGCGCTCTTAACGATTGTAATACCGTTACGCAGCCAGATTGGCAGGAAGATATTTCTCAGGGTTCTAAACATGATCATGCTCACCATTTTCTCCTGGTACTTATGATCAAGCGCCCTGCTTGTCTGCTCTGGCACTAGTGCGATAGCCTTCTCGTCACTGAATGAAAATCCTCTCAGTGCCTCGAGAAGAGCCTTTCTTCCCTCTGTGCCACCTCTATATCTAATCGATGCATCGCTCGTTCTGTCGTGAACGGTCGCTTGAATGACAAAGGGTTTATTTCTCAGGTAGTACTCTAGTATATCGGCCTGTTCCATAGTCATATTATACTTTGGAACACGCACGCGTATCCTAGAGCTCGATTCGTGAAGTATTACAAATCGCATTATTCTGCGTCCTTAGCTTCTTCTACCTGCTCCTCAGCAGCCTCTTCATCCTCGTCGTATGCTTCAACGATTGCTCTAGCGCTCTCAACCATTAGCATCTCTTCTTCAGCATAACGAACAGCATTCATATCCATTGCATCTTCGTAGATGTCTTCGCAGTTCTCTCTTAATGTTGTTGTGGTCTCCATAAGAGTGTCCTTGCCGCGTAGAACTGCAGCTGTGCAGTGTGTATATACTTTCTTAGCATCCTTGCTTGTAAGGATTAACTTGCCAACTGTTCCAGCGAGGAATCCTGCTGCAACGCATCCAATACCAACACAACTCTGCTTACCTAAAAATTTCATAATAAACCTCCTAGTCTTAATTCTTTAATTATTATATTGATTGTATCAAATATATCACTTATAAAATTCGCTAGTCAACATTAACTTTTGTTTTGTTTCCTTAACTCGTGGGTATTTTCAAGGCTTTTAGCGCCTATATCGGTGTTTTCTATGTATATTCTCGTGAACATCACAAAATGCGCACAAAAAACGGGTAGCTCTAGGCTACCCGTCTCAATCGGATGACTATATCATGCCATTTCCTTTATCTTTCTTTACGACAAACTTTCTAAGCGTATTGATATGATCTGCAGCTGCTTTTCTAGCTGCCGCTGCATCACCAGCTATGATAGCATCTACAATCTTCTTATGCTCAATCGGCTGAATCATGTACTTGCTCTGGCTCTCATAGTATACGTAACGGAATCTCATCGATAGCTCTTGAACCTGTTTAACCATCTGGATAAGAGTCTTATTGCCGCTGCACTGCACTATATAGCTGTGAAGCTTGACGTCATATTCTACCATCTCGTCCATCTCGCCATTTTTCATCGCGAGCTCACCTAGCCTGAGAAGCTTCTGTAGAGCTGCTTTATCCTCATCTGTTGCCTTAACTGCGGCAATAGAAGCTGCGAGTCCGCCCAGAGTTTCTCTCACCTCAAACACGTCCTCGAGATCTTTGATGGAAATCTCAGATACATATGCGCCGTGACGCGGCTCAATAACAACCAAGCCTTCGTTAGCAAGTTTACGAATCGCCTCTCTGATAGGTGTTCTGCTTACGTTCATCTTCTCCGCCAGGTCAATTTCCATGAGCCTTGTGTGCGCATCTATTTCACCCGTTAGAATTCGTCTCTTGAGCTCCAGGTACACTAGCTCTCTTAATGGTTTCTGAATCTGAAAATCTAACTCCATAAGTTAAGTCCTCCGCTCTTTGTCTTCCAGTATCGCCAAGTCGGTTCAACCCATCTAGCCGCTTCTAAAGCTTCATAGTCAGCCTCGAATCTAGTTTCGTCGGTATAGTAAGCTGCCACGGTGGGTCCGCTACCGCTCATCAGAACTTCATCAGCGTGCAAATACTCGCGTATCCGCGACACCAAGTTCTGCACTTCTCGGTAATGCGTAAGTGTGTACAGCTCAAGTTCATTATAGAAGCGATTGACATCTGCTTCTCTTTGCGCAAGCTCTGCGCCTTCAAGTTTCCTGTCAATTGCTTCATACACTTCCTTAGTAGATACAGCAATGCCAGGGTTAAATAAAATCACAAAATGCGGTCTCGGCATAACTGCCTCAACCACTTCGCCTATTCCAGAAACTATCGCAGCGCAGCTCGCCTCTTCGAGCTGTGGCAGGCCCTTCAGTTCATCAGCATTAAGATATGCATTCATCATTATAGAAAAAGGCACATCCGCACCGACCTTAGCACCCGCCTCCATGAGTTCCCTCATAGACAAAGGACTACCAAGCAGGTGGTTCACGCCGAGCATAACCGCTGCGGCATTTCCACTGCCACCTGCAATCCCAGCTGCTACGGGCAGCTTTTTATCGATCTCGATTGAGATGCACTCAGCATCTCTCTCTTTCAGCAAACTTGCAAGATTACATCGACTAGAAATTGCCTCTATGACGGTCATCGCGCCTTTTACAGCCAAATTGTCTGTAGTTAATGGAATATTCTTATTTGTTGATGATAAGTATATGTTAGTTTCTGCAAAAAAACAATTATAATCGTAACTATTTATTAATTTAGTTCTTATTTTTAAAATATCGAAAATATTGATACTTTGCATAAAAGACTTTATATCGTGATAACCGTCTGCCCTTCTAGATAGCACGTATAGCGAAAGGTTGATTTTCGCGTACGCTTTGAGTTCGATTTCAGAAGGCTTCATATCTTCTCTACTCATTTATCCCGCCCTAGATTCTAAAAATGCGAGGATGCCGTGCACCCTCGCATTTATTGTACTATTTATCATACATAAATGTATATATAATTTGTGATTTTTCGAATTACTTCGAGGATTTTTTGCCCCCTGCTTTACGGTCTTTGATTGGACTTGGCTTATGGACCTTATACACATTAGGCAGAAGTTCACTTATCTCAAGTTTCTCCTCAACCTTTTTTGTACCCTTTCTCTTAGCCCTTCTCTCAGCCTTAGCAACTCTTTTTTTCTCTTCAGCGATTACTTCTTCGACTGACTTTCCAGTCTTCTTCGCCTCTTTATAAGGATTAAATGTAGATTCTCCGGATTTCTCCTTCTCAACCTTATCGTCATCATCCTTATTGTGCTGCTGTCTAATCGTCACAACCATGATACCACCGAACATGATTACCATCATAACCATATTGATAGTTGTGTTCAGAGTCTGGTTAAAAGTCTTAAAGCTTACAGTGGTCTCTTTTCCAAGGGTGTTGCCGTTATCATCTACAAAATCCTTTTCGATTACCAGCTTATACTCCGAGTTATTCTTAACCTTGAATTTCTTGTTCGTACTATCCCCGAGCACTAGCACTAGACCAGAATCGTCGTTAGCAGTCAGAACCTTTATTGGGATCTTCTTGCCATCCTTGTCGACAATCTTAACACTATTTTTGTTATTAGCCTGCGCTGCCTTACTTGATACAGAATGATTAAAATAAAGCTTAACCCCTAGGTTCTCGATTGAAGTGTTCTTCTGTCCATCCTTAGGGTATGAAGACTTTAGCGCAAAAGCATTATCATCTGCTGCGAAACACATAGCTGTGCTGATAATAACCATAAGCATCGACAGAACTGCAATTAGTCCTTTTCTTTTCATCTAATTTTCCTCCAATATATCAACTTTATCTTCAACTGCATCTATATTTTTGTTGCGAAGCTGGGCTTTAGTTATCCTTAGCTCTCTAAAGAAGCTAGTAAGCGCCTCCGCACATTCATCGGCAAGTATCCCTCGTTCTACATCTATCCTGTGGTTGAGCTGTGCCTCATTCGTAATATCGAATATTGAACCAGCTGCTCCATTCTTAGGATCCATCGTTCCTATGTAAAGCTTATCCAGCCTTGAGAGCACCATCGCTCCAGCACACATCGAGCACGGCTCAAGTGTCACATACAGCTCACATCCGCTCAGCCATTTACTTCCGAGCTTTGCTTCGGCTGCATCCATCGCCAACATCTCAGCGTGAGATGATGAAGATGCGTATGCTTCCACCATGTTGTGAGCTCTGGCGATAATTTCATCGTCCTTCACTACGATGGCTCCGACCGGAACTTCTCCGAGCTCTGCAGCTATATAGGCTTCTTTTAAAGCTTCTTTCATGTAGAAATTGTTATCTCGCATATCAGTTTACTTTATCATAGAGACGTGCATTTTTCAACAAGAAAACAAGCCAGACATATGTCTGGCCAGTTTTCTGTGTCATGTGTGTTAAATACTCTAATACGCAATTTTTTATAAACCTGCAACATTGCTAGTGAATCAGTAGCACGTACAGTAGATGTGCAGCTATACCAGCGCAGAGACCTCCAATTGTATGAGATAGGATAGCCTTTCCTGCAAGAGCTCTCGACTTAATCGCATCCATCATTCCTATGTGTGTGCTGAGATATCCTGACCAGCACATACCCATTGCGGTAAATACTGCGATATCGTTAGGAGAAACCTTGCCTGTCTTAATGAACTCAGGCACTAGAGAGATAGCAGCTCCTACTGCTCCTAGCGATGTGATTGGGAATGAGATAGCTTCTGGTGAGTGGAAGCCGAACAGTGGCTCGATTACGAAGTTAATTTTCTGCCCGAGATATGGAAGCAATTTTATGCCCTCGTATGCTGCGCCTGTATATCCGTTCTTTCCAGGTCCGAATGTGAACATCATTACGAATGTGCACACGATTAAAACTCCTGGTATAATCGCAAGCCCCATCTCAACGCCGTTCTTACCACCCTCTAGCAATGAGTCGAGTACTCTCTGGAACATGTTTCCTTCACGTATAAGTCTGTATTCTCCTTCAGTCTTGAGGTCCTCTACCGAGAAATGCTTTGCATATGGTTTCATAGCTTCATCGCCATAGAATTTTTTAGTCTGCCAAAGCATGAGCCTTACACTGATAACCGACCCTATAATAGCTGCAACATTACCTAATAGCGCTGGGGCTATAAACTGTTTGCCTTGCGCAATCATAAATGTCGTAACGATAAGCCCCATTCCGAAAGAAGTTCCAAGGTTACAAAGTGCCGGCACTTGATACTTGCGGAAATACTGAGTAAACGTTTTATCCTTTGCAAACGGTATAATTGCCGGGTTATCTGATAGATATGTAGCGACCGCTCCCGTGATACTCGCTCCTGGCAGCCCCCATATTGGTTTCATCAGTGGTGCAAAAATCTTATTGATAAGCGCAATTGCCCCGAACTCCGAAAGTAGTCCGCTGATAGCACCAGCGAGTACAGCCATCGCCATTATTAGAAATACGGTGGAGAGGAGGAGGTCATGTGCTGTTGCCATCATGGTCTTGAACATGTTGCCGACGCCCATCTTATGTCCTAGCCACGAGAATCCTCCGATAAATATGAACAAGAATACGAATGTTTCAAGACTGACGGCTTTCACCTTCTTCTTGCCTTCCATTGGTGATACCTTCCTTTCATATAAGTCTATTATTTTTATTACGCTTGTAATAACAGCTCCTTACAAGGAGTTTGGTATGCATGGTTTTGATAATTAGTTCACTATATTGTCTCGATATATTGTCTTGATTAAAGTATTTTTCTTATATATTCCATGCGCCCATTTAATCCTTAGATATCATTTGAGCTGCTATACCCGTTGGAATTATTATCATTTATAGATATTTATATGTCAAATGGGCAAGTTTCAAGAAAATTAGTTTTTGATAATTTTTTATCGGAATTTGGTGATTTGCTTTAAAAATTTTTGTTTTTTGTCAGTTTACGACAAGTTTATTCGAATTTATGCATCATATATGTTGGGAAGTTTAAATTTTTTGACACAATATATAGTAATCATGCAAAGTGACCACGCCGACATAATGTGGTTTTGTCACTTTGCGCATTCGCTTTTTTACAAAAAATTAAAAAACAGGCAGATTTTTTGAAATTCTGCCTGTTAGCTCATAAATCATCCTTTATTAAGCAAATATATACTATGAATGACTACTTCGCTCTCTTCCTCTTCCTTGAGAATACTGCGAGTGAGCCTGACGCAATAGCTATCATAGCCAGATACAGCGCAATTGCTGTTGTATCACCAGTTTTTACGGCTCTGGATACTCTGTATCCGCGATACTTAGCTCTCGCATTTCTGTTACCATTTGAACTTGAAGTACTGCCATTTACAATTGGCTGATTCTTAGTTCTGATAGTAAAGCTTGTCGAAGCTCCACCTCTCTTGTCCTTGAAAGCGACTGTCAAGGTATGGCTACCTGTGCTCTGTCTATCGAGAACTGCTTTCTTAAGGGTAACCCTTACACTTCCCTTTGCAGCTGTATAGTCAACATCCTTTACGAGCTCATTTCCATCTAGGAGAACCTTATCGTCATAGTAGATGTCAAATGTATTCGCATCGTCCACGCTACGCTTTACGACGAATAGGAGGTCGCCATCGCCCTTTGTCCAGAGCGCATTGTCTCCAGTCTCGAAGTTATAAGTGATCTTCGGAATCACTGTTTCGGACTTCTTGATCTCATGCTTCGCATCGCTATCACGGTAGTACTTATCGCATTTCTTGCAGTGCCAGTACTTGATATTTCCATCTGCCTCAGTTGTTGGCGCAGTTGCTGCAATCTCCTCGAGGTCATGGCTCACTAGCCAGTGTGCATATAGCTTAGTGTCTTCTGTAAACGCCTCTACACCATCTACCTTAGTGCCGCCGGTCTTAGCTGTGAACCAGCCTTCAAATGTCGTGCACGCATCCTTGTCAGGCAGCGCGTTTAGCGTAACCTTTCCGTTTTCATCGGTGGTTAGCTCTGTAGTCTTGGCATCTTCGTCATTGGATAGAAGCTCCACCTTATATGGTACATAGAAGGTTGCCGCTGGATCCTTTACCTTAAAGTTAGTATAAGCACCAGTACCCTTGCGCTGATCTTTATTAGAAGATATTAGCTTAACCTTAGCATCCTTACCATCCAAAACGTTGCCTTTGAATGTGTTAGCAGGAACATCCTTTAGTGTCTCTGGTACCTTTATCTCCTTGATGTTCTGGTTAGCAAATGCCTCCCTTCCTATCGACTGCAGCGACTTACCGAGCTCAACCTCCTTGATGCTTGCACGCTCTGGCGACCTGCTCTTGAACGCAGACTTGCCGATTGTCTTTAGGCTATCTGGCAGCTTAACCTTGGCGAGCTTGTGTCCTTCAAATGCATTGTCGCCGATGCTTTCAAGACCCTCGGAGAACTCAATGTTCTCAAGAGGAGCGCCGCTAAATGCCATTTTGCCGATTGCCTTCACTGACTTTGGAAGCTCTAGTGACTTTAGATTTGCACCAGAGAATGCCGCCTGTCCAATCTCAGTTACACCCTCAGGGATTACTACCGAGTTGATTGGATTTCCACCCGTCTTAGCAGGAGCAAATGCTCCAGTTCCTATCTTCTTAATTGCAGTACCATTTACTACCGCAGGAAGTTTGAGATTTGGATTTACAGCGAGCTTTGCCTTTCCTACCTCTGATAGACCGGTGATCGTATCTCCATTAGCAGTGAAGTCCTTTTCATTCCAGGAAGTATTCTCTTTCCAGTGAGCATATAGCTTTGTTCCATCATCGAACTTCTCGGATGCAGTTACCTTCTTGCCACCTTCACGCTCTGTAAACCAGCCTTCGAATTCATGCAGTGCATCTGGAGCTGTCGGTGTTGGTAGGCTATCTACTCTGCCGTTGTCATCGAGTACAGCGTAACCCTTTTCAACTGTGCCGCCATTTGCATCGAATGTAATCATCGCCTTGGACATCATCACACGGTGAGTTGTTGCACCAGTGTTGAATGCCAGGTGGTCAGGATTTACAGTTCTCAAGATTACGACGTGGTTTGCATCAGTTCCTGTGTTGTTCATGAAAGGCTCACTACCTAAAGTCTTGAGTGACTTTGGTAGGTCAACGCTTGTTAGGAGACCTTCCTTAAATGCGAACTTTCCGATGTGCTCAACGCCTTCCTCGATTTTGAGGCTTGTCAGCGTCAGAGACTTATATGTTCCTTCGAATGCAGAGTCCCCGATTTCCTTAACTGTTCCAGGTATAGTCAGCTCGGTTAGGTGATGTAGGTGGAATGCCTTTTCACCAATCTTTCTGACAGATGCTGGAATATTGAGTGATTCAAGTCTAGCTCCTGCAAATGCCATCTGACCGATCTCTGTAACTGTATTCGGAATCTCAATCTCACGAAGACGAATGTTCATCGAGAATGCAGCCTGCGGAATCTTTGTAACGTTCCTAGATAGCTTCAGGTCAACGATTGAATTCGCTGTGAAAGCTCCCTCGCCGAGCTCATTAACTGAATCTGGAATGTGTAGCTTCACGATGTGATTGCCGTGGAATGCACTGGTCCCAATCTTCGTTAGCTCTGCAGCCGACTCGAGGTCGACACCCTTAAGCATGTTGTATTCGAAGGCTCTTGCGCCGATAGACTTCAGCTTAGCAGGCAGCTTAACCGATTCAAATCCGTTCTCCGAAGTGAACTCGTACTTTCCAACAGTTACCTCTGCTTCAGGGATCGCAAATGCAGCATCACCTATAGCCGTAATCTCCACGCCTGATGGTGATTCATTTGGAAGAACTAGGTTGTGGTTTCCACCGTTTCTCTTCGCAATTCCGCTTGCCGTAAGACCCGTGATAGTCGCTCCGTCAGCGCTATATGTGAAGTCCTCGCTAGTCCAGCCGCTGCCAACTAGGTTGTCATACTTGATAACGTATGTGAGATCCGCCTTGTTAGGGAGGTTGTTATAAGCGTCCACCACCGACTTGCTATCTGTAAGCAGCGTCGGTTTAACTGGGTTATCTCTAAATGCCCTCTTGTCTATTCCGCTAATATTCGTGAATGACTTAGGTAGCTCGAGCGATGACAAAAGCTGTCCTCTGAACGCATTTGATCCAACAGTCCCGTTAAATCCCTCTCTAAGCTTTAGTGATTTGAGTGAAGATGGAATTGCCTCTGCAGTCTTCTCAAACGCAGATCTTCCTATACTCGTAACGCTGCCAGGGATAGTGACTTCTGCAAGCTGGTTATTCATGAATGCATTATCGCCTATCTTCTTTAGGCTCTCTGGCAGGCTGACTGCATTGGCCTTGCAGCCGACAAATGCTCTTCTGCCAATATCTGTAACGCCCTCAGGGATTACGATATCAGTAACTGCTGCTTTATCGGCAAGTCCTACTGTATCGTTAGTTCTCCCGAATGCCACGTCAGGGATTTCCTTTAATGACTTCGAGACAACTATCTTCTCTGCCAAATCAGTTCCGTTAAATGCGCCCGTACCGAGCTTTGTAACTGAATTTGGAAGCACTATAGATGTGAGTCTAGCATTGAGGAATGCAGAGTTACCAATCGACTCAAGTCCGTCTGGCAAGTTGACCATCGATATACCGTAGACTTTCTTAGCCGTGTTGTCGATAGTCCCTGCAAATGCAAAGTCGCCGATCTGCTTTATTGTCGATGGCAGCTTGACAGTCTTTGGGACATACACCTTACCCGCATCTGCAAAACCGAATGTTCCAATCTGTCCGCTACTAGCAAGAGCATTGTTAACACCGTTTCCAATCGCAACTATATTAACTCCACTTGTGCTAGTCTCAGGAATCACGAGTGTGTCATTCTTCTTGAGCTTAGCTTTACCGGATTCTGTTAGTCCTGTAACCACAGTTCCAGCAGCGTTATATGTGAAGTCATCGCTGTTCCAAGGAGATTCGTCACTTGGAATGTTCTGGTTCGCCTTTAATAGCTGTACGTTAGACTTGCCATTTCCGATATCCTCAACGAGTGCGCCTGGGTCATTTATGTACATGTACACGATGCCACCCTTTTTCTCGTTAGCATTGCCCGCTGTAACAGGAGTCTTTCCTGCATTTCTGAGGAATGCCCACTTCGACACCTTTTCGGTTTTATCAGGCAGCTGAACCGATTCAATCTTGTTAATAGCAAACGCTATGTTATCGATAGAGAGCGGATAATCCGTAGTCTTAGAGAAATCAAGGTTTGAAATCTCATTCGTAGCAAATGCCCCATTACCGATCATCATAAGTGTCGATGGGAAGCGAGCCGACTTAAGCTTGTTCTTGCTGAATGCGTTGCTTCCGATATAGATTACTCCTTCTGGAACTGTAAGCTCTGTCAGGCTGTTGCCCTGAAATGCACTTGCTCCGATAAAGAAGTCTCCTCGCGTAGTCACGGAGCTATCCCATAGACCATTGCTTGGGGCCTTAACATTCTTAGGTAGCTCAACGCTCTCTAGGCCAAGTCCCTTAAAAGCGCTAGTACCAACACCCTGAACTTTATGTCCATCATCATCTACAGCTGGGACTACTAGGTTCTTGTTGTTTGCGAGTTTTGCTTTACCGCTGTCTGTGAGGCCGCTTACAACGTGGATAGTTCCGGTGATGATATTCATATTGTCCTGTGCTGGTGCAGGTGAATTGTTGCTGTCTAGAGTAATGTCTGCGTATGTGAAATCCTCTGCATTCCACACGTTTACGTCGTCAGAGAGTATCTTGTGGAATTCAGATTTTGGAAATTTGTTTGCATCTGTATACTTTGCAACGTCGTCAACATACACCTTTGTCACTAGGCTGTATGCCTCTGTCTTTCCTGATACGGAAGTAACTTCCTTCGCAAACACGTTCTTTGGCAGTGCGTCTACAGTTGCTGGGAGCTTAACTTCGGCGATTTTCTTATTTCTAAACGCATATCTACCGATAGATGCAAGTCCCTCTGGTAGCTCGAGCTTACATATTTCAGCATCCTTCAGAAGGTAGTTCTTGGTAGCGAAAGCATAGTCACCAATCTCTGTAACACCCTTAGGAACTGTGATACTCGAGAAGTTGTTTCCTGCAAACGCTCTAGCACCTATCTTCTTGACACTAGCTGGAATCTCAATTGAAGTGAGTCCTGCCATCCAGTTCTTGTTATCACTGCAACCGAATGCGCTGTCAGGAATCTCTGTCAGCCCATTAGGTAGGTCTATTTTCTCAAGCGTAGGATTTGTCGCAAATGCGCCCCTGCCTAGCGACGTCAATGTATCAGGCAGAACTACAGTCTTGATGCCATTACCCTGGAACGCTGTATCGCCAATACTCTTGAGGACTGGTGAGAAAGCCACCTCTTTGAGTCCCGAATCGCGGAATGCGTTCTTACCAACCTTTTCTAGGTCCATAGGAAGCGTTACAGAATCGAACTTCTCGTCCGCAGTTGCAAATAGTCCAGTTGTCGAATCCGTATCCGCAATCTCGGTAACTTTATCCAGATCCGAGTTATAGTCAGGGAGCACGAGATCCTTGTTGACCTTTCGCTTCGCCTTACCGCTCTCGCTGAGACCAGTGATTTTCTGCCCGTCAAATGTAAAGTCATTTACATTCCACGACTCAGTGTCATTGTTGGTGGTTTCCGGAGTTCCTTCGTTTGTGATTAGCTTCTGTACCCAAGACTTCGTATTAGCGGTCGTCTTGTCCGTCGTATGGATTCTATCCATATTCTTATGATCGTAGTTCTCGGAGTACATGTATACCACGCCGCTATTTGCAAAATTACCCTTGAGCGCAGCCTTGCCCTCTGCCGAAAGCTCTTCCATACCCGGATTCCCAACAAATACAAACTTGTTAACTACTGCTGTATAGTCAGGTAGTCTGACAGACTTAATCTTGTTATTTGCAAAGGTCATGCCGTGCATTTCCAACTGGAAATAAGTTGTCAGCGGAAAATTAACCTTGCTGATCTGGTTGTTCGAGAACGCTTGTGTCTCGAGCCACCAGATAGTTCTCGGCAGGGTTACGGTCTTAATCTTGTTGTTCATGAATGCATTTGGAAGAACTGCAAGCACGCCGTCCGGCAGGTTTACATTTGTCAAGTTGTTTCCTTCAAATGCCCCCTCTGCAATCACGAAGTTACCTCTGCGAGTAATCTTGTGCGTAACTGTATCGTTGTATGATGCAAGCATACCCGACGGGAAAGTTACTGATTCAACGCCCTTCTTCTGGAACGCATTGCTAGCAACGCCAACGAGCGTATTACCCTTATCATCCTTTGATGGCAGCACGAGTTTCTTGTTCTTGGCAAACTTAGCTTCTCCCTTTGCCGAGAAGCCACTTATCGCCTTTCCTTCGATATTTACGGTTCTGGTATAGTCACACCCGTAAATAGTCTTGCTCATGTCTGTGTAAGTGAAATCATCACTAGTCCATTTCTCAGAATCAGCGTTAGTGCTTGAAGGCGCTTCTGTCTGCGCCTCAGCTCCAGTCTGAGATTCTGCTCCCGTTGTCTCTGCAAATGCAGGCAGTGGAACCGCTAATGTCACCACTAATAGGAGCGAAAGCAAAATTTTCTTCATGTCTTTGTCCTTCTTTTCCATTAAATGTGAGATGAATATAAGATGTATATATGTAATATTATCTGTACATTTTACAATGTATCCAGCGATATTGCTCTCTGCCTACACAAATATTCAGATTGAAATTTTATATATGTTGAGCGGCTTGTATTGATAATGCTTATAGTCTACTTCCTGGGGATAAATCAGCAATTTTAAATGCTATAATAACAGATATTTTTATTTAACTACCAAGTATGCGCGTGTGTTTTCTACACATCTACATACATATTTGGATGATATGAGGTAAGTAAAATATACATAGGGGATAGAGAAAATTATGGGTAGGATTTCTAAATTGAGAATAAAGAATCGTGGGCGAATTGGAATTGCCTTCATCTTATCGATGCTTCTGATTATCGCAGTAGCTCTCACAGGCTGTAATTCAGCTACGTCAAAGGGGGCCTCTAAGGTGAAGAAGCATAAACAGACAGAAGCTGCTTCTACCGATAGCAAAGGGGCTTCAGAGAGCTCCGACAGTTCATCGAGTTCAAGCGCAGGAAATGGCTCGGATAAAGAAAAATCCAAGGATAAGAGCAAAGACAAGGAAAAGGATAAG
>ERZ773067.813-NODE-813-length-17743-cov-3.812076_pt1 | contig 17743 bp, 17 predicted proteins | sample MGYA00580622_ERZ773067 | MGnify/ENA primary metagenome ERZ773067 (study PRJEB29015, sample SAMEA2737998) | human oral metagenome | biome: human oral; feature: human-associated habitat; material: dental | place: China | collected 2113 ...
GACGGCCCTGAGCGAGCACCCGGCGGGCGGTGCCGCGCGGCAGCTGGTGACGCAGCACGGAGCGGTCGCGCGCCAGGGGACTCAGCATCGCCCCGTCACCACGGCTGACTCCCAGCCCGTCCAGAGGTCTCATGGGATGAGAGTAACGGCAGGCGCTGACAATTCCCGCTGCCAGAATCAGGAGTGGACAGAAGCAGCCGACCCTTGGATAAAGTCTCGATCCCTCGCGGGGACTGGTTGTGCCAGTGCCGTGTGTCGGGAGTTTGTCAGTGGGAGGCGGCTCCGGGGCGGATGGATCGCGAGGTAACCGAGTAAAACGGTACTGGCAGTACCGTGATGAAGGTGAACGAAGCGAGGCACCGCTTCCGGGGCCGAAAAACACCGGTGAACTCACGCCACACGACACTAGGTACCGGTGAGGACGCGGGCGCGAAATGCTTCATGACCAGGGCGGGGACGGCTAGGCTCGCTCCATGCTCCTGAGCGACCGCGACATCCTGGCCGAGGTGGACGCCGGCCAGATTGCCCTGGACCCGTGGGATCCGGCGATGCTCCAGCCGTCCAGCGTGGACGTGCAGCTGGACAAGTACTTCCGGGTGTTCGAGAACCACCGCTACCCGCACATCGACCCCGCCGAGGAGCAGCCCGAGTTGACCCGGCAGATCGAGGTCGGCGACGGGGAGGCGTTCGTCCTGCACCCTGGCGAGTTCGTCCTCGGCTCCACCTGGGAACAGGTCTCGCTGCCCGCGACGGTTGCGGCCCGGCTGGAGGGCAAGTCATCGCTGGGCCGCCTGGGATTGCTGACCCACTCCACCGCAGGTTTCATCGATCCGGGTTTCTCCGGCCACGTGACCCTGGAGCTGTCGAACATGGCGACGCTACCGGTGAAACTGTGGCCGGGCATGAAGATCGGGCAGCTGTGCTTCTTCCGGCTGTCCTCTGAGGCCGAGCACCCCTATGGATCGCAGAAGTACGGCTCCCGCTACCAGGGGCAGCGCGGCCCCACCCCGTCGCGCTCCCACCTGAACTTCCACCGTACCCGGGTGTAGACGAGCGGACCATGGGGAAGAAGTAACCGTCAGGGGCCACCAAGGAAATGCTGAGTGCCATCCTCACATCACCCCATTCCTTGCCGCCCTCCCAGACAACGGCACCACGTGTTGGCCACGGTTAACCCAGGAAATATAACTTTCGTTAAGGGTCTTCCAGCACTAGAGACCACAGCAGCCGCAGGGATTTTCCGTCAGTCACCTCAATATTTCAAATTCAAACTATCGTCGCGGTGAGCTGAGACCCGCCGAATAACATCACCCATTCAGCTGTTCCCCCAGAACCCTCCCCAAAACCCTCTGCGTCCCTGTAGGGTAGGTCACATCATCAGTAATCAATGACGCTGGCTGGATGGCTTCGTTACTTCGTGTGACGACATGGCGAGAGGCAGGTGAGGGTGTTGTGTTGGAGAACCTGTGCAGGAAGGAGGCTGAGAATCAGCCTGCCATCCAGCACGCCACAACGACGCACAGCCACAATGGCGCCGCTATCGTTCCAGCCCATCCTCTCGGATCGCTGAGCATTGCCCCGGCCATCATCGCGCGCGAGCTACCAGGCTGGCCGACGGTGGCCTTGAGGAGCACACGCGAGTCAAACCTGCAGGCCCACCTGGTCGGGGAAGCCGAAGGATGCGAACTCACCATCACCTGCAACGAAGATGGCCCGGTTGAGGAGATGACTGTGGCCATTGATGCCTGGCTGCCCGTGCTCCTGGAACGAGAGGTCACTGACATCTGCATCGATGACCGCGGCATGTTCCACGCGAAACCCGGCCTGGCCTCAGCAGTCGAGGAGCTGATTCACCGCGGCGTGCGAGTGGTGGTTGTCACAGACGACGCCGAGGACGAGTTCGCCATCGTCGCACGCCTCAGCCACCTTAGGCCTCAGCTGCTCCTGCAGCACACGATGTCACCAGAAGAGGTGTGGCACATCGTGGAGGAACAGACAGGGAACATCCTTGCCCCGCACCAGATGCTGATCCAGGCCGTCTGTTCAAGTCACCCCATCCTGGTGCACTTGTTCTTGACGGCGTGGTGCCACGTCAGAGACAATGAGCCGGTTTCCCCCACCGCTGTCACCAATTCCCTGGCGGATGCCATCACGCATGTCGTCTGCACCCAGTCCCCCCATCCCCATGAACAGGCAACTTTCCTGCTGCATCTTGCCCTGAACAGCGACCCCATCACCACGGCACAGGCTGATCAGGCCCTGGGGAACATGCCACTGGCGACCCACAGCATCCGGCAGGTAGCCGCGGCCCTCGCGACGGAGCAGGTCCCTCCTGATCTACTCGTGGTGCTGTGGGAACGGCTGCGTTCCCACCTTGATCCCAAGTCGTTCGACCTCGCCCGTCGCACTCTGCGGCCCCTCTTGGACGACGGCCTGGCGGCCGATGTTCATCACCTGGGACTAGTTGAGCTGTTCACAGGGGAGACCGACCTCTGCATGGCACCGGGGGCGGCGGAGGTCGTCCGGCAGGTGACTGACGCAGCAGCTGGACCCGGCCGGCGTGCCGTGTTGCGAGCGTTCTCTCAGCTGCTTGAGGACAGGTCAGTGGCGGATGCCGCGGCACGGCTTGCCCTGCTGTGCGCAGACGTCGATATGCAGGCGCTCGGAACCGCACTGCAGATACTCAATGATGCCGGCGCTGTGCCCGACAGAACCTACGAGGTCCTCTCACCGCTGGTCGTCCTGGAGCATCCCGCTCTGGCTGCCGGTTTGGCGGAGAAAGCGCTTGCGGCGCTCGACCCCAATGACCCTCGCATGGCCCGGGCGGTCCTGGCTTGGATCATGGCCTCCCCTGCGACGGCATGCGCTGAGCCCGCTCGGCGCATGCGAGCTCTGCGGCACATCGTCGGCCTGGCCCACAGTGACTCTGCCTCGGCACCGGTCATCCGAGCTGGCTTGGCGAGCCTGCGTGCCTTCACGCGACGCTCAGCATGCAGACAGCTTCGCGAACTGACCACCGGCCAGAGCCTGTCCTCCGGGGGATTGCCGGTGCTTGCGTGCTGTCTCGCCGGGCTTGCGACAAGCCTGAACGACATGGCCGAACAGGCTACGGTCTGGTGCTGGCGGGCCCGGGCACTAGACAGGACGCACAACTCCGAGCACATCTGGGTGCTCATCACCCATGCGCTGGTGGCCTACTGGAATCACGACGAGGAGTTAGCCCAGGAGCTCTTGACCCATGCGGAACAGCTCAGCGCGGAGCTGCGTGCCGTGACCGTCTCACGATGCTGCCACCTTGCGATCCAGCACCTCCGCGCTGAATCCGCCGGTTCGGTTGCTGTCCCAACGCTCGACAACGGAGCTCATGCAGTGCTACGAGCCTTCGCGACGCATTGTGCCGCGATCCTTGATCACCAGAACGGCAGCACGCAGACAGCCATAGAGAAGCACTTCACCACCGGTCAGACCTTGGAGTCATCCAGCCTGACAAATCCAAGGATCCTTGACTGGCAGCAGCAATTAGAAAAGATCTTCCTGTCCCGCAACGACAAAGCGATAGCCGAGTGCCTGCACAATGACATCTCGGCTGCTGAGAAAGCGTGGCGGACTCTCAACGATCTCCCCGCACAACCCGCTGTGGCCCAGGCCACAGCGACGCGCCCGAAGCTGAGCAAGAGTGAGTGGCGCGTGGCTGAGCAGATCGCCACTGGTTGCACCAATGCCCAAGCGGCCGAGGCGCTATTCCTGAGCAAGCGCACAATTGACACGCATCTAAGAAACATCTATCGCCGACTCGGCATCACAGGCCGGGAAGAAATGATCGATTTCTTTAAGAAGACGCAGATGCCTACTTCCCAAGCCTCTTAAAACTCCTTCTCTCTAGCGGAACGTGCTTCATATTTGTCTCACCTTATGGCCCCAATCTCATTGGTCCTTCAGTGACGCTTTTCAACAGTCCACAACTACTCAGGACATTGAAACGCGGCTGGATGGAGCTGATTATGCTCCAGCCAGCCGCGCTGAGCAGTAAGACCGATCTCTACTTCACACGCTGGCCACGCCACCGGAAGGTGAGCGCTGAAAGAATTCCCCCTAGGATAGTCCACGCGATGAGCACAACCGCCACCACACCAAGATCCCAAGAGCCACTCGGCTCACTCATTTTCATCTCATCCGGCAGGAAGACAAAACGCAGCCCCTTAGCCATCCATAGCAGCGGAAAAGCGTATCCGACGTAACGCAACAACTCCGGGATCATCATGAGCGGGAAGAATACACCTGAGATGATCTGGAGAACCATGAACGGTGGAGTAGCGGCACCTGGGGCAGCCCGCGCGCTAGGAATAAGTGCCGTATAGGCGATTCCTGCCAGCGAACATGAGCTCACTCCCAGAAGAACCACCCACACCAGAGTGATCCAATGCTCAGGATCAGCAGGCATCGGCAATTTGTACATGACGACACCAAGTATCATGAGGATGATAACTTCCAGTATGGTAGTGACCAAAGCCCTTACGATGAGGCCAACAAAATAGGCAGAACGCGGCATCGGAGAGGCCGCAAGCCTACGGATGATGCCTTCCTCACGATCGCTTGTGATACTTATGGCGAGCGACTGGAAAGTCGTACTCATCACCCCGACAGCGATCATTCCAGAGATGAACAGCAGCCTGTAGTCGACATCGGAGCCCGGTATCTTTCCCCTGAAGACTGCTGCAAATACCAACATCATCAGCACAGGGAGCGCCATGTTGAACAGCAAAGTCTGCCAGTCGCGGAAGAAAACCCTCAGCTCCGCTGAACATCGGCTCAAGCTGGCTCGGATGAAACCTGGGAGGCCTGCTCCCTGTGCCCTCTTCGCAGGATTTCTCGAAACAGTTTCACGTGTCTCACTCACGGCTGCCCCTCCTTCGCATGTTCGATCATGCTGATGTAGATCTGTTCAAGACTGGGTTGAATGACCTCCAGGCCGGGGATCTCACGGATTCCCTGCTGATTGGCGGCCTCCAGTAGCAGCCGGAGCAGGGTGCTGGGTTCATCGGTTGCATATAGGCAGGTATGCGGCGGACTACTCAAGCGCTCCGCCAAATAGTTCGGCACATCAATCAGCGGATCACGATTGTAAGAAACTCTGTGGCTCCGGCCACTTAGCTTTGCCAGATCCTCCAAGGTTCCAACATGCAGCATGCGACCGCGCACAATGATCCCGGCACGCTGGGCCAGCGCCTGAGCCTCATCAAGGTAGTGCGTGGTAAGCACAGTGGTCATTCCCTCACTCGTCAGGAGACGCACCAACTCCCATGCCTCACGTCGCGCTTCAGGGTCAAGACCGGTAGTTGGCTCATCCAAAAACAGCAACCTGGGGCGCCCCACAACCCCGACCGCCACATCGAGTCGACGACGCTGACCACCTGACAGCTTCGGTGCAACAACCTTGGCTTTCGCGCCAAGGCCAACCATATCAATCAGCTGTTGCGTAGGAAACGGGTTGGCATAAAAGCTACCAAAATGCTCGATGACCTCGGCCACCGTAAGAGCCGAATATTCAGCCGTCCCTTGGGGCACAACTCCCACTTGAGAACGCCACTGGCGTTGATCTTGCTGCGGGTCACATCCGAGAACGCTGACATCACCACTGGTGCGCCGCTGCGCCCCAGTCAAGATGTCGATAGTGGTCGTCTTTCCAGCACCGTTCGGCCCCAGAAAGGCAAACACCTCACCCGCTTTGACTTCGAGGTCAACATCATCAACAGCAACGAAATCACCATAAGTCTTACGAAGACCACAGGCAGAGATAGCGTTACACATCACATCCCCTTTTTCCCTACATAATTTCCAGAAGGTGGGCGGAGAGGGACTTCGCATCGAGTTGCGAACTGACAGCACAGCCAAGGCCACGACCTTCCCGTCAGGCCCCTTTGGAAGTCCGAATGGTAGGCTTCCATCGCAGCCGGTGGCTCAGCGCCCGACTCGCCAGCGGCCTTAGTAACGATGATCTTGGCATCTGCAGCTCCACCGTGCGGACCAGGATTCCTGAATCGGACTTCCATGTCCTCTCCTCGCTCCCACGTACCTCAACAAGATTCGCAGTTGACAGGAGCTTTTGTACCCGAGGTGGGGCTAGCGTCGCTACGACGAGGCAGGAAGTACGCATCCCCTCAACGGACATACGCATGCCTACGCACCTGCAACACAAGGAGTAAGCCTAACAACTTAATCAGCTCGCCCCTGGGAAGCATGACCGAAAGTTAACTTGGGGCTCGGCGATGGGGAAACCTATGGTCGAAACAACAGCGATTTAGATCACTCTTGCAGGTCAAGGAGTTCGACCAGGGGTGTGCAGAGTGTGAGAACAAAGGTGTCAAGATACTGATTTCTGCGGAGAAAGGCGCAGCACGCATGGAGCTTTCACTAGCGCCCATCATCAGATGGGAACGAGTAAGCAAACGATACCCAGGGGCACAAGTAGATGCCCTGGATGACGTGACCATCAACGTCGGCGCCGGGGAGATCGTGGTCCTTGTGGGGCCAAACGGCTCAGGCAAGACGACCCTGATGGAGATGGCCTCTGGCCTACGTCTCCCCTCAAAAGGAAGCGTTAGCGTACTCGGCCGGCCCGTGCAACCCTCGGGACCACAACGTCTCGTCCTCGGTGTGCAGCTGCAGAACTCTAGCCTGCCTTCCCGGATCCGAGTCAAAGAAGCCATGAGGGCGACGCAGGCCCTATACGCGGACCCGGTCGATGTGAACGAGCTCCTCACCCAACTCGGACTGAAAGAGTATGCCAACATCGCGGTGGAGTCTCTCTCAGGAGGCTGGCAGCGCCGACTCGACGTCGCCTTGGCGTGTGTTGGAAAGCCCCGCGTACTAGTCCTGGATGAGCCGACGAGCGGAATCGATCCGGTAGCCCGCTCTGAGATGTGGGAGTTCCTCAGAAAACGCCGGTCTGAGGGCACCGGTGTGCTGGCCTCCACACACGACCTGACGGAGGCGGAGACATACGCTGACCGGCTGTTGGTACTCAACCGAGGGCGGCTTGTTCTCCAGGGCACTGTCGATGAGGTTCTAAGCCTAGCGGGTGGAGGCTGGCGTCTACGTGTCCTCGGTACCGACTCACGCTTCGACCACTGGGCTCAAGGCATAGGAAGCGCCTTCCTGTCCGCTGGCGGTGACTCACGGGTTCACATCGGCAGCCGGGAATCCGTGACTTACCTCAGCCAGAAATTGGAGGATGCCAAGGAAGACGGAACCATCACCTACCTTGACGCGCTGCGAGGACCAGTGCGCCTGGAAGATGTATTCGCCTTCGCGGTGGATGTGCACGCTAACTCACAGGAGTTCTCACGATGAGCACCGAGAGACTGAAGCCAGAGAGCACGCAGATCCCCACCACTGCAGGTGCACCGTGGTGGCGGATCCTCACCGCCTGGACACGTCAGGAGACCACCCTCCTGATGCGCGAACCGATGGCAGTGTTCTTCTCGATGCTTTTCCCAGTGATCATGTACGTGTTCATCGGCATTCCATATGGGAGCACGGACGTCGGCAATGGCCGGAGATACATCGACACGATGTTCTCGGCTCTCATCATCTCGGTGATGGCAAATCTGCTATTGATGGGATTGCCCATCTACTTAGCTGAGCTGCGAACCAAGGGCGTGGCGAGACGCTACGCGAGCTTACCTTTACCTGGAGGGATATTTCTCAGCGCTGTTCTGCTGTCGACCATCACCTTGGTGATAACAGCTTCAGCCATTATCATCACTGTGGTGGCGATACGCGATGGTGTACTCCCACAACTCTGGGACCCCTGGTATCTCGCTCTCGTCTTGGGATCATTGATTTGGCTCTCTGCAATGGGGTTCTTCATAGGAGCGCTCCCGATTTCTTCCAGGACTACCCAGGCCCTGTCAGCAGTGGTGTTCTTCACAATGTTCTTCGGATCTGGCGCGGCGGTACCCCTAGAGGGCCTCCCAGAGATTCTGCAACGGGTAATGGATTGGAACCCACTGAAGCAATGGCTCGATGTAATGGTCAACAGCTACATCGGAGCGCAAACAACAACCACACAGTATCTACGCCTACTAGCGGCGATACCACTCACCATCCTATGCGTATATCTAGGGCAGCGCATGTGGAAGACCCAACGATGACTCTCACTGAATACAGATATGAAGAAAGGAGGTGAAATAATGTCGACTACATTGGGCCACGCGGAAGAGAAGCACTTCACAGCCGAAAATGCAGTAGCTCCTGGAGGCTGGTGCTGCACATGTTGCTGCTGGTGCAATATCCACATCCACTTCCACTTCTGATACGTTAGCTGAGTTAGCAACATGAAGTGACGAAGAGGCCTGTTGGGCAGAGCCGCAACTTGGCCCAACAGGCCTCCCCAACTCAACACAGGAGACGCTCGTGAATCTGGACCCGCCGGGCATACACGTCAGCGTAATAGACAAGAATAAGTCCACCTGAGCACGATTACCGATGCCTAGGCTGCACGCCCCATTACGTTTCACTCGAATGCCGGGCATTCTAACGAGTTTCAATGTCGTAACAATGGTTAGGAACACACGAATGAAACATTATGTCTACAACCACGGCCTTGCGTGGGCAGACTCTTCCTCAGACGTCGATAAGTTTGCTGGGTTACAAGAGATGCTTGACGTATACTCACCGTTCGGACAGATCAGAAACGTCTTATCCTCATTCAGATCAGGAGTGGGCATCGGAGGATTCCAGGGGGCCGCAACCCCTCTTTCACTGGATCATGTATTCCGGAGGATCATGGGGATCAGCTCCCTTTCCGCCGGATTAGACCGCGAGATCTACGGCGGTGGCAAGGGGCTCACGGTGGCCGATTCGGCCGCGTCCTCCCTGGGCGAGGCCGTCGAGCGCATGCTGGCCGCTTTCTCATCCCTGATATTGACCGGCACGCAAAACGACATCACCGCGGCGGCACGTCAGATGCGTGAGGCCGGCCACTCAATTGTCGGTCCCGAGGATTTCGAGTCATTCACCCAGGAACAGCTGGAAACACCCGGCTTCAGGTGCGTACCGTGGACCGAAGACACCCAGTTGACGTGGCATCGTGGAACCAACCTCCTGACTGGTGAAGACTGGTGGGTGCCAGCGCAGTTCGTGCATCTGTTCTACGTACCAATGGGGCCCGAGGAGCGCATCGGCGCCTCAAGCTCCGGGGGCTTGGCCACGGGATACAACGATTCCCACTCCCTCAGCCATGCACTGCTCGAGGTAGTCGAGCGGGACGCCCTCAACTTAGCCTGGTTCTGCCGCATCCCGCTGACGCGCATAGTCCTGGACGAGCCCTTCCACGACGAGGTGATCACCAGGTGGATGAAGATCGCGGAGCGTGCTGGCATGAAGGTGAACTTCTACCTGCACCGTCTCGACATGCCGGAATTTTTCGTCGTCACGGCATCGGCGGTCGAACCGGATCTCACGGCGCATTCATACATGTCTGGGGGTGGTGTTGGAATAGAGATCGAACAGGCAATTCGAAGTGCTCTGGCAGAGGTAGTTCAGGCGGAGCGAATGGTACGAAGTCCTACCTTGGCCCCACGATGGGAAGCCACGCAGGGCTTCAAGAAGCGCTTCACCGTGAAGCGCGATGCGAAACCCGAAGAGTTCACTAACTTCATTCAAGTCGTCGACTATTATGGGTTCCCCGAGAATCAGGCCAAACTCGACTGGTACCTTCGCGATCCGGCAATGCCGACGATTCGACTATCCGAATGTCGCACCCAACATGAGGAGGAGGACGAATGCGAGAGAATACTGCAGCTTTATGCCAAGTATAATCTGACTCCGATCGCCTACTCGCTCACTCCGGATGTCTTCGCGAACATTCGCCTATATAAAGTCTTCGTTCCCGAACTGGCGCCCGCCTTCCCACCGAATATTCCACTACTCGGTCATCGCAGATACAAAGAGTTGCGAAGAAAAATGGGCATTTCGGATCAGTCGTGGACTTCGGAAGATTTTCCGACGGATCCTCTCCCCTATCCCTGACCTGCAACGAGGTGAGCAAGATGAAAGTGAATAGGAAAATAAGTGCTGGCAATCCTGGGAACGCCGCCTTCCAGAGAATCCCTGGAGCTGCTCGGACCGTTCTTGGCCTAGCAATACTGATGCTAGCCCTGAAAATTCCATCCGCACTATTTCTGCTAGTCCAGCCTTCTGGTATACCAGGACTTGTCCCCGAGGCAGGAAACAGCTTCGCTTTCATAGTGATTCTATGCTGGCTCTTTTCAAGCATAGTACTACTCTACAAGAGACACTGGATTGGCGCTGCGTCGACGATCCTACTAGTGATTCAATCAGCCCTGGGTAGCATCGGCATCATGTCTCAGGGATATATTTATTGGGGGGCTTGGCAGATGGCTAACTCCCTAACCTGCCTGGCCCTTATAACGGCCGCAATCTTGCAAAAAACCTTCTCAATCAAACACCACACAGTTCAAGACGAACCAACTTGGAGTGATAGAAATGATTGATTTTGATCGCACCAATCCAACCCCAGAGGACCAGATCATTAAACAAAACAAGTTATTCACGATAAATCCGACGGTGAACGTGGTCCGTAGTACCCCCAATGAAGTCTTCATCGAGATCGGTTCACGCTCCCGCTATACACACCGAATCTCCGACGACAAGTCTCGAGGGGTGTTCGCTGACTTCGTCACCAGCTTCACTGAACCAGCAGACGTGAACGCGGTGGCGGAAACGCTTGGCATCGACTCCGAGACACTTACTGAGTTCTGCGACGCCTTGGAACGCGGCCGAGTATTACTTCCATCGACACAGGCAGACTACGCGTACTTACTCACCGGGTTGGACTGGGATCCGACGAGACGGGACGCCGCAGTGTCTGTCTTGGGGCAGGGACGCATCGCTGATCAGGTTCATGCCCAGATAACCGAGCTGGTCTCGACACCAGTCGAAGTGACGGCTAACCCCGTCGATGCGTTCGACGGGGCGGACTTCGTCATCGTCGCGGCTGATGACCTAGCACCCGCCCTGTGCTATGACGCGGACGAGCTGGCACGCGCTGCTGGCGTACCGTGGCATCTCACGCGGATCGACGGTTTTGAACTCCTGGTGGGACCGACGTTCGTTCCAGATGGCGCAAACTACTACGACTTGGACACCATGGACGAGTCAGCCCGAGTGATCCGCACCCCGTTCCTGTACGGCAAGGCAATGGCCCCAGATGTGAAGCGCTCCAACAAAGTCCCCACCTTCGCCGCAGCCATAGCAGCCGGCTGGACAGTCGTTGCCGTCGCCCAGCACCTTTGGGGCAAGGGCAGCTTCCTCGAAGACCAGATTATGCGCGTTGATCTGGAACGCATGGAAATCATCAGGGACAAGGTGCTCCGTCTTCCCAGGAATCCCGTCGACATGGGGATGCGCGCCGATCTGCGCCATCCTTTCCTTTAGGAGGAAACACATGCCTATTGCGCCTGATCAACTACGACGTATGCTTGAGCAGACACTCGTGCCCCCAGACAAGGTGGTCGAGCTGGACCCCGACACAATCTCCTCCACTACGGGCCGCTTAGGATCCTTACGCGGCAACTTAGCCGAGCGCTATCAGCTGAATTCATGCCTGACCCAGGGCAGATGGGCAAGGCTCGCTGATCAAGAATCAGCTAGCACAATTGAGGAATTCTACTTCACCACGGCGGCCGACGGATACGATCAGTTGCTGTCAGATCAATCCAGGTGGGCACTGCCATTCAAAAGCGCACCGAGTTGGGTAAGCGAAACCTTCCTCCCCTTGACTTCCAGCCCCGCGATGACCAGCGCGATGTATAGCGCTGACCTATTGGTCGCCTTTGACTCGGCACTCTGGAAAGTAGTGCCTAACAGGCCTGGGCTGCAGTTCGAGGGCTCCTGGAGCCCAGAACTAATGCGCCAAGCGACATCCGCAGTTCCCACGTTGGCCGCAAACGAACCGGAACCGATGGGCCTTGTTTGCATTATTGGCAACCTAGCCAGGGCATCGTATCTCAGCGGGGATCGCGCATTCCGCCAGTCAGCAATCTCATGCGGATTGATACTGGGTCAGATCCTCGCTGTTCTAGCCACTATCACCTGCGAGGCACGTTTCACTTGGACGAGTCAGTTCATCGATTATCTCGTCAATGACGCCTCACGCTGCGATGGAGTCGAGCGAGGAGTCCAGATCATGGGTATTGTCGAAATGTCCGACAAAGATGAGAAGGAGGTGCGGCAATGACCGAGACCAGCCCTTGGGACGCCAAGGTCGAGCAGCTATTGGATGAGCTCGAAATCAGTTCTCCCGATGGGCGCCATTCCCTCAAGGAGGCGTTTGAGTCAGTCAGGGATCTTGAAGCCCAGCAAGTGACACCAATTCTGCGCAGAACAATCCACAGGATATTCGAAAGGTCCATGGGCGAATTCTTCTCCGACGAGACTGCTACAAGCATGCAACTCCCCGCCAACTTGGCTAGATTCACACTTCCCGATCCAGACGGCATTACTCTACCTCACGCCGACGACCTACCATCGCTCTCTTTCGCGGAAGTACTGGAAAGTCGGAGATCTCGTCGCGACTACCAGAATCGTCCCCTGAAGCTCGAAGAATTGAGCAAAGTTCTCCAAATGGCATTCCTGAGCAATACGATGGAGGATGGTTACGGCATACGGAATATTCCCCAACTCCCCTACCCCAACATTGGGGGCCTTGACCCGGTCGAGATAGTGGTGATTGTCAACGGCGTCGTCGACCTGGATCGTGGCCACTACCGTTACGATAAAGTCGGTCATGCCCTAGTTCCAGTCGCCAGCGGCGACTATCGTCAACCGCTGCTCAACGCAACTTTCGAGAATGATTGGCTCTTCTATGCTCCTGCCATCATCATCCTGAGCAATGATCAACGGAAAGTGGCCTGGAAATACAAGACGCGGGGCTATCGGATCGCGTTCATGGATCTTGGGGCAGCCATGCAGAACCTCTATCTCGCGTGCACGGCCACCCAGTTGAGTTGCTGCGCGGTGGCGGGTTATCAGGATGACAAGATCTATTCACCTGGGGGCGATCGTAGCGTCGGCTGCGTGATGCCCATCGGGCCGTGTAGCCAGGGCGGGCCGTCCTCCTCCCACAAACGGGATGAAATGTGATGGCCTCGTCAGAGTTGCTGGTCCTGCTTCAGGTGCACGCCTTCATGTGGCTCATCATGATGGCTACGGTTGGCGGCGTGAGCTTCGGCCTCGCATGGTTCACGCCGCGGTGGCGAAGGTTCATTCCTGTGGCTATCTCGACCATGCTGGGAATCATGGGGCTGGGATTGGCCGCTACAGTACTCGTCGATGCCTCGCCAAGCGAAGTGGAGCTTATTCTAGTCGGCTCGGTGTTGTGGGCCGGAGGCTCAAACACTTGGTGGATGCTTCCTCTCGGCCTAGCAATCGGGTTTGGCGGGGCATGGTCGGCCTTTCATTGTGAGCGCCTGCTGTTAAAGATTCGATTAAGACCAGTACTCGCCTTGTTGGATCTTTCGTTCGGTTTGCCAGGCCGGGCGGAAAGCATGGCGGGGGTGGCCTTGGTAGCCAAGAATCCAACCAGGTTTCTGCTCTTCTCAGTCTGGGCCGCTTTGGGCGAGGAGTTTCTGTTTCGGGGAGCCATGCTGATCCCGTTATGGAGCGATTCGTCACACCCCCTCCTGAATCCTGGGTTAACCCTGTGGCTGATCGTAAGCCAAGCGGCCTTCTTTGCCGGTATTCACGTCGCTTTCGGATGGCGTACGCTGGTTGCTAAGTTTTGGCTGGGGCTGGTTCTTGGTGTCGCGACCTTGATGGGAGGAGTGCTCCTGAGTGGACTCATCCCACATATGTTTCATCAGTGGCTCGTTCTCAGGCAGTTCCGCTCGACTCTAAACAACCAACCGCGTCCGCGTAGGGCCTTGGCGGCTTCACACAGCCTCAGCTCTGAGGACAACGGTCTGGAGGGTATTCCTGTCCCCAGTCCAAGGTTGGAGCGACGGATGGGAGGGGTGTGACAAGCATCATGCAGCCTAAAACCGCCGTCCGGGCACGCCCATTCTGGGACGGCCAAACTCATTCAGCCAACTCCTTCGAGAGCGAATTCCTAGTCCCATTCCTTATCGATGCGGCTTGTGGAATCGCGGGTTATCGCGACGGCATTGTAGATTCGATCATGCGGGCGCCTGAGACCATTCTTCAGCTACTGCAAGATCAGGGCGTTGGACTGGCCTGGGTACCGAGTGCAACCTGGGCAGAACTATGGCGCTGGCAAGCGATTTCCCGGGATGCTGCCATCATTCCCGAAATCATCTACGGCGGGCCGGTCTTGGTGGATCGTACTCCGATGTCGGATCGTGAGCGTTGGATCAGGAATTCGTCAGATTTGTCATCGGCGCTGGGGGTCATCGACCATGAGAAAGGCGGCTGGGCGATCGTTCAATCCGACGACACCTCATTCGCTCAACTAGTCGGAGACGCGGCTCGGGCTCGTGGACTACGCCTTGCGTTCCGTGGGCCTGCCAGCTGCGCTGACGTCTTGGTAGGAGGAGATCTGTTCTGCGGTTTCGCGAATCTGGGCCGGGCGGTGTTGACCCAGTCGGTCACAGACGTTCTAGAGTCGTGGGGAAGGTCTCCTTCCCAAAAAGTTACTGACGCCGGGAGAGCAATGATGGATCGCGGAGTCATGATAAGTACCGAGCTGATCGCAGTCAACCGCACGGTTTTCGTTAAGGATTCGCTACAAACTCCCTTTCTCGAACTCAATGAACCGATTCTCCCCCACGTCAAGTGGCTCCTGCAGATGAGGCGCGTAGGCGGTTTCGCAGCGGGCAAATCCGCGCTGTCCAGTTACGCGGGTCTGCGTGAACCTAGCCGGACCCAGTATCCGATCCTTCGCGAAGGGTGGGAACGCTTGGTTGACAACGCCGTGACGTTGTTCTCAGAGTTCGACGGACTGCGTCCTGGATCTGGCGCACCACAACTCGCCGTGTTGCCCGGACGTGGGTTGCGCGAAGAACTGATTCTGCTGCACGCCAGTGGGGTTCCGCTGTTGGAGCTGTTGCAGCGTGCCACAGACCGCACCAGCTGGAGCAAGAAGCCCGAAACCCGCTGGCTGAGCACGGACAAGAACCCTGCAGACGGGGGCAGCTTCATCGCAAGCCTGCGCCCCTGGATGGGCTGAAATCAATTCAGCCCAATAATGCTAAGTGGAGGGTCCAGCGGCTCTCATTATTGAGCGCTTCGCTTGACCCATCCAGCGAAAGTGATCGCAAACGCGCTCAGCCTAAGCTTCCACTTTGCCACCAGGAGACTTATTCACGGACAACGATGAGATCGTGGAATCCCTTGTCAATACCGGGTTGTCATGAGTTATGAATAAGCTTCCACGTCGGTGACGTAGGTATTCAGTGTTTCCGCCATCCATTTGCCCCACAAGCAGGAAAGGACATTATGACCAGGACAACCACGACGCTGCTCGCTTTTGGAATCATACTGACCATGATCGGTGTTGCGGTGAATATCGAGGACTCAACGGTGTCCTGGGTCTGGGCTGCCATGCCATGGCTGGGCACGATCTTCATCGCGATTGGCCTGGCGACACTAGCTACGGGACTGTTGAAATGCCAACGGAAGTGATGGGTGTCTCGCCGTCGAATCCGGATATATACGCGGGGAACGGTGGGACGCTTTGATGTGATAAAGGACCGGGTCCCCGATAAGGGACCCGGCCGCCTATGCTCCAGTATCTACCGGTATCTACCGGGCCTGTTCGACGCGTAGGCTGACGCCGTCGCCGAGGTTGAGGACCGTGCCGATCGGCACTGTCACGGACTCGCCGTTCTCCAGCAGGTAGGGTTCCTCGCCGTTCAGCTGGACGGTGGTGCCGTTCGTGGACCGCAGGTCCGTCACCCGGGCCTCGCTGGCGCCGGCGGGTTCAACCAGCAGGTGGCTACGGGAAATGTCGTTGCCGGGGCTCGGGACGCGCATCAGCGACGACCCTATGGGGCCGCGCGCCGCGTCGGGGGCACGTCCCACCACCAGGCCGCCGACGACGTTCGCAAACTCACCGGTGTTGACCTGCACGCCGATGCCGAGGGGCGTGGGCGTGTACTGCTCCTCCACGTAACCGCCGATGTCGGGCCGCTGGAACTGGGAGTCCTCGCTGTGGGCGGCCATCTCCTGGGTCTCTGGCATGGCCACGGGCTGCAGTGGCTCGGAGATGGGCTGGGGTTCCGGGGAGACTGGCTCGGGAAGCTGATGCTCAGCGTCGGGAAGCCGTACGAGCTGGTCGGGGTCGGTGGTCAGGTGCAGCGCCGACGCACCGACGGCGCCGACGATGAGCGGCAGGTGCAGCAGCGCGTCGTATTCCAGGACCCCCATGTCGACGCGGAGGCCGCGGATCGTGCCGAGATGCGCCTCATGCCAGGTCAGCGCACCTGATCCGTCGAGGGCGGTCTGTCCCGTGGCGACATCGACGACCGAGATCCGGCCACGCGCCAGGCCATGGAGGGAGCCCCCATCCCAGACGAATGCCGCGAAGTCCGGCATCTGGTCCAGGGAATAGCCGCGCAGCAGCTCCAACAGCGACGCCAGCGAACCGGCGGCCTGCATGTCCGTCCACAGCTGGTTCACGAGCACCGACATCTTAGGCGGCGCAGGCTGCATGACAGCGACCAGACGCGGACCAGCCAGCACCAACCACTGGCCAGGCGTGTAGGTAAGCCGCCAAGGACCCATAGGAAGCGACATCACACTTCTCCCGTCGTCAGATTTGTTTTCAGCCTAATGCCGGAAAGCTCAACTACCACGCTCAGACACCCCGCTGCACCAAATGGGGGACAGAAGAGATTCCATGCCCAAAAAGGCGATCCCGGACGCCAGTGCCGCGCGGCTGGCGTCCGGGATCTGGGCTCTCAGACCCTGGTGATCTGCACCTTCAGGCCGAGTTCCGGCTCCTGCGCGGCCAGAGTCTCGACCTCGCCCTGCTCCAGCTCGACGGCCAGCACCTCGTCGGCGATCAGGTCCGCATGCTCGGCGATAGCCTCGGACAGCTCCGCACCGGCCTCAAGGCGCAGCCGGATCCGGTCGGAGACGTCGAGCCCCGACGTCTTACGGGCCTCCTGCACCACGCGGATCACCTCACGGGCCTGTCCGGCGCGTACCAGCTCAGGGGTGAGCTCCAGGTCCAGGGCGACGGTCTCGCCCTGCTCGTTGACGACGCTCCAGCCCTCGCGGGGACGCTCCGTGAGCAGCACATCGTCGGCGGTGACCTCGATGGGTTCGTCGTCGAGGTGCACCAGCGACCTGCCCAGCTCCCGCAGGTCCTTGGCGAGTCTGGCTGCGTCCGCGGCGGCGATCGCGGCCGCCACATGCGGGGTCCGTTTGCCGAACCGCTTGCCCAGGGCGCGGAAGTTGCCCTTGGCGGAGTGGTCGACGAGATCGCCCGCGGAGGTGAACGACGCAACCTCCCTGACGTTCAACTCGGACCTCACCTCGGCGACGAGCTCCTTCGTCAGCTCCGCCAGGGCCGCCGTCGGGACCAGCATCCGGGAAAGCATCTGGCGCACCTTCATCCTCGACTCGGCCCGGGCGGCACGCCCCAGCTCCACCAGACGCCGGGTGGTGGCCATGGCGCTCGTCAGCTGCTCGTCGATCAGCGACTCGTCCGCGACGGGCCAGCTCGCCAGGTGCACCGACTCGGGGCCGGTGGGATCGG
>ERZ773067.816-NODE-816-length-17694-cov-6.217813_pt1 | contig 17694 bp, 20 predicted proteins | sample MGYA00580622_ERZ773067 | MGnify/ENA primary metagenome ERZ773067 (study PRJEB29015, sample SAMEA2737998) | human oral metagenome | biome: human oral; feature: human-associated habitat; material: dental | place: China | collected 2113 ...
TAGACCGCCTTTACAAAGTTACTAGGTAAGATCTGTAAAGGAATATGGAAGTAATTCCCCGACCGTCATCTCGACCGTCGTTTTATCTTTGGCGACTAGAGTCACCTTTAGATCTGGTTTAAAAAATTCGACCATGACTTGGCGACAAGCACCACAAGGCGAAATCGGTTTTTCTGTTTGACCATAGACTATCAATTCTGAAAATTCTCGTTTTCCTTCAGAAACTGCCTTAAAGATAGCTGTTCTTTCGCCACAGTTGGTCAAAGAGAAGCTAGCATTTTCGACATTGACTCCAGTATAAACACTTCCATCCTTGGCAACCAATACGGCACCAATTGGGAAATGTGAGTAGGGTACATAGGCTTTTTTACTAGTTTCAATTGCTAAATCAATCAACTCAGTAGTCGCCATCAGCTAATTCTCCTTTAAGGATTGCTACACCAGACGATGTCCCGATACGAGTAGCTCCCGCCTCAACAAAAGCAACAGCATCTGCATAAGAACGAGCTCCACCAGCAGCTTTGACACCCATATCCGGTCCAACTGTCTGGCGCATTAATTGAACATCTGGTAGTGTTGCACCACCTGTCGAGAAACCTGTAGAAGTCTTGACAAAGTCTGCTCCTGCTTTCTGGGCTAGTTGACAAGCCAAAACTTTTTCCTCATCTGTCAACAAACAAGCTTCAATAATCACCTTAACGAGTTTGTCTCCGCTTGCTTCAACAACTGCTCGAATATCTGATTCAACTAATCCAGCATTTCCCGATTTTAGTGCACCAACGTTGATAACCATATCGATTTCGTCAGCACCATTTTGGATAGCTTCTTTGGTTTCATAAGCCTTAACAGCTGAAGTTGTAGCTCCAAGAGGGAAACCTACAACGGTACAAACTTTAACGTCTGTGCCTTGAAGACCAGAATGTGCGTAAGAAACCCAGCAAGGATTCACACAAACACTGGCGAAATCATACTCTCTTGCTTCAGATAACAAAGAATCAATTTGTTCTACTGTCGCATCTTGCTTCAAAAGCGTATGATCAATGTATTTATTTAATTTCATATCATTTTATCCTTAAATTAGGAGATAATTTCGATGATTTCACGCATTTTTAGCGTTTCATCACTCATTTTAATTTTAACATATTTTTGGAAATCTGTAACTAGTTCCGGAGAAATTTTGCCATTTGCATATACTTTTGCGACAATTTCACCTTTTTTGACTGATTCCCCAACTTTCTTCTCAAAAACAATTCCTGTCTCATAATCAAGAGCATCTGTTTTGACTGCACGACCAGCACCTAATCTCATAGCGAAAAGACCGAAATACATGGCTGGCAGTGCCTCAATAACACCATCTTCCTGAGCAGGAATTTCTACCACATGATCAACTGTTACAGGGCGATATAGATCCTCTAAATCTCCACCCTGAGAAAGAACCATCTCTTCAAATTTTTTAAGAGCCTTGCCATTCTCAAGATGTTCTTTCACTTCCTCGACCGTTTTTTCAACATTTGCCAAAGACAGCATAATACGGGCTAACTCACAGATAAAATGACTAATATCCTCGCGCCCTTTTCCTTGCAAAATTTCTAATGCTTCTAGGATTTCTAAACGATTTCCAATGGCGCGTCCCAAAGGTTGGCTCATATCTGTAATGACTGCGACTGTCTGACGACCTACAGCCTTCCCAAGATTTACCATAGTTTGAGCCAGTTGGCGTGCTTCGTCAACCGTCTTCATAAAGGCACCTTCACCAACTGTAACATCCAGTAAGATAGCATCCGAACCAGCGGCAATCTTTTTGCTCATGACAGAGCTAGCTATCAAGGGGATGGTATCAACTGTCGCAGTCACATCTCGTAGTGCATAGAGTAGTTTATCCGCTTTGACTAATTGATCAGATTGGCCAATAACTGAAACTCCAATATCTTGAACCTGTTTGATAAAATCATCCTGACTGCGTTCTACTTGAAATCCTTTGATAGATTCTAATTTATCGATAGTGCCACCGGTGTGTCCCAGACCTCGACCACTCATCTTAGCCACTGGAACATCAAAACTGGCAACCAAGGGAGCTAAAATCAAAGTGACCTTATCTCCTACTCCACCAGTTGAGTGTTTATCGACCTTGATACCTTCAATGGCAGATAAATCAAATTCCTGACCTGTTTTAACCATATTCATAGTCAAATCAGAAATCTCCTGTGTAGTCATACCTTTAAAATATACAGCCATAGCAAAGGCAGACATCTGGTAGTCAGGAACCGTTCCTGCCACATACCCTTCAATCAACCATTGGATTTCACTTGAGGTTAGTTCTTGTCCGTCTCTTTTTTTCTGGATTAGGTCTACCGCTCTCATTCTTTCACACTTCTAAGGATATAATATCCTTTGTCTTTCTTTACGACCTCACAATTACCAAAGACTTCTTCCATCTTGTTTTTGGCACTTGGAGCTCCTTGCTTTTTCTGGATAACAATGGTCAAATCACCACCGTCTACAAGATAATCAATGCTTTTTTCAATGATTTCATGAACGACTTGCTTGCCTGCACGAATGGGCGGATTCGAAATGACATGATCGAATTGTCCTTCTACATGCTCATAAATATTGGACTGGAAGATTGTCGCTTGAACATTGTTTTTTACTGCATTTTGCTGGGCTAAATCCAGTGCACGATTATTGATATCCACCATGGTCGCTTGGGCACCATAAGCTTTAACCAAAGACAAGCCTATAGGGCCATATCCACAGCCTACATCAAGGATTTTCTCACCTTTTTCGACATCTAGACATCTTAACAACAGCTGACTTCCGAAATCAATCATTTTTTTACTAAAGACACCAGCATCTGTCAAAAAGGTCATCTTTTGCCCAAGTAGGTCAACTCTAAGTTCATGAACATCATGGGCTGCATCTGGGTTTTCTGCATAATACATTTTACTCATAGGATTATTTTACCATAAAATTTAGATATTTTAAATCGTTTACACGGTCTATACCAACTAAGGCCCTAAGAAGAGATAACCTAGGAACATACTAATAAAAAATGAAAATAGACAAGCTAGACCAATCAATATCAGCCACCATTTCTTTAACAAAAATGCTAAGAAAACATAGAGAATGCCTAAAGCTGGTAATAGCTTAAAAAATACAAAATAGAGTCAGTTGGTATTAAATCTTCCAATAGAAATATCAAAGTTCCATAAAATTGCCGATATCCATAAAAGGATGACTAACAAAATAGAGACGGCCAATTTTTTATCAGTTAAAAATTTTGCCATAACCCCACACTCCTTTATTGGTATTCCTTAGCTTTATTTTAACAAAGAAAGCGCTCTGATTCAAATCTTTTATTCCCCCTTTAAATTAGAAATATGTTATACTAGGGGGGTTAATGAGGAAAAATTATGACTAACGAATTTTTACATTTTGAAAAAATTAGCCGCAAAACCTGGCAATCTTTACATCGTAAAACAACTCCACCTTTGACTGAAGACGAATTGGATTCTATCAAAAGTTTTAACGACCAAATCAGCTTGGACGACGTAACAGACATTTATTTACCACTTGCGCATCTGATTCAAATCTACAAACGTTCCAAAGAAGACCTGGCATTTTCTAAAAGCATTTTCCTTCAGAGAGAAAGTAAAACCCAGCCCTTTATCATTGGTGTATCAGGGAGTGTGGCTGTTGGAAAATCTACTACAAGCCGTCTTTTACAAATATTACTTTCACGTATTGTTCCAGGAGCTACAGTCGAGTTAGTTACAACTGATGGTTTCCTATTCCCTAATGATACCTTAATCAAACGAGAAATTCTGACTAGGAAAGGTTTCCCAGAAAGTTATGACATGGAGGCTCTCATCAATTTCCTAGATCATCTTAAGAATGGTCAAGATGTTGATATCCCAGTCTACTCTCATGAAATCTATGATATCGTACCAGATCAAAAACAACGGGTAGAGGCCGCTGATTTCGTAATTGTTGAGGGAATCAATGTTTTCCAAAATCCCCAAAATGCTCGCCTCTATATAACTGATTTCTTTGATTTTTCAATCTATGTAGACGCAGCTGTAGAGGATATCGAGAGTTGGTATTTAGATAGATTCCTAAAACTATTAAGTATGGCCCAAGATGATCCAGATAGTTACTATTATAGTTACGCTCAACTACCTTTAGGTGAGGTAAAGGATTTAGCTCATCAAGTTTGGACTAGTATTAATCTGACTAACCTCCAAAACTATATAGAACCGACACGAAATCGGGCTGAAGTTATTCTTCATAAATCAAAAAATCATGAAATTGATGAAATTTATTTAAAAAAATGATTTCCCCTTGTCAAAATAACAGTTTTCAGATATAATGGTATAGTTAGTAAATATGGAGGTAAGAACATTGGCAAACATTAAATCAGCTATCAAACGCGCTGAATTGAACGTTAAACAAAACGAAAAAAACTCAGCTCAAAAATCAGCTATGCGTACTGCTATCAAAGCTTTTGAAGCAAACCCATCTGAAGAACTTTACCGTGCTGCAAGCTCAGCTATCGATAAAGCAGAAACTAAAGGTTTGATTCACAAAAACAAAGCTAGCCGCGATAAAGCACGTCTTGCTGCTAAACTTGGTTAATCAATAACTGAAAACAAAATGAGCTCTACGGAGCTTTTTTTGTACCAAATTTTAGAGGGTACATCATGAAAATTTCCATAATTGGATACTCTGGATCAGGTAAATCTACTCTGGCAGAAACACTTTCCAACTACTACTCCATTCCTAAACTCCATATAGATACTCTCCAATTCCAGCCAGGTTGGCAAGAGAGTAATCGAGATTGGATGCTAAAAGAAATGCAGACTTTTTTAGCAGAAAACGAAAACTGGGTCATTGATGGCAACTATTCTTGGTGCTGCTATGAGGAAAGATTGCAAAAAGCTGATCAAATCATCTTTCTTAATTTTTCATCTTGGTCTTGTCTTTTTAGAGCTTTTAAACGCTATCTCAAATATAGAGGAAGAGTTAGAGAAAGCATGGCAGTTGGATGTCCTGAACAATTTAACTGGGAATTTATCCGCTGGATTCTATGGGATGGTCGTAGCTCTGTACATAAAAAACAGTACAAACAAATTTGTCTTGATTATGCACAAAAAATTACGATTATTCACAATCAAAGAGAACTAGATCAATTCTTAAATCAAAAATGAGGACTCAAAAATTGAGCCCTCATTTTATATATTTTCCTTCATTTGATAAGAAAAACTGAAATAAATAAGCTACTCCTTCTTTTAGCTATATGTTATTGTCTCAATTTAGAAAAGACTTCTCCAATTTTTCCTTCAATGACTAAATCAGCTTTACTGTCTTGAGGAGTACTTGACTTGTTTATAACAACAAGTTTTGAACCTGAGAAGTAATTAATCAAACTAGCTGCAGGATAAACAACCAAAGAAGTCCCACCTATAATCAATAAATCAGCTTTCTGAATAACTTGAGCCGCTTGGCTAAAAACATCCATATCGAGTGGCTCCTCATAAAGAATTACATCGGGTTTAACTACCTGACCACAATCTTGGCAGTACGGAACAGGACCTTCGAGAGCCAAAAAGCTTTCTAAATCATAAAAACGATGACAGCCCTGACAGTAATTACGGTCCACACTTCCATGCAGTTTCAAAACCTTCTTTGAACCGGCCATCTCGTGAAGACTATCAATATTTTGAGTTACAACAGCCTTAAGCTTACCAGCCTTTTCTAACGAAGCCAGATAATAATGTGCTTCATTGGGCTTGGCTTTTGGATATACTAGATGTTTTTTGTAAAAATCGAAAAAGTCCTCTGGATAGCGCACAAACATAGTATGAGATACTAATTGTTCCGCAGAAAAATGTCTACCTAACTTAAGACTATATAGACCATCTGAACTTCGAAAATCTGGAATATTTGACTCAGTAGAAACTCCTGCACCACCGAAAAAGACAATTCTTTGACTTTGATCTATCAGTTCCTGTAATTGTTCCATTTTATCCATCTTACTCCTCCTTAAGTTTTTAGTTCTAAAAAAGTTGAAAACCTTTGGCTAATGTCAACTGGGCTTTCAACTTCTATTGGATGATTATGGGATATCACGCTCACAACTATTAGAAATCGCAAGTAAGAAGACTAGCTTCAAATCCAAGAACCTTAGTCAGCAATCAATGTTTCCAAACCAACCTTCATCATATCAGTGAAAGTGTTTTGGCGTTCTTCTGCTGTGGTGTCCTCGTCTGGATTGACCAAGCTGTCAGAAATCGTCATAATAGCTAAAGCATCGACATGGTGTTGAGCAGCAAGATAGTAAAGAGCTGCTGCTTCCATTTCTACAGCTTTGACGCCCCATTTACCAAGCTCGATGTTCTTTTCACCATAGTTTGAATAGAAAACGTCTGATGACAAGACATTTCCGACGTGTGTCGTCATACCAAGGTCTTTAGCAATGTGGTAGGCCTTGTCTAAAAGATCAAAGCTAGCGATTTGTGGGAAATCGTATTGAGGCCAATCGTTGCGGATGATGTTTGAGTTGGTTGCAGCTGCTTGAGCCAAGACCAATTCACGGACGTGAACATCCTCATTCAAAGATCCAGCCGTTCCCACACGGATCAATTTCTTCACTCCGTAGTCGACAATCAACTCGCGCGCATAAATAGAGATGGATGGCATCCCCATTCCTGTTCCCATAACAGATACACGGTGACCTTTGTAAGTACCTGTATAACCAAACATGTTACGCACTTCGTTAAAGCAAACAGCATCTTCAAGAAAATTCTCAGCGATAAATTTCGCACGAAGAGGGTCCCCAGGAAGAAGAATTTTATCAGCAATTTCACCCTGCTTAGCAGCAATATGGATAGACATAATTAAGATATAAAGGGCGACAGAGAACAAAGTAAAAATAGGAAACTGACGACGCATCGCAGATGCTAGACAGTTTATCTTTTTTACACAGTTCTCCGCCCGTATTCAGTTCAGCGAATACAGTAAACCCATCCTTTCTTTTGTTATTGAGTAATTAGAAAAGCTTTCCGCTCGTGTTCAAATCTGAACACATGCTCTACCTTTCTTTATTAAATGATATTGATTATAAATTTAAAATATACTTTGGATTAGAAAAACTAGAGTATTCTTATTAAGTTTCTATTATCCTTGTCTTTGGTCGTAAGTATTTCTCCCAAGGGATTCGATCCAGCATTTTAGCAAAACTAAATGCCAAGTATGCAGTCACCAAAAGAAAAGGTATAGCCTCTAATGATTGACCAGTGAACCCCATCACCAATCCAGTTGCAGACAAGGGAGCCTTCAAGGTCACTGCTAAAAAACAAACCGAACCTAATAGCAAGACTGCTGGCTGGTTGCCACTACCTAAAATCATGGTCAAGAGTGCAGCTCCTGCCATCCCCAAGGCAAAAGATGGAGTCAAGGTACCGCCATAGGCACCTGCCCAAAGGGTGACTAAAACGACCGTGGCTTTCAAGACAAATAAGAGGATTACCGTCTTGGCATTACTACCGTTTAAAATCTCCTGAGCCATCATACGCCCGTTACCAAGTAGATGAGGCAAATGGCTAGCCAATCCAACAAGGAAAAGAAATACTACAGGAAGAGTATAGAGTATCCGTTTGTCCTTTATCCTATTTGAAGAAGCTTGTTTGTTCAATCGACCAAAAAGCCAAGCCAGTGGAGTCAGGAAAAGAACTAATAGTGGAAATAGCCACATATCGTCTAGTGACCAAGTAATAACTGTAATCTGGTAGAGAGCATGATCTGAAACAACAAAGCCTGCTATATACGCTGACACATATGTAGCCAGACCGACTAAGAAAAAACGTTTGACAGACAAAGCAATCCCCAAGGTTTCAAAAACGAAAAACACACTCGTTAACGGAACCTGATAGACAGCCGCTAAACCCGCACCAGCTCCACAGGCAATGAGAAAAACTTGGTCCTTCACGGAGAGAGAAAAAATGTTGGCAATAGGTCTTGCAAATAAAGCTCCAATCTCCCGTGGCGCAGCTGACTTACCGATAGGTGCCCCTCCTCCAACCGCAATAATCTGCCAAATTGAATGAACTAGCTGTTTTAAAAAATGAAGTTTGTATTGTGATGTTTCATCTTTCATCTGCGCTTTGATGGAAAAAATCTTTGCTTTTCTTTGCAAGAAATACCAGATCAAGGCAGAACTGACACCCACGATGATTAAACTGAAGCCTATTCGTGATGAGGCAACACCATCTGTCAAGTATCCAGTGTTATGCTCTGTCTGACCAAAAGCAAGCCCTTCGACCAGCTCTAAAAGATAATGGAGCAAAATTCCGAATATGCCTGAAACTAGCCCTAGTATGATGACCGCTAGGACTAATTTGAGGTTATATGGGATCTTCTGAAGACTACTCCTCAACTCTTGTAACATGATTATAATTCAGCAAGAATCGCTTTCAGCAATCCTTTGAAGTCTCCTTTGACGCGCTCAGTCACTTCCACTACTTCTTCGTGGTTGAGTTCTTCTTGGAATCCTGCAGCATGGTTAGTGATACATGAAATACCGAGAACTTTCAAGCCTGAGTGAGCGGCCACAATAACTTCAGGAACAGTGGACATACCAACTGCATCTGCTCCCAATGTCTTATAGGCACGGATTTCAGCTGGAGTTTCATAAGTTGGACCTGTCACACCGATATAAACCCCATCATCCAGTTTAATGCCCAATTTGTCTGCTACTTGATGAGCAGTCTCACGGTATTCTGGTGTGTAGGCTTTAGACATATCTGGGAAACGTGGACCAAAATCATCCAAGTTTTCACCGATCAATGGGTTTTGACCAGTCATATTGATATGGTCAGTAATAGCCATCAAGGTACCAGGACCGAAGCCGATACCTCCAGCAGCGTTGGTTACAATTACACCTTCGCAGCCCAAGACTTTCATAACACGGACAGGGAAAGTCACAACTTCAAGAGGATTTCCTTCGTAGAAGTGGAAACGACCTTGAAGGGCCAAGACTTTACGTCCTGCAAGCTCACCGTAAACTAATTTTCCAGCGTGTCCAACAACAGTAGAACGTCCCCAGTTTGGAATTTCAGCGTAGTCTACAACAACTGGATTGTCGATTTCTTCAGCTAACTCTCCAAGTCCTGAACCAAGAATCAAGCCGAACTCCGGCGCTTCAACTCCCTTTTCTTTCAAGAAAGCAGCTGTTTCATTGATTTTCGCTAATAATGTCATTGTCTATCTCCTTTTTTATGTTTTAAAAATTGACCAATTTTGTCAAAGGTATTAGCGTTACGAATGGTAATATTGCGATAGAACGGCATCTTTAGCAAGTGCTTGTGATAGGCTGTTTTAGAGTAGCTAGTTTCTGACAATTTACCCCAGAAGATCCCTAATTTCCCAAAATGAAGCACTTCATCGACCAGTTCCAAACTGTTCACTTTCTCGATGACTTGATCCACATCCAAGCCCTCAGTGTAAAAGAGAACATCCTTTCGAGCCATCTCATGATTCCACCAATCAGGAAGATTTCTAAGCTCCTTTTCATAGTCTTCGTGAGACAACAAGGAAAAACTCTGGATAAATGGATAACGTCTTTCAAAGAAAGCCTGTAATTTCTCTATTAATTTAGTTCTAGGCACAATGCTATTAAAGAAAATATTGCCACTTTTGATGTAGGTTTCTACATTTTCTAATCCCAACTCCGTCAATTCTTGACGCAGCTGAGCCATGACCACCTTGTTCTTTCCACCGACATTAATACCTCTAACAAGTAGAGCGTAGCGAATCATCTTAAACTAATTTATCTAAGAAACTTTCACCAATCATGGCAGTTTCAACGCCAAAGTTATCCGCAATTGTTGCTGAGATGTCGGCGAAGTGTCCAACTGGAATTAATCCATTGCCTTTAAAGGACGGACTGTATGCCAAAAGTGGAATATATTCACGAGTATGATCAGTACCAGCGTATGTTGGGTCGTTACCATGGTCAGCAGTAATCAAAAGAAGATCATCTTCTCTCATTGCTGCAATGATTTCAGGCAAGCGCTCATCAAACTCATGCAAGCAATCACGGTAACCATGTGAATCACGACGGTGTCCGTAAAGGGCATCAAAGTCAACCAAGTTGGTGAATGAGAAACCATGTTTGAAATCTTCTGATTTCATCGCTTTGATCAAGTTGTCAATTCCGTGACTGTTTGATTTGTTGTGGCCCATATCATGGTTGATCCCTGCACCGTTGAAGATATCGTTAATCTTACCAACAGCATATGTATCAATACCAGCCTCGTTCAATTTGTCAAGAACTGTTGGCGCAAATGGAGATACAGCCAAGTCACGACGATTAGCCGTACGAGTGAAGTTTCCAGGCTCCCCAACATAAGGGCGTGCAATAATCCGACCAAGAAGGGCTGGACGTTCCAAAGTGATGGAACGAGCGTATTCACAGATACGGTAGAGTTCATCCAAAGGAATGATGTCTTCGTGCGCTGCGATTTGAAGAACTGGATCAGCTGATGTATAGATAATCAACTCACCAGTTTCCATTTGGCGTGGTCCGAAGTCATCGATAACAGCTGTACCAGAATAAGGTTTGTTAGCTTCGCGGATGACCTTGCGACCTGAGAATTCTTCAATTTTTGTCAAGATTTCTTCTGGGAATCCATTCCAGAAAGTATCAAACGGTTCTGTAATATTAAGACCCATGATTTCCCAGTGACCTGTCATAGTATCTTTACCTAGAGATACCTCTTCAAGCTTCGTCGCATATCCTGTTGGATTGCTCTCAGCTGGAACTGTCTTCAATGGTGTTTCGCGAGGAATATTCCCAAGACCAAGTTTTGCCATATTTGGGACATTCAAACCAACTGATTTTGAAATATGTCCAAGCGTGTCCGATGCACCATCAGGAACACCAGCGTTGACAAAGTTATTAGCATCTGGTGCCGCACCGATTCCTACAGAATCTAGTACCACCAAGTGAATACGATTAAATTTTGGCATAGTATGTCTCCTTATTATTTTGATTATTTTGCTTTTGTTGAAGTTAAAATCTGAACGCCCTCTTGTCCAGCTACGATGACCTTATCCACCATTTGGTTAAACAAGCCATGCTCGACAACACCAACGACGTGGTCCAATTCTTTCCCAAGAGCAATAGGATCCTCGATGACTTCCAAGGCTAGATCAATGATAAAGTTCTGCATGTCTGTCACAAAACGTTGACCATCCTTTTCGCGGAAGCTCGGTTGATAGCCAGCTCGCTCAAATCGACGGAAGACCTGTTCTGCACCATACTGAACGACCTCTACAGGTAATTTAAAGGCTCCCAGTTTATCAACTAGCTTACTTTCATCAACGACCCAGATATATTCTTTAGATGGAGTTGCGACAACTTTCTCCATGAGAAGGGCACCACCACCACCTTTAATGCCATTAAACTGACTATCTACTTCATCAGCACCATCAACGGTTAGGTCTACAAAATCCACTTGGTCAATAGACTTAAGAGGAATATTGAGTCCTTCTGCCTGTTTGCTAGTCACACTAGAAGTCGTTACAGCTGTTATCTGTAAGCCCTCTTCCTTGATACGACGACCTATTTCTTCTACGAAATAGTAGGCAGTTGAGCCTGTTCCGAGTCCGACAACCATACCATCTTTGACGAACTCAGCAGCCTTAATCCCTGCCATTTTTTTCAGATTTTCCACTTATACACCTCCAAATAGAGCTAATTCTATTATATCATGAATACGCTTCAAATTCATCCGAATATTAGAAAAACCCGAACAATTTATGTCGGGTTTTGTCATTTTTATTTAACCATATCAGGATCATAATCGTAAAATCCAGTATCAAGGAAACGATTTTTAGGGTGGAGCTTACGAACTTCTTCATCGAGCAAGAAGGCTTGGTCATGTGTAAAATTACCTTCTTGAATCAAATTGCGCGCTTGGATAAAGAGTTTTGCAATTTCCACAAAATTTTGTCCTGGAGTGTAGAGACCTTCCAGTTTCCAATGGGTAAAACCATGTTCTACTAACTCAGTCAACTTGGTCATCAAATCAAGGTCATTGTTCGCAAAGATGTGGGTCCCATGATTGTCCTCAAAAATAGAATAATGACTCTCTGGGTCACTTGGTTCAGCTAGGAACAAATCACGTTGACGAGATTTTTCATCATCAATTTGCGTGAAATTATAGTAGTTTTGCAAGAGTGGACGCTTAGAATGGTGAATAACACTAGCCCCGTATACCAAAACTTCTGCTGGAATTTCTAAAATTTCAGGCATCTTGAAGAGTTCTGCAGATGGGATTTCACGCGCCAAAACAGCTTCTGATGCTCCTGCTTTTTGTCCCCAGAAATTAATCTGACGACTACTAGTTACCATGGTTGACGCATCGTAGATCGTTTTAAAAGAATAGCCATCACGGTTAACCACATAAAAAACACCTGCGTCTCCAACTGTGATGTAGTCCGTTTTGATTTCCTCTAAAAAGTCCAAGAATGGCTTGATACGGTCCATCATGTCTTGGTGCATAAGAGCATTGACCGCAACGATTAATTCCTTACCTGCATCATGAACGATTTTTGCGATTTCACGCAATTCATCATGACTAAAGGTCGTTGGTAAACGAAGTCCAAAATCTTTCTCACCGACATAAATGCGGTCGACACCAGCTTCAAGTAGCTGTTTTACTTGTTCAATACTTTCAGCAGTTGCTGTAATGATAATCTTTTCCATAGAGAAGATTATACCACATTTCCAAAAAATCAGCTACACAGAAAAGTGAGTCTTATTAGACTAATTTTTCAAAAAAGTGAACCGCATCAATGACAGTTCACTTTCTAGATTTATGCTTGTGTTTTTTCAACAAGTCGTCCGTCATTCATCACATAAATACGATCAACCCTGTCTAGCAAGCGAGTATCATGTGTAATCATGACAACTCCCCTGCCTTGTTCATGGGCAATTGAAGCCAACATATCCGTAACCTGGTAAGCACGTTGTGTATCCAAGCTAGCTGTTGGCTCATCTGCAAGCACGATACTCGGATTATTGTATAAGGCTCTAGCAATTGCAGCGCGTTGGCGTTCTCCACCAGATAGAGCTTTTGGATAGTGATTTTGAACCTTTTCCAAATCCAACAAACTAAATAACTCTTGTCGGTCACTTTTTATAGATTTCTTTTTATCCAAACGGTCAATTAAATCTAATTGCTCCTTAACTGTTAAAAATGGAATCAAATTAGAAGCCTGGAGGATAAAACCAAATTCACTAAAGCGCAAATCCGTTTTTTCTTTCTCGGTTAGGTTTCCAGTCTCTTTTCCCTTTACTAGAATATTTCCAGTTGAAGCTTCCTGAAGTTGGCCTAGAGTCGTTAAAAAGGTTGTTTTACCTGATCCAGAAGGCCCCACGATCGCTACAAACTCCCCAGCGTTTAGCTGAAAATTGGTCTCATGGAGGGCTACGACTTTCATATTGCCTTCGCCATAAGTCTTTGTCACTTGAATCATCTCAATTAATCTAGTCATTTCATTCTCCTTATCATTCTGCAATCGCTGTAATTGGATCCACTTTAAGTAGACGTGGAAGCGAAATGACGCCACCTAAAAGTGCCATCAAGCAGATAACCAGGCTTAGCATAAAGTATGCCAACCAACTAGGGTAGAAAAAGAAGGTTGCAGGTAAGACTAAAATGACACCCCAAATGGCAAACAAGGCTAATCCGATACCCAAACCAGATAAGAGAAAAATTTGGCAGAAAAGGGACCATACGATGGATTTGATCTGAATTCCTTGTGCTCGCATAATTCCATAGAGGCCTAATTTTTGAATGGTAATGATGTAGATAAAAATCCCTACAATCAGACCTGTAATGACAATCATAGCTAGAATCATTCCTGAAAATACATTGACCTGTGGAGTATAGCCAGGAATTTTCGAAATCATTTTTTGAATAGAAATCTGCTTCAAGCCATCGCCAGTCACTTCTACATCATTTTGCAATACCAATGCAGAGATCGAACGATTGGCTTTTGTTGTTCCTTGTAAATCCCAATACGTTGTTAAACTTGTAAAGACAACAGGTTCCGTGAAAAATTTATTTTCTTTGGTCAAACCTACAATCTTAAAACTTGTCTCACTTCCGTTGAGTTGAATATCGTCCCCAAGTTTGATGCCGTAATTCTCAAAAGACTGATCCACTACAACTTCTTCGTCATTTTCTGGGTAATGACCTTCAATCAAGGAAGGCGAGATAAAACTGTCCCACTCTTGACCAAAAATAGAGACATTCAACTTGTCACTACTATCGAGAAGGTTTGTCACTGCAAACATATAGCTTAGGGGAACAGCATCCTCAGACACCTTATCCTTGTAGTTTTTTTCTGGTATAAAGGATGCAGTCAAATTATCATTTGCATAATCGGATAGTACAACTCCTGTTGCCTGCCAATTATCAATAGCAGCCCTGTTATTTCGAACAAGCCCGAGAGCCAAGCTGGTCATAAAAAAGACCATAAAAGCAATGAGAAAAATGGTTGTTAGAATTAAACTGTAACGCAGTTTATTCTGTAAAATTTCTTTGAAAGCAAGATACATGCCAATCTCCTTTAAGTATTCTGTTGTCGAGGGAGCATATCTCCCCTATATCATAGCACTAAAGATAGAAAACTATCACGACATGAACAACTAGAATCAATTCAAAAGAATCCTGTCCTTACTTCAAAATTGAATTTATTTGCATCTGTGTATGATTTTTATTCGTTTTAACCATCAAATTTCCCCTCGTTGAAATAAGAGAAAAATAATAAAGTTTAAACGGTTTACTCATCCTATCATTTTCCGGCAGGGGTGTCAAGAAGACAGATTCGAGACAAAAAACAGCATTTATGCAATTTGTAACAATCCTGTAATAATTTTCAATATAAAAAATGATAAAATAGAAGGTGTACTGTAAGGAGAGAGAAATGCCCGCAAGAAAATTACAATCGTATGAGTTTGAACAAGAAAGAACAAAAACAACCCAGTATCAAGATTATATTCCAGAGAATACTTCTGTCGCTAGTATAAAAGAAGTTCTTTTCTTTGTAAACATTGCTTGTTTCTGTGTCTTTTTAGCAATCTTTAGTTTTATATTCCTATCATTAAAATTAAATACCGTTCTGTCCTTGGGATTGGCCGCAGCACTTAGTTTTGGAGCCTTAAAACTTCAACGTACTTTTATCAAGAAGAAATTTAAATAAAAACCTTCGATTCGTCGAAGGTTTTTATTTGTTTTTACGTTTGGGAGATGTTTGGATAGCGATTTTTACCTCAAAAATAGTTCCATGGGGTTTGTTATCTTTCACACTGATAGAGCCTTTAAGGGCATCTACGATTTGTTTAGCTAGGGATAAGCCAAGACCAAATCCACCTTTTTGTCTAGTTCTGGCCTTATCGACCCTGTAAAAACGATCAAAGATTTTCTTTTTATCTGCTTGTGATATACCAATACCGTCATCCGATACAGTCAAATATAAGTTACGGTCTGTTGCAGTAATCACAAAATTTATCTCTCCATCCTCTTCTGTATACTTTACAGCATTATCAAAGAGGATTGTCATTAATTGCTTAAGGAGAAGCTTGTCTGTAATAATGGTACGCTTGATTCTATTTTCAAAATGAAAGACTTTATGATTCTCAGTTGCAATCATTTCATAGTTTGTAAAAATTGTGTTGAAAAATTCTGGTTGAACCTCACCTAAATCTGGCTTAATACCATCGTCACGACGAGCTAAATTGAGAAGATTGGTTGTTAAAAAACGCATATTACGCACTTCTTCTAAACTTGAAGCTATACTCTCACTAGACTCCATAATGGTAGCTTCAGGTTTGCGAAAAAGTGTTTCCAAACGATTTTGCAAAACTGCTAAAGGTGTACGAAGCTCATGACTGGCATTCTCAACAAAGTTTTGTTGTTTCTGCATACTTTCAAGTAATGGTTTGACACTAACTCTAGCAAGGTATAGACTAGCTAGAAGTGACAGAATCCAAAAGCTAGCCATTACAACTACGATAAGCTGTTCATGATTCTGACTGATTTGCTCTAATTGAGTGGTATTAATCAATACGGCCGCGTATTTAATATTGGTCGAAACAGTCTCAATATTCATTTCTGTTAGTAAAACTCTATAAATCTCATCCTGTCCAAAACTATTCTGAATATGAAGCTGTCGGATATGATTTAAATCCTTTTTATTAAAGGTAATTTTGTCTAAGCCTAAAAAGCGATTTCCAGTTATCAATTGGTTCAGATTTTCATCGAATAGGATTACTTCTGTATTTGAACTGACAGTTGGTTTCTTATCACCCGATTTTGCAACAGATTGATTATTCAGATCTTTTAAATCCTCTGACGTTCGATTTACAGCCAACTGAATCATATCTTGGGGATTGCTACTTAGGATCTGTAACTTTTCATCTACTGAAGTATAAAGACTCGAGTGCATCACTTGCAAGATAATCAAAGTCATTGCAGAGAAGATGAGCGTAAAGACACCAAAGTTACGGACAAAGTAACTAAAATCTTCTGCGTACCAATTCTTTCTTATTTTATTAAACATGTTTTAAAATATACCCAACACTACGTAGAGTTTGAAGGTTTTGAGCAAAGGCTGAGCCCTTTAATTTCTTACGAACTTTTGATACATAGACTTCTACTACGGAGATGGTTGTATCACTGTCAAATCCCCATAAACGGTCAAAAATTTGGGTTTTTGGTAAGATGACATTTTGATTTTGGAGAAAATAAACTAAGAGCTCAAACTCTTTACCCAAGAGTTCAACAACAGTATCATTGACTTTAACCTCATTGGTAGATAGATTGACTGTCAAGTCACCGTACGATAAGGTATTTTCGTTGAACTTACCCGAACGTTTGAGAAGGGCTTGGATACGCATCTTGAGTTCTTCTAGGTAGAATGGTTTGGTTAGATAATCATCAGCCCCAAGTTCAAAGCCGTGCCCTTTGTCATCGAGACTTTCCTTGGCTGTCATGATGAGAACTGGTGTAGATACGCCTTTTTCACGCAATTCTTTCAAGACTTGGAAACCATTTTTTTCAGGTAACATCAAATCAAGGAGAATCAAATCATAAACGCCACTTTCGGCTTCGTAGAGACCTTCTTCACCATCAAAAACCTGCATGACATCCGCAAAATCATCTAGAAAGTCAAAAACTGAATTTGATAGTCCCAGGTCATCTTCCACTAATAGAATCTTGATCATCAAAAATTCCTCCTTATTATAACCATTATAGCAAAAATATCTTAAAAAAAACTCAACTTTCCTTGTTTTTATAAGAGAAAGTTGAGTTTTTATATACTATTTAGTCAAAAAGTTTTTAAGCCTTGCCATATTGTGCAACAACTGCTTCAACCGCTGCTTTTTCACGTTTAATCAATTCAACGCGCGCTGCGATATCCTTGATACCCATGCTGATATTACGGCTAAGAGCGAGGTCAGAAAGTTGTGGTTCAAAGAAGGCCTTATACTCTGCCAAACGTTGTTCTGTTTTAAAGATGTGTGATGGGAAGATAACAAAGCTATCAAAACTCATATCTCCACCAAGGGCTGCCTTGATCCAATCCCAGTTTTCACGCGCCCAAACCCAAACAGTTTCTTGGGTA
>ERZ773067.820-NODE-820-length-17586-cov-55.999087_pt1 | contig 17586 bp, 24 predicted proteins | sample MGYA00580622_ERZ773067 | MGnify/ENA primary metagenome ERZ773067 (study PRJEB29015, sample SAMEA2737998) | human oral metagenome | biome: human oral; feature: human-associated habitat; material: dental | place: China | collected 2113 ...
AGCGCCCCGGCCGCGCCCCTTCGGTCACGGGATGCCGCCCCGCCGACCGCGCCCCCTCGTACCCGGGAGGGGCCCGCCCCGCCGCAGATGCCCCTCAGAGGCCGTGTAAGCCCCGTAGACGGGCTTTCAGGGCCCTGGCAGTACCGTGATGAGGGTCCGCCCCCGTTAGGCCGTCAGAGAGGCTTACACGACTTCTGGCGATGCCGGCCACCCTCGGTCACGGGATCCCCCCGCCACCCTCGGTCCGGGAGGAGCGCGGCGCTGGGCAGGCGCGGCCTATGGCCGAACACGCGTCCATAAGAGACACCCATAACGTGGCGGACATCACCTGAAGAGGGGCCGAAAAAGGTAGACACCCGCCGCCCAATGTGGCATGATTAAGCCAAGCCGCCCGGAGGGGCGAAACGGCTAGTAGCCCACGCAGCGGGCCCGACGGGGACCGAGGCGAAGGGAGTGCGACCCGGCACTAACCGAAAGGCGGCGAAGTTGCGGATGCGCAACACTCCCGATGCGCGCTTTATGTGGTCCGGGCGCGCAGGCATTTGGGTCACGGGCTCCGGTCCTCACCGACGGGTGGGGGCCGGAGCGGGTCCCAAACCTGCGAGTCCCCGCACAAGGCAATCGGCACATCAGACGATGGCGTAACTGATGGTCGTGTGTCGGAAGTCGAGCAGCTCGACCACCTCGAAAGATCGTGAAGCTAGCTGGAGACGCACCTTGGGGGACCTGGTTCGTAATTGGGTCGGCCCTTGCAGGTCTTACGGCGACACCAACGACTAGGGGCCCGGTTGAAGCACCTTCGAGAGTCGTCAGACGGCAGGACAGCACGCCGGGCGGTTAGGGGTGTGGAAGGGGTACCCGTTAGGCAGGGAAGAGGCTCCAAGAATGCGGGACACGGCCCGCACCTCCACCCTCGGTCTCGACCTCGGTCGGCCCCGTCGGAGCAGGTGAGGCCCGCTGAAAAGCCCAGGACGATCATGAGGGGCACCTCGTGAGACGCCCTCCAACATCCCTCGATCCCCCTTCGGGCCGGGAGAGAGCGACACAGAACAGCCCCACATCGCGAAACGGGGCTGAAACACCGGCCTCGGGCAGAGCCCGAACCCCCCGCTTCATCTGAAGCCACCCAGCGCGGAACGAGAGGCCGCAAGCCCCTCGAACCAGAGACCAGCCAGGCCGACCGATCATCGGCCCAGGAGAAGCCTGAGAGACTCTGCAGCAACGTCTCCTCGTGCAGGCACCTTGAAATGCTGCGCGTGACCCGGTACTGTATGAGAGTCATACACGACGGGAGAACGGATAACCGAATGCCTCGGCCAAAGAAGAGCCAGCTTCGTCCCTACGAGGACGACCGCCCTGACCTTGACCAGCCGTTCACTGCGGCGCAGGCTCCGACAACCATCGACTTCGGACGTAAGCCCGGGGAGCCGATGATGGAGCGCAAAGTGGTGAAGTTCCGGATGCGAGCAGACACGCTCGACAGAGTCCGGAGGCGGGCCAAGGCTCAGGGTCTTCGGGCACATGTCGTGTTCGCGCGGCTGCTCGAGGCCTACGGCAACCGTGAGGTTGATCTCCAGCCTTACCCGTCGGGCATCAAGGTGGTCCCGCACAGGACCACCTTCGCCAACCCCGACAACCCCTCGAACCGGTAGCACGTCGCCACCCGACGCCGCTACCGGGTCTGCCCTACCTGACCCGACTACACAACGAGAACCATGAGCACATCACAGCAGCGCCGTGAGGCGGTCATCGAGGCCGCCGTCGACGCCTACCGCCGGGGCCTTACCCCGATCCCGATCCCGCGCCACTCGAAGGCGCCCAACATCACCGGCTGGACGGACATCCGCTGGCCTGACCCCGAGTACGATGCCGGGGAAGGCGAGGAGCTCCTCCGCGCCACCTTCGGTGAGCAGATCGACCAAGGCTCCTCGAACCTCGGAGTCATCCTCGGAGCCCCTTCGGGCAACCTGGTTGACGTTGATCTCGACCACCCCGCGGCACAGCGCCTCAAGACGATGCTGCTGCCCCCGACGGCCGCCATCCACGGCCGTGAGGGGTCGCCTGCCTCGCACTACTGGTACCGCGTCACGGACTACACGCTGCCGCCCACCCGCAGGATGAGGATCCCGGGAGTGGACGGCGGCACCGTCGTATCCGTGGAGATCCGGGGAACCGGCTCCCAGACGGTCATCCCACCGTCGATCCACCCCGACACGGGGGAGACCTACGAGTGGGAGGGCGAGCCTTGGGGCGGCGAGCAGGGGCCGACCGTCATCGACGGCAACGAGCTCCTCGCGCAGGTGACTCTCCTCGGTCTCTGCTCGGTCCTGCTGGAGGCCTGGCCCAAGAGGGGCGGCCGCCACGACGCCTACGTCGCCCTGGCCGGGGGACTCCTTCGGTACGGGGACTCGGCTACGGTCCACCCGTTCTGGGAGAAGAACGCCGGCCTCGTGATCCGCACCCTCGCGATCGCCACCCACGACGAGGAGGGGCCGGGCAAGCGGGAGGCGGAGGCGATCCGCTCAACGGCTCGCAGGCTGCGGGAGGGCGGCGAGGCCGTCGGCTTCACCCGCCTCGCCGAGTACATCGGTGAGGAGAGCGTCCAGATTGCGGAGCGCCTCGTGCGGGATGCTGAGGCCGCCGCCGGCTTCGAGCCGGACATCGCGGGCGATCGGCCTGAGTGGGCCAAGAAGTGGGACAAGATGACCATCGAGCTCACCCCGTCTGCCAAGTCCGAGTTCACCTCCTTGGGGGAGCGCTCCCTCGGCCGCCTGGACGGGGAAGAGAGCACGTTGGATCCGGAGGCCTCGGGAAGCGCGGATGCGGTCGAGGTGTCCTTCGATGAGGATGGGCCGGCCGCTAAGGAGAACGATCCCTTGGAGGCCCGGGCCTCGACCTGGAGCCCCGTCGACCTGGAGCCGTACCTGACCGGCAAGGTCCAGATCCCAGACCCCGAGGTGTGCCGCCGCAACGACGGCCAGTGCCTTATGTACCGGGGCCGCGTGAACATGCTCTTCGGGTCCTCTGAGTCCGCCAAGTCGTGGCTTGCCATGGCGATCTGCCTGCAGGAGATTGAGACCGGGGGCAGGGCCCTCTACCTCGACTTCGAGGACGAGCCGGTCCAGACCCTGAACCGCCTGCGCCTTCTCGGCGCGGCGGACGACGACCTTCGGGCCCAGTTCTCCTACATCCGCCCTGAGGGCCCGCTTGCGGACATGCAGCGCAACAAGTGGGGCAAGGAGAACCCCACGCGCAGCGGAGAGTTCGCGCAGGACCAGTTCGACCTGGCTCTGAAGACCCTCGACCCGGACATCATCGTGGCGGACGGTATGACCGCCCTGTACGGCCTGCACGGGCTGGACGCGAACGACGCCGTCTCGACGGATGTCATCACCAGCTGGCTGAAGCGCCTGACCCGCAACGGCCGGTCCACGGTCATCATCATCGACCACCAGGCCAAGAGCGCCGAGAAGGGCTCGATGCCAATCGGCTCCCAGCACAAGGTCGCCATGGTGCAGGGCACGCTCCTGCAGGTGTGGCCGATCAAGCAGCCGATGCCTGGGGACGTCGGCGAGATGGAGTTGGTCGTCCTCAAGGACCGGCCCGGCCAGGTGCGGGCTCACTCGCAGAAGACCGGGGGACGCGGCAAGGCTCAGGTGGCCGGCGTGGTCACCCTCGACTCCAGGGTCGCGGGGCGTTCTTCGCTCGTCATCACCCCGCCCAGGCGCACGCCCTCCGGCGGAGGTGGGGTCCTGACGGCTGACGGTGAAGACGTGAACGACGTGGAGGAGCGCGTCGAGATCGACCTGACCGAGATGACCGCCGCCATGGAGAAGATGGCCCGCAACCAGGACGATGAGGACATCGTGATGTCCGTGTTCGGTGGGGAGCTCGGAAAGTCGGCCCGCCCCTCGGACATCTACCTGCTGATCGGGGACACCCTCAGCCGGGACCGGGCCCGCAACGCCTTGGAGCGGCTGGCCTCTCGGGGCTGGCTTCAGAAGATGGGGAGCCGGGGCTCCGTCACCTACACTCTCGTCGCAGTCGCTGACGAGTAGATGGACATAGGAAGGACCTATCAGTGAGAGACTACTCACAGCTGCCGCTTCTCACCCCGTGGGAGGCCTACGAGCGGGCTCAGGAGGACGGGACGCCGGAGTGCCCCGTCTTCGGGGTCGAGTACCGAGTCCGCAATGTTGAGGCGTGGAAGGCGATCGAGACGCTTCTGAGGCAGGATGACGTGAGGCGGATCATCGTCGCGTCCTTCGGCTTGAGGCGATTCGCCAACTCCCTCGATGTGATCAACATGTTGAGAGCTCGAGGCTGGAAGACTAAGCAGGTCGAGGCCCGAGTAACCCTCAACGGGGACCGCTACGACGTACTGGCGTTGCAGGCTCAGCACGACGGGAAATAGCTCCAACGGGCAGGATCTCCCCAGTGACTCACGTCACTGGGGAGATTTCCATTGTCTATTGCATACGCCCCTGGATCTGTCTAGGGTTAAGTCATCAGCCGGAAGGACCGGCAAGCCGCGGGAAGGAGCCGAAAATGGCAGGAACGCCGAAGAAACGTTATCGTCGCCACATGATGGCGCTGATGGCCGAGCAGTACGTGCCGGACGATCGGGGCCTCATGCGGGCCATGCGAGAGCAGCAGCTCACTGGCGTCATGGAGGACCCGTGGACCGGGGAGCGCTACTGCCCCTCGTGCGAGCGCCCAGAGGACTTCTGCGCCTGTGGCGGCGAGAACGAAGATGACTACCTGTAAGGAAGACCTATGAGATACCGCCTGTCAACAGCAACCGCCTACCACGCCAACAGGGCTCTCAGCCATACGGTCTGGGCAATCGCCATCGTGGCGGGGGCCGTGACCTCCCAGAAGGCCTTCGGAACCGTCGGAGCCCTGGCCACCGTCAGCCTCGCGTGGGCTGGCTACGAGGGGCTCAAGGCGGCTCTGAGCGCCGCGAGGGCCCGTAGGGCCGGCTACCTCGAGAAGCAGGTGCCGACCTTCTCGGTCTACGAGGGCCGCTTCGTGAGCGTAGGCCTCGAGGGCGGGGAGGACCACTGATGACCGTCATCGCAATCACCGCAGTCCTCGTAAGCGTCTCCTACCGGGTCCGGAAGGGGAAGATGTGATGGGACGCAACGGCATCGTCAGCGCCGAGGAGATCCGCCGCAGGATCGCCGCAAGCGGTGGGGACATCCAGGACAGCGACATCCAGCGCAAGCTCCCGATCCCCTTCGTGCCCACCCCCCGGACCGACCACGAGATGACCCGCGAGGACCTCGTTCAGGAGTACGAGCGCTACATCACAGCGGTGCTCGAGGTCCGCGGGAACCTGCAGGCCATCCCTGAGGAGGACCGAGCCGGCTACATCCGGAGGCGCGCCGAGCACGCGGCCTCCGCACACTACGAGAACTGACCAATCAGACCCACCTACAGCACACATAAGGACTACCAATGAGCACCGAGAACACTGCGAACACCGACACCATCGACGATGAGGCCAAGCACTGGCCCACAGCCGACGTCATCTACGTCGACCGGGCCGCTGTCGCCGGCCTGGACACCTTCGAGCCCGGCGTCTACCTCCTGACCTACGACCCGACCAGCCACTCCCGCGACTACTGCCGAGCAGGCACGCAGCTTGGGCAGGACCCAGACCTTGGGGACAAGATCCTGGAGGGGATCGACGAGATCATCTCCTGGTACGAGGTCGACACTGAGACCCTGTACGGCCTCTTCGAGCATGGGCCGGAGAGCTACGCCAATGGGGAGGAGGGCGACGCATGACTACCTTCGAGTTCGGAGGGCCCTCCCGCTTCGCCCACCAGAAAGCGGGCCTCAAGAAGCTGATCGACTGCAAGGGCGTGGGGGCCCTCCTCATGGAGCCAGGCACCGGCAAGACCGCCGTCACCCTCGACTACTGCTCTCTCCTGTCTCTAGCCAGCGAGCGGAGGGAGGCACGGGTCCTCGTGACCGGTCCCCTCGCCGCCGTCGACCAGTGGGCCCTTCAGGCTCCGAAGTGGGTCAGCCCGCAGGTCAACGTGTGGGCAGAGGCCCTCGGGGGGACCGGTATCCAGCGCGTAGAGGCCCTCCGGTCACGCGGCGGGAAGCGTCCCTCGAAGCTGACCTCCAACCCGCGAGGGCCCCTGGCCGCGAGGGCCGCCCACACAAACAAGTCCTGGGCCATCGCGGCCCGCCGGGACGGTGTGGAGCTGCCCCGCGATGAGGCTCAGGAGCTGGGGCCGGACTGCCTTGGAGACGGGAAGCCCCGCCTTGTGATTGAGGCCATCAACATCGACATGCTCTCCCAGCGGCGGGCGGTGGGGTCCAGGACCTTCGCCGACGTCCTGCTGGACGCCATCAAGGACTTCGACCCGGACCTGGTCGTGATAGACGAGATGCACAAGATCAAGTCAATCTCCTCCAACTCGTCTAGGCTGGCCGCCCGGATCGGGGCCAAGGTCAAGCGCCGCATCGGGCTGACCGGTACGGTCATCCCCCACTCGCCCCTCGACGTGTACGCCCAGTGGAGGTTCATCGACCCGCACGCCTTCGGCCGCGTCCAGCCTGACGGTACCCGCAAGCGGGCCACGTTCCAGGCCTTCAAGGAGGACTACGCGGTCATGGGCGGCTACATGGGCCGGGAGGTGACCGGGTTCAAGAACCTGGACCGCCTCGAGGAGATCATGGGCGAGCGGTCAGCTGTCGCCATTAAGAGCGAGTGCCTCGACCTGCCGGAAGCCACCGACACGATTGTGCCGGTCAACCTCTCCCCGGCGGAGAGGAAGGCCTACGAGCAGATGCGCTCCGAGCTGCAGGTCACCTTCCGTGAGGAGGATGACACCCGCTCCAGCGGCGAGAAGGTGACCGGGGAATCCACGGCGTTCAGCCGCCTGACTCGAGCGATCCGCCTGCGTCAGATCACCGCCGGCTTCCTGCCTGACGACTCTGGCGAGATGCGAGAGATCGGCCGGTCCAAGGCCAAGACGATCGCATCCATCGTCCACGACACTCTCCCGGACGAGAAGCGCATCGTTGTCTTCGGGTCGTTCAGGTCCGAGCTGGCGGCGATCGCCGAGGAGATCTCCAAGCCGGGAACGACTGTGCTGACCATCACCGGCGACACCAGGCCTGAGGAACGGCTGGCGCTGAGGCGGCGATTTGGGTCAGACTCTGACGAGCGCCTCGTCATCGTCGCCCAGATCCGGACCCTGTCGGTAGCGGTGAACGAGCTCGTGACTGCGCAGAACGCGATCTTCGCGTCCCTGCCGTGGCAGCGGGACGACATCGTCCAGGCCCGTGACCGCCTGAACCGCCTGGGTCAGCGTGGAGGGTCCACCACCTTCTGGTACGCCCTCGCGCCGGGCACGGTCGACGAGGTCGTCTACCAGGCCTACCGGGACCGCACGGACCTGGAGAAGGCCCTTATGAACCACATCTACAACGAAAGGTGATGGCTATGAGTACCCAGCCTCAGGACGTCATCGACGAGGAGAGGGCCACCTACTCCTCGCTCACGCTGCACCGCAGGTGCCCTCAAGCGTGGAAGTACCGCTACGTAGACGGCCTGCGCCGCCAGCGATCAGAGATCACGCCCGCCCTGGACTTCGGGTCCTGGTTCCACGCGGTGCGGGCAGCGGACCGACTCTCCAAGGGCCGGTCCGAGGGGACCCTGAAGTCTGCCCCGGAGGAGATCCACACCACAGACACAGGACCGAGCTTCCCCTCGGACACTGCTCCGGAGGACATCCTCCGGGCCGCCGTCGAGTACTGGGAGCGCCTGGGCGAGGCGGCCCGCGAGATCTGGCTCGACTGGCTCGGGCAGCCCCTCCCTCAGCGCCTGGAGCACGCTTACACCGAATGGCGCGAGAGGTGGGCGCGGGACTCCGAGAACGAGGCCGTCCTGGCCATCGAACAGCGGTGGGAGCGGCCGATCCCGGGCACGAACGTCATGCTGTGGGGCTACGCCGACGAGGTCTACCAGGATCGCAAGCGAGGCATCGTCGTGGTTCGGGACTGCAAGACATCCGGCACCCTCGGCCAGGTGACCAGCCTGGACGAGATGATGGACAGCCAGGTGCAGCTCTACGCCTGGGGCCTGGGCCCCCAGTGCGATGAGTGGGGCGTACCGCGCCCCCGCGCAGTCGCCTTCGACCGAGTGAGGTCCAAGGCCCCCAAGACCCCGAAGCTCACGAAGGCGGGCAAGCTGTCCTCCTCGGTCAAGGACTACGACCTGACCACCTACCTCGAGTGGGTCGGTGATGGAGGTGTCCCCTACGAGGGCATGAAGAAGGACGGCAGCGGGGCCGGTGTCTACACCGCCGAGGAGGCGGAGATCGAGCGCCTCGGCTCCCCGCAAGTGGTTGGGCAGTGGTTCTCCCGCCACCTGACTCCGGTGAGTCCGTACCTGGTCCGTTCCCATCTCCAGGCCGCTGCAGACACGTGCAGCGACATCGCCCTCACCCGTAAGCGGGCCTCGGTGAGGGGTGAGGCCGCCCGTAACTTCGGGAAGGCTGCCTGCCAGTTCTGCGAGTTCGCCGACTTGTGCCGCGCCCAGATGGTCGGAGGACCGGGCGGCGAGTACGCGGCCGAGGAGTACGGCCTCAGGTACCGAGACCCAGATCACAGTGGGAGGTGAGACTTGGGACTTGCAATGCATGCCGGCATACGCATACAGTAAAGCCATCCGAACCCCAGCGGAAAGGAAATCCAGATGACAAGCTTCGCAGGCATCAACATCGTTGATGTCAACGAGGAAGCGGCAGATTATGGCCGCTGGCTGATCCTCGGGCCGACAGGCGGAGGAAAGTCGAGCCTCGCTTCGACCATCGCTACGATGGGTAAGACACTGTTCATCGACCTGCCGGGCGAGAAGGGCACCCAGTCCTTCAAGAACGCCCCCTACGCCAAGAACATCGACGTGGTCCGCCCCGAGAGCGTGACCGAGCTCGACGATGTGTTCTGGGCCCTGGACAAGGGCGGGCACGGGTACAGGGCGGTCGTCCTCGACTCGCTCACCGCCCTCCAGAAGATGACCATGCGCTACCTGACTGGGGCCAGCGAGACCGCGGTCCGCGAGATCAAGCAGGGCACCGCCCCCGCCGATCAGCGAACCTGGGGTCAGGCCCTCGACGTCATGACCGACACGGCCGTCTTCTGGTACGGCCTCGCGGACGGCAACCGCAAGGAGCCCATGCACGTGGTCATGACCGCTCAGGTCAAGATGGTCGATGACGAGATCAACGGCGGGGTCCGCCGCTCGCCTGACGTCCAGCGCGGCGCTCAGTCGATCATCCGCGCCACCCCCAACTACATCGTGTACGCCGAGACAGAGGAGGACCTCGACAACTCAGGGAACGACGACGGGCCGACCACGAAGCACATCGTGAGATTTGGCACTGACCCAGAGTATGGAACCAAGGCCCGTATCCCGTATAACCTCAGGGGCAAGGTCCCCTCGGTCATGGGCCGAGACAAGCCCGTAACCCTTGAGAAGCTTTCCCGATTCCTAGGAATCGGTGGAGTCCCGCCCCGCCAGCCCGCCAAGCAGGCTGCCGCATCTGACAACTGATCCATCTACCGACAACTGACCCAGCAACTAACTAGGAGATCCACCATGGCCTTCACCTTCGACTTCACCAACTACCGCGAGACCGGCTCCGCTCAGGTCCCGGCCGGAACCTACCGTGCCCGCGTCAACGACTTCGAGGAGACCGAGTCCAAGGCCGGCAACGCGATGTTCGTTGTCTACCTCGAGATCACCTCGGGCCCCTATGCGGGCAAGCAGATCATCGACCGCCTCCCCCAGACGGAGAAGGCCATGTTCCGCTCGGCCGCGTTCCTGCAGGCCCTCGGCGTCAAGATCGCCAAGAAGCGCATCGCCCTCAACCCGAAGAGCCTGATCGGCCGCCCGGTCGACATCCTCGTCGAGGACGGCGAGCCCTTCAACGGCCGCGTCAAGAGCGAGGTGCGCGAGTACCTCCGCGCCACCAAGCCCTCCGCCCAGGCCCAGCCGGCCGCCGACCTGCCGGACGAGGACGACGGGCCCGCTGTTGAGGATGCCCCCGCAGCCGCCGAGACCGCCGATGAGGACACCTTCGACGTGGACGCCCTCGACATCGACGACCTCGACCTGTGACCGACTGACACGTGAATGAACGGCCGCCCGTCCTGAGAAGGGCGGGCGGCCTTCTAGAAAGGAAAGACATGGCGAGCAATGAGAGCGGAGTGGTTGAGGCCATCCGCAAGCGCATCGCCGAGGTGTGGCCCTCGTCGGTCACCTGGAAGATGCACGGATCGATCTACATGGAGACCGGGATCCCGGACGTCCTGTGCTGCGTCGAGGGGCGCCTGATCTTCCTCGAGGTCAAGCACCGCAAGCCGAGCGAGAGCGAGGCCCACGCCTATGCCCGCACCTCGGTCGAGCAGGTTCGGCAGATCCGACGCATCCGGGCCGCAGGTGGCGCCGCCTGCACCGTCCTCGACGAGGACGAGGCCGTATGGGCAATTCGAGAGGCCCTGACTGGCTCGACACTTGCAAGCATGTATCCACGCACCGGAGAACACGGTGAGATCCTGAAGGTTGAGGAGGGGGAGACCGATGGCCCAGGCCAGGCTTCTCGATGACGACTACGAGCTCGTCAAGGGGCTCCGTGAGGAGAAGATGAGCGCGGCTCAGCTCGCCAAGGCCCGCGAGGTCTGGTCAGCCGGGGACGCGATCCAGCAGCAGGACAACTCCCGAGTGTGGCGGGTCCGCTCGTACGGTGACGGAGCCTCGGGCCCCCGGGGCAGTGCCCGCTACGTATTCGTCACCCTTAAGAATGACCGAGGTGAGTCGATCTTCCGTTGCACCTGCAAGCATGGGGAGAGGCGCCGGGCAGCGACCTGCTGGCACGCAAAGGTCGTGGCCCGCATCTACCGGATCATGGCTGATCAGCGCTCAAGGAAAGAGGTCCGAGATGCTAACAGTAAGTGACCAGTACGACCCGCCGGAAGACGGGGAGGGCTTCGACGCCATCGCTGCCGTCGCCAAGATGCTGGACATGAGTGAGGGGATTCTCGCTATCACCGGCGCCTGCGCCACTGTCCGCAACTCGATGCGTGATGAGCAGGGGTGGGGCGCGGAGTTCGCTGAGGAGTTCAGCCAGGACCTGGCCCGCGCCCTCGTGACTCAGGCCCTCAGACCCCGCCGCACGCTGGAGGACCTGCTCCTGGGGGGCGAGGCATGACTACCTCGAAGAGCCCCGCCAAGAGGAAGCCTGCCCCCCTCGACTACACCAGGAACATCTGGAACCAGCAGGAAGGGGAGAGCGACGCGGCCTATGCGTCGTTCAAGCAGTACCGGGACATGGAGAACCGGCGAGTCACCGCCTGCCCGAACGGGCAAAACTATTCCCCCAGGTGGTCGTGGCGCGAGCGGGTCGAGGCCTGGGACCGGCACCTCGCCGACAAGGAAGCGAACGAGCTCGTCCGCTACCGGATCGCGATGGGTCAGCGGCACCGGGCTCTCGGACGAAAGGCGCTGGAGAAGGCTGAGATGTGGCTCGACTCCCTAGACGAGAGCCGGATCTCCCGGATGAGCGCCAACGGCATCGTCCAGATGATGGACGTGGCGGCCCGCATCGAGCGGGAGGCCGCAGGTGCGGGGGCAGACTCAGCCAAGGTCCAGGTCGAGATCTCCTCGAACCTGGCAGACATGACCGCATCGGCCACCACGGCCCGCATCGAGCAGCTCGTGGCGGAAGTTGAGAGGAGGAAACGTGAGCAGGGTCTCATTGAAGTGGGGCCCGCGGAGGTTGAAGTCATCGAGAGTGAGGTCGTAGAGTAGACAACGTGAACGGGAGAGTACCCGCCGCCTTGGGATGAGGGTGGCGGGTACTCTTTGTCTATACCGATCAATAGACCCAGACGATAGGAGATACCTATGCCCCGAGGTAAGCGGAAGCTCGAGCCGTGGGAGATGTCCCCGGAGCAGCTTGAGGAGGAGCTGGCCGCACTCGTCGAGCGCCAGAGCTGGCTCGACAAGCAACCGAAGTGTGACCGCCCCTCGTGCGACGGGAAGCCTCATCTCGGGGCCCCGTACCCGCACGACCCCACCTACCTGCAAGCGGGCAGCCCCCTCGAGAGCGCCCAGCAGCTCGATGCTGCCTACGCCGGGCGCCCTCACATCCAGTACCTCTCCGACCGACTGACCGAAGCTGTGCGAGCCGTGGAGCGGGGTGAGAACCGGTACATGACGATCTCCATGCCTCCACGTATGGGTAAGTCCACGCTGACCTCGATCAACCTGCCGATCTGGCTGTTGCGTCAGCACCCGGACTGGAAGATCGGTCTGATCTCCCACTCGCCCCAGCTCGCCACGGCATGGGGCCGCCAGGTCCGGCGCTTCGTTGAGGAGGACGGGGAGCGCTGGGGCATCAAGATCGCGGGCGACGCCGGCGCCGTGAGCGAGTGGCAGACAACCCGGGGCGGGGGCATCGTCTCCCGCTCGGCCCCCGGTCAGTCGATCACCGGTCTGGGCTTCAAGGTCATGCTCATGGACGACGTGGTCAAGGACTTCGCTGACGCGCACAGTGAGTCCAAGCGCGAGGCGATCTGGGACTGGTGGCAGGCCAACGCCGTCACGCGCCTCGAGCCTCCGTTCCTATGCATCGCCATCGCGACCCGCTGGCACGAGGACGACTTCATTGGGCGCCTGCTGAACCCCGCCATGAACCCCGACGCCGACAAGTGGGAGAACGTCATCTTCCCGGCCCTGGCCGAGGAGAACGACCCCCTCGGCCGCGAGCCGGGGGACCCTCTGTACAGTCCCCTCGTGAGCGAGACCCGTGAAGAGGCCCTCGAACGCTGGGACGGGCTGAAGCGGTCCGTCGGCTCCTACATGTGGGAGGCGCTCTACCAGCAGCATCCAACGCCAGCGGACGGCTCCATCTTCAACCTCGGCTGGCTGCGCTTCTGGACGACTGACCCGGCCAAGGTCAAGGAGGGGGACCCCTCGGTCATCCTCCTGCCGCGCGAGCGCCTGGAGCGCGGGCAGTGGCTGGACTCGTGGGACCTCACGTTCAAGGGCTCCTCGACGTCCGACTATGCCGTCGGGCAGCGCTGGTGCCGGCAGGGCGCCGACCGATTCCTGGTCGCTCAGCAGCGCGGACAGTGGTCTTTCACGCAGACCCTGGAGAAGATGCTGCGCTGGTGCAACGCGGGCGACCTGGACGATAAGGCCAGCCCTGGGGGGTCCTTCGTCCACCAGCGCCTCGTAGAGGACGCGGCGAACGGTACGGCTGCGATCGATGTGTTGCGCAAGAAGGTTGCAGGCATCAAGCCGATCAAGCCCAGGTCCTCGAAGGAGGTACGGGCCCGGGCGGTGACTCCAGAGATTGAGTCCGGCAACGTCTACCTGCCTCACCCCTCGGACCCCGGCAACGGGTGGGTGAACGAGCTGATCTCCGAGATGCGGGCGTTCCCCTCAGGCAAGCACGACGACATGGTCGACTCGTTGTCGATGGGGCTCCTCGGGCTGCGGGATGCTGGCGAGGCGTCCATCTTCGTGCCTCGGGGGACGATCCGCCGCAGCGTGCAGTCCGGGCTATCCGCAGTCAGCGGTATGGGCGGGATCACACTTCCGGGACGCAGATTCGGCCTCTGACGGCTTGCACCTGGTATCGGGTGGACGTATGCTTTCATACGTCCACCCGATACTGCGTTAGGAGCAGACATGAGAGCAGAGACGTACGAGGAAGCCGGCTACTGGGAGGCCCGGGCTGACTACCTCGAGCACGAGCTGAAGCGGGCCCTCGCCCGTATCGACGCCCTGGAGAGCACCGTCGAGGACCTGAACCTCGAGGCCCGCGCTGAAGCTAAGGCGCCTGCCGAGGGCTCAACCGAGGCGGCTATGCGCCGTGTGTGGGAGCGCTTCCTGTACGAGTGCCCGACCACGGTGCAGGTGATCTCCCTGCTGAGCCCCTCCCGGGCCGTGGCTGGCATGGCGACTGAGGTTGCCCGCCATGCGGGCGCTACGCTTCGACGCCCGGCCGACAGGGTGAAGTCCCTTGCGACGGCGGCGGCCTACGCCTCCCGGTTCCTCCCCAAGGACGCGGACCCCCTTGCGCTGGCGCTCGCAGAGTACCGCCGAGCGGCTGAGAAGCACCCCGGCATGACCCTCGAGTGCGACGGGCACACGGACGCCTCGCGCCTGTTCGCCCTGATGGAGGAGGTCGGCGAGGTCGCGGCCTGCCTAACCTACGACAACACGGACTCGACCGGGCACAACTCAGACCTGGCCGACGAGGCGGTTCAGGTCATCGGCCTGGCCCTGGCCTGGGCGACCCGCTATCTCGAGAGCTAGAGAGGAGATCGATATGTGGAACATCGTCCCCCAGATTTCCGGGGCCCTGATTTCACGGCACCTTAGAATTAGCTATAAGGCTGGGGTAGGGCTAGCGTTATTGGCCCGAAAGTCCAGGTTCAGTATACGCCGGAAGTTTAACCACCCCACCCCGGCCCAGTCTGTGCCAGTTGTGATACTGCAGTATGAGGGTCTTCGGATCAAGATAGTGCGTCTCAACTTTGGAGTAGACGTTTGGTGCGGCGTGGCTGGTAGGTCTGCAGTCCTTGAAGGAAACATCGCCGATATGCGCACGGTTTTACGCTATATCCGCGAAAAGCGCCAAGAGTATCGCGCACAACACCTGGAGTGGTGGTCTATAGACTCCAAATACACCTACCCATACTCCAAGAAAGGCGTCTTGTGGAAACTCAGATAGCCGAGCTGCCTCAAAAGAAACGGGTCCCGGTAGGCCAACTGACCGGCTTAGGCGGCTACATCGTGCCCGCTCCAACATCGGCGGGCTCTCGGCCCGGAATCACGTATAGGGGAACCCATGGCATCTATGAATGATCTTGTTGACATCCCGAAGCAGCTCGGACTGTGGGAGGAGGGTAAGGGCTACCGATCCGGTTACGGGATCGACGCCGAGCGGGCACTCGTGAAGGACGTCCGCACCCTCGTCTCTCTGTGCGTCCAGCAGAGCAGCGCTCTGGAAGAGACGCAGGCTCGCGCTGAGGAGCTCATGGGGCGGCTTCCCGCCTCCCAGACCGAGGGACTCGAGCCCGAGGACCGCTCCTCTGAGACGCCTCTCGAGGCCGCAGCCCGCGAGGACAGGAAGGCTCGTCGCCAAGCGAAGCTGGCCCGGGCAGCTCTCCAGGAGGAGGTAACCCGCGCCTACTCCGCCGGGATCTCGAAGAGTGTCCTGAGCGACATCTCGGGGATGACCCGCCAGACGATCGACCGGCTGCTGGGAGTCTGGGAGAGGAAGCGACCGGGCGGCGAATCGACTCAGACCGAAGCCTGACAAACCACCACACCAGAAGGAGAACAGAACATGAGTCCATACGGAGTGATCACTATCGCCCTGGTCGTGGCCGCCCTGGCCATCGCCCTCCCCATCGTCGCCTGCGAGGCTCGTCTCCGCCGCATGTACGGGGACGAATCCCACCGTAGTCGCCGTGACCAGTGGGACGGTGAGGTCCGATGAGCGGAGCGCATGCCGCGGTAGCCGACCTGGCTCTCGAAGCTGAGGAGGCCCGAGATGGTGGCCTGACCTACTCTCTCGATGAGGTGGAGGCTGTCCACTCCCCCAGTCACTACACCTGGCTGGGCACCTCTCTGGCTGCCCTCGGCCTGTCGGACGCTGGAAACGTCGAGGCCTGGGACGTCCTGGACGCCGCCTTCCCCTCGAACCCCCACCTGTGGAACTGCGGAAAGTACCTTCTGAGGCAGGGCCGCAAGGGCGGCGCGGGGAAGCGTCTGGAGGACCTGCGCAAGGCCCGCCAGTACCTTGACCGGGCGATCGAGGCGCTGGAGGCTGGTAAGAATGTCTGAGCTACACCCCGAGCTTATTGCCGCCCGTCAGGCCCTGACCGCCGGGGGCGTGCGGGTGGTGAAGCAGGGAAACAGGCTGGTTCAGTACGTCTCCGGCGTTGCTGGCCCCTACCTCATGCTGACCGTCGAGCGCCTCGAGGGTGGAGGTCTGCACGTGGACGGGCGGACCCCCGAAAAGGCCCGAGAGGTGCTCCAGGAGAGCGGCCTGCTCGGTATGGACCGCACCTAGTGACCCACGTCACCCACATACACCCCCGCAGCGGCTTGCTGCGGGGGTGTATGCGTACATACAGTGAAGCCATGAACGCAATCGCAACCGCCCAGCCGACCAAGACCTCCACCAACCAGCAGGGGGCTAAAGTGAGCCAGAACACAATCAACCAGATGGAAAGCCGCAAGGACGTCTACGAGGCCGCCCTGGCGATCGAGATGACCGACCAGCGGGCCTTCGACCTCGACCCCTGGACCGCGCCCCTGACCGAGGTGCGGGCCGCCAGCGCCTGGCTCAGCGGCCGCTCGCTGGCCCAGGACCTCGACGAGATGTTCCGCCGTGTCAACCGCCGCGAGGAGCTCGACGGGGCCTACTGGGAGCGCGCCCTCAAGGGCGAGGACCTGATGTGACCGCCGCCACGGCCCGAGAGCCGATCGCCTACCTGAGGGGCCCTTACGGGGCCCCTCAGGCGCGTTCTAGGGCTCAGAGGCCCGTAGGGAGGCCTCTACAGGCCCCGGGGCGCCTCTCAGAGGCCTTCAGAGGCCCGTAGACGGCCTAAAAGGCCCCCCGCCGCTACCGTGGGTAGGGTGGGGGCCTTTTAGGCGCTCAGAGAGGCTTACGCGGCCTCACGGGCGGCGCGTCGGTTCAGCACGTCGAGCAGGCGCCGCGGGGACGTGCTGCGAGCCGTCGCGGTCGTGTAGCGGTCCTGCCACCGGCGCTGCTGGTGAGGGTGGATGTCCGGGAGGGCGGCCGGACGCCGCCCCCCGGGCACGTCGTCCCACGAGACCGGGGACACGTACCAAGGGCGCGCGGACAGCCCGCCATGGGCGAGGAGGTCACCGGGGATGCCGTGGAGGCCTCGGAGGTCCTCGCGCAGGAGGAGGCTCCTAGGGACGGACGCCCAGTCAGGGACGCGCTCTATGACGGCGACGGTCTTCCCGCCCACCTCGGACCAGGTCCGAGGGCGCCTCTCCCCGGGGACCACGCTGACCGGCTGCCCGGCCCACTGGTGCGGGGCGCCGCTGGGGAGGGTGGAGGGATACCGGGCCACTTCGCCATCCTGGGCGTGGTCAATGACTCGGTAGGTGGGGCGGGGGCTGTCGGTCTGGGAGAGGCTGTAGCGGTTGCTCATGGTTGTTCCTTCCGGGTGTGAGGTGTGAGGTGGGCTGGTTACAGGGTCGGGCCGGGGGCAGTGCCGTCCGTGACCGAGGGGGCGCGCAGTGCGTCGGCCTCCTCGAGCAGGTCGCGGCAGGCTCGCATCACGTCGGCCACGGGGACCTGCCCGTCGCCAATGACGGTGCGGCGCAGCTGCTCGAGCAGGGCGAGGGGGACGATGGCGGCCTCCTCCCAGTCAAGCACCCGGGACGGGCTGTCCGGGGCCTGGTCGGCCGGGTGCAGCGTGCGACCGTCGGTCGAGGTGTAGACGCAGCTGTGAAGCGGCGAGGGGGCCGAGGGCGCGGCAGACCGACCCAAGGTGTGCCAACACCAC
>ERZ773067.828-NODE-828-length-17470-cov-11.485214_pt1 | contig 17470 bp, 16 predicted proteins | sample MGYA00580622_ERZ773067 | MGnify/ENA primary metagenome ERZ773067 (study PRJEB29015, sample SAMEA2737998) | human oral metagenome | biome: human oral; feature: human-associated habitat; material: dental | place: China | collected 2113 ...
TGAAAACCCTTAGCCAAGGCGTTACTTCGGCATTGAATTTGGCCATAAGTGTGCGTGTGGAGTATTTGTCTGTACTGAGGGCGTATAGTCCGTCGTGGTCGTTCATGCCTCCGCTAATCATATAGTTCATCTTATCTGTTCCGCCACTTACGTTTAGATTGTGGTTCCACGTGGGTTGCGAAAAGTTGAAGATGTAGTTATACCAATCGAAATTGCCATAATAATGGTAGCGGCCATCCTTTGGGTCGACAACAGTCCACGGCCTTGCAGGATTTTCCGTCACGTCGTATCGCCGTTCTTCCAACATTTTGTAGTCATCGGCGTTCAGTCCAGAGTAGCTGCTACCCGTTGTAGCCGTGTTAAATTCGTCTACCAGCCGTGCAACGTCATAGCCCACCGTCATGAAGTTGGTTTTGGTTGTGGGTGCCGAGAAGCTGAAACGACCATTGTAGTTGATGTGTGCTTGCCCGTCTTTGTTGCTCTTGGTGGTGATAAGCACCACGCCAAAACCTGCACGCGCCCCATAGATGGCGGCCGAGGCTGCATCTTTAAGCACTGAAACACTCTCGATGTCGTTGGGATTGATGCGGTCGATGCTGCCTTCAACACCATCGATGAGTACCAATGGTGCACCAGAGTTGGTGATTGAGGTTTTTCCGCGGATATTCAATGTGGCTGCTTCGCCAGGTGTACCCGTTCCAAAGCTGATGTTTAGGTTGGGTACCTGCCCCTGCAACATCTGTCCAAGGTTGGTAACAGGCCTGTCTTTCAACTCTTCTGCCCCAACGGTGCTCACTGCACCGATGAGGTTGGCCTTCTTTTTGGTGCCATAACCAATGACCACCACCTCGTCTAGTCCGCGTGTTTGTTCGTCTAGCGTTACGTGCATGCCCTCGGTGGGCTTTACCGTCTGTGGCTTAAACCCCACATACGACACGGTGACGAGGTTTCCGGGTGTCAGTTCGAGGGTGAAGTCGCCGTTGATGTCGGTAATCGTACCGCCTGTTCCGCCTTTTTCGCTAATGGTTGCGCCCACGATGGGTTCGCCCTTTGCGTCGCTCACGTTTCCTTTTATCCGGCGTTTCTGTCCCTTGTCGGGTTGGCCGGACTGCGCGTTTTTTGCTTGTGCCAAGCTAATTTGGTTGCCTTGCGCCTTATATGCCAATCCTGTGGCGGCGCACATCTCGTCTAGAATTTGCAGTGCAGGTCGTCCGTTGAGGTTCACTCTCACCCTATTGGGCATCATCTTTTGCACCTCGGCGTTGTAAACGAACACGTAGTTGCTGTTTTTTTCGATGTAGCTTAGTACGCTTTTCACCGTATACATGCTGTTGCCAGCCGTTAGGGCCGTTAGTTGCCCATGCCCTATGGCAGCCCATGTGGCCGAGGTTGAGGCCATACACGCCACGGGTGCAAGTAGCATGAGGGCCGATACGTAGCGTTGGGCTATGCGCCAACGCCAAGTCTTTATGTAAACGTTTTCTCTCATGGGTGTTGTGTTAATGTCGTTATTGTAAATTCGCAGATAGAAAGTTTAGGCGAAACCACCTATATACATATAAGGTGTGTTCCTATTAATAAAGTCGTAAGGAAAGGGGGAGATGTATAGGTGGAAGATGAAAAAAATGTCTCACCTCTCAATCACTTTCCAAGTGTAGAGGGGCGTGAATAGGGTAGGGCTGAACACTTCTTATTGCTACATAGCTAGAGGACTTGAAACTGCAAATGTGGTGTTCGGGCTGCCGACGAATGGGGAAATTGGTTTCGCCCCGCACCAAAAGTAAGTGCCCTCTCTGTTCTCCGCAAGCGCGATATGGCGTACAGCCGCTTGGGGTTAAAGGCGCAACAGGGTGAAACGCGAATGCCCTGCACGCCTCGTTGCCCGCTGTCATTATCACAATAATGCCTTAAACTTGTTCGCATCATTGAGCCCATCATGTTTGGTTTTATCGCATGTGTCGGCGCATAGCCGCTGTCCTTATCTCGGAAATCACCTGTTAACGATTTGTTAAAACGATAAATATATTTTACAAATCGTGTTCTTCGGCCGAACCATTCTAGAAGAAAATAACCGCAAAAAACATATAAAATGCGCCCAAACGATGAAATTCGAGCGATTTTTGAGTGCTTGCCCCCTCCGTTTTTGGCCATTTTCTATGCTTTTGCACTTCTCTTTGAAGAAAAAAACTCCCAAATTTGCATCCGCAACGACAAGAAAACGGGGTTTAATCGCTAGTTGTTGCAACGCGTTTTGCCGCAAAACGCAGTGCAATATGCACCAAAACGCAGTGCATTTTGCATCAAAACGCAGTGCATTTTGCACCAAAACGCAAGGTGAAATGTAGCAAAACGCGAGGCAAAATGCAGCAAAGTATAAGGTGAGATGTAGCAAAGTGTAGTTAAAACTCATAGAAAGCAGCATTTTGCACGTTATTTATAGGCATTTTGATTACTTGGGGTGAAATGCTGCTTGGTGGATTTTGGTGGTGCATTTATTGATGTTTTGTACCCCTAATACATGCTAAAAGGCATGTTTTTACCCCTTGTTTATCGTAAGTTCCAACAAACCAGGCGGTTACAAACTTTAAAAATACGCGCGAAAATCCGACCAATGCCTGGAAATTTTACGGCGAGGGCACTCATAAAGTTAAATTTTGGTATAAATGTTTTACAATCTCATGCTCGTTGTTCAGCAACATTGTGCGACGATGTTGAATTTAATCCTTGTGCCAGTAAAAGAGCGCTTACACGGAAGAACTTTTGGGGCGAATGATTGTTTGAAAGGGGCTTGCTTTTCGAAAACGAAATCCGCAACGCCTATTGATGGGCATTGCGGATAGAGAAACCGAGCCGATTTGAAGTTTAACGGACAGCAATAATCTGTTTTAGTCTGATGTATGCAACGTGTTTCGGAGTAAATCTATGATACGTTGGTGATACATTCATGAGGATTTGTTTGGCCGTGGATAGCTAATTGGCTATCTTTGCCATGTGCGCAGAGTACCACAAATAATGATACAAAGGAAGGTATGTGGAACGACGAAATTCATCTTAAAATGATGCGAGAACTTATAAAATGAATAAGAAACTGAAAGATGATGTGCAACTCACACCCATTGAAGAGCTTATTAAAGAAGATTTTGGGGCTGAGGGGACAGTGGAACGGACTGCCTTTGAAACAGGCGTAGATGCTTTCATCCTTGGTGAGTGCCTGAAAGAAGAGCGTAAGAAATAAGGACTTACACAGGCACAGCTGGCAGCAAAGATTGGTACGAAGAAGGGTTATATCTCACAAACTGGGAATGGACATGCCGATGTGCAGCTGTCTACGTTGTTCCGAATCTTTGCAATACTGGGTAAATGGGTGTCCCTGTCGGTTTCGTAGGGGTGTGCTTTGCGCCTTTTTGCGCTCCAACACATCAAAAAGCGACCCGCACAGTGGCCGACGTTCACGCCATTGTCTGCCAAGTGCGGGTCTGTGGAGCATGTTGCTCCATTTCTTGTGAGTTGTTGTTCTAGGAGTTAAGGAGTTATGGAGTTAAGGAGTTAAGCCAATGGCTTTGCAGGCTTTTAAGGAGATTACGGGCTTGCCAGTTTAGTATAACAAACGGCTCAGTTGAAAAGCCTTTAACATAGCATCTTAATCACAAGAATTGTTTCCTTTTGATGTTCAAAGCTATTGGCTTAACTCCTTTACTCCATAACTCCTTAACTACAACCTGCGTGCTATCGTTACCACGCCATTTTTCACCATTGCTTCTGCTCCCGATATGTTGCAGAGACTTGCGAGCACATCTGCTAAGGGCGCAGCCGTAACCAGCTTGCCGTAGAGCCGTTCGTTGCGTAGGCCGTCTTGCACGTTAAAGCGCATGCCGTAATAGTTCTCCAAATACTCCGTAACTTCTGATAAGCGCATGCCCTGCATGGGCAGCACCCCTTTCAGGTGGTCTACGTATGCGGCTGCGTTAACCTTTGTTTTCGATGCAAACTGCCCTTGGGCGATGTTCAGCCGCTCGTTGGGCAACATGTTCACCTTATCTTTCGCAGTTGTGTTCACTTCTACGCGACCTTCGGCCAACACCACGCTGGCTTTATCCGCCGCGTAGCTGTTAACGCAAAAGTGCGTTCCCAGTACGCGCACGTCAAAGCCTTGGGCATGCACCACAAAGGGACGGCTTTCTTCGTGAGCCACTTCAAAGTAGGCTTCACCTATTATATATATATCGCGCGTGCGCGCGCTAAAAGGCTTGGGGTATCTGATGTGGGTGCGCGAGTTGGCCGTCATGCGTGTGCCGTCGGGCAGGGTAAGGGTCAGGGTGTGGCCTGTTGGCACCGCCAATTCTTGCATTACGCTTGCCGATGCGTTGGGGGTGTGCGCCGTTTGCTGCGCAATTGTGTTGCTGTTGCCTTGCAAATTAAGCCCCAACCACAGGCCGCATGCCAGCAAAGGCACCATCACGGCAGCAGCCACGAGCCGCCAACGCTTACTTCTTCGTGCCCTGTCGGTTTGAATTTTCTCGTAAACGCGCGCCATGATACGCTCGCCAACAACGTTGGCGGGCTCAGCTCGGCTAATGAAGTCTTGCAAAAGCAGGTCTTCTTCCGAACCATCAAAGCGCATGTCGTGTATGTCCCTGTTCATGGGCAAAGTGTCTTATTCGTTTTTTAATGCGCCAGCTGCGGGTTTTGTGCGTCTTCTAAGCAACTGTCTCAGTGTCTGCACGGCCAGTCCCACGTGGTAATTAACCGTGGCGAGGGCTATACCCAGCATGTTGGCGATGTCTTGATAGGGCATTTTCTCTACCTTGGCCAAGAAAAACACGTACTTGCATTTGGGCGGCAAGGTGTCGATGGCGGCGTTGATGGCCGCCAACTCTTCGGCCGAGATAAGCGTATCGGCAGGCGTTTGCATGTCGGGGAAGGCGAAATCGCCCATGCCGAAGTGCTCCACGCTAATCTGTTTGGTGTAGTTTCGTTCGCGCCGCAGGTAGTCAACGCTCTTGTTATACACGATGCGTGTTAGCCATGCGCGCACGTTTTGCAGTTGTGTTAGCTTTTTGCGCATGCGCCATGCCTCCAAAAAGGCATCGCTCACCACCTCTTCGGCCATCTCTCTGCAACCCAATATGCCGTAGGCGTGACAATAGAGGGTGTTTGAGAAACGGCTGATAAACCCGTTGAAGGCCACTTGGCTCCCTTGCGAGATAAGCACCAGTTGTTGATATAGTTCTTCCATAGGTGGCGTGATGGGCGCATGCTATGCTTGCCCTTTATTATCTAAGACGAGTGGTTTGGGGGTTGTTATAGGTTTAATGGGGCAAATAAAGGATATTTAACAAAAACATTGGGCAAGCGAGACGGTTGTCCTACGATGCCCAGGATGGCTAGAATAACTAGAAAACTCTGAGTAGCTAGTGATAAGCAAGCAAATCGGGTTAACCAAACTAAGCGCAGTTTGGTTAACCCGATTTAGATTTAAGTAGCCATATCCTAGTTCCTTGTTGTGCTTACATTCCTTCCTCAAACCATTCTTTGTCTGGCGTATAAGGACCTGTGGCCTCCAACTTGCGTGTGCACATGGCGGCGGCAAACTTGCCAGACTCGGCATAGCTTAGGCCTTGGGCACGACAATAGAGGTAACCGGCTGAATAAGTGTCGCCACAGCCCGTGGCATCTACCAGCTTACGCGGTGGGTAGGCAGGGATTTCGTAGAACGTTTGGTCGGCATAGATGAGCGAACCACCGCTGCCTAGGGTGATGACCACATCTTTAACGCCCCACGATGCAATTTGTTGAGCTACCGAACGCGGGTTGGTAAGCCCCGTTATCACCTCCATTTCGTGTTCGTTTAGTTTCAAAGTGTGGGTGTGTTTCAAAATTTTGTGCTTCTCTTCCCAGTCTACGGGCACCACCTTTTGCCCACGTACCTCGCGCAAAAAGCCTTGTGCATCGATTGAAATGCGCCCGCGTGTGGACAGCTCGCGTATGAAATCGGCCGAGAAGTCGTCGTTGAGCAGCGAGCCTAGGTGGAAAACCTTGGCCTCGATGCCGTTCATCTCGCTAATCTTAAAGGGTTCGCATTTGGACAACACACGCTGCGTGCGTTTGTTTTGGTCGCCTTCGTAGCGGTTTTCGAAGTACACTGAGTTGTCACAAGTATAGGCCAATACGTCTATTCGTTCGTCGCGCATGCGTTTCACCTCTTCAACATCATATCGCCCAAGCTTGGTTACCAACTGATAAGACACCTTACGGGGTAGGCGTGCTATGGCATACGAGAAGTAGAAGGCTGTTCCGCCAGAGATAAAGGCCTCGTGATGGGGCGTTATTATCTTGTCGCGCGTGATGTGTCCAATACAGCAAATGTCGTTCATTGCTAGAGATAGGAATTGTTTTAGGAAATTACATGGTGGGCGAATGGGGCTGTGCTAGCCCAAGAGTTTGCGGCTGAGATAGCGTACGGGGTACCAAACCGAGAGCCAACCCACGGTTATAACGGTGACGAAAATCCACGCCACGTCGGTGTAGTGCACGCTTACGGGGTAGGCATTGACGATGAACGAGCCCTCGCTCTTGCCTAAACTTACTAGTCCGTATTGTTGTTGCAGCCAACAAAGCAGTAGTCCGAGGCCCACGCCCACTAGCGCGCCGACGGCCGAAATCATGCGACCTTCGAACAAGAAGATGCGCACAATCTGCTTGTCTGTTGCGCCAAGGTTGCGCAAAGTGGCCACATCGGCCTTCTTGTCGATGATGAGCATAGAGAGCGAACCCACGATGTTGAAACACGCCACCACCAAGATGAAGGTGAGGAAGATGTAGGCAATGGCCTTTTCTACGTTCATAATGCGGAACGTGTCTTCTTGTTGTTCGTATCGGTCGAGCACTTTGTACTTACTTCCTGCAATGGTTTGCATCTTCTTTTTCACCTCGGCGGTGTTGGCATTGGGCTTTAATTTCAGCTCCAAGGCCGTGAGCATGCCTTGCATGCCAAAGAGATTGCGGGCGAAAGAAACGGAAGTGAGGATGTAACGCTGGTCGTATTTGGCTTGTTTTACCGAGAACACCACGCCTGGCGAGAGCAGAGAGTCGACAACGAAGCCCGAAGAGGGGTTGGAAATGTCGAATTGTCCCTCGCGGTTGGGCGCAAACACGCGCATAAAGCCATTCCACCGTGCGCCCGTACCCAGCTGTTGGGCCAGTCTGATGCCCAACACGCCATACTGCAAGTTGGCCGCGCGCAGGGCGAACTCACCTTCGCCGTAAAGCAAATCGTTGATGCGTGTTAGTTGGGTGAAGTTGTCGTCAACGCCCTTGATGGTCACCATGGCTTGCTTGTCGCCGTAAAACACCAGCGCGTTATCCTCTACGCACTCGGTGGCAACGTCCACTTCGGGCAGTTGCTTTATCTGTGTGAGCACGGGATCGTCGGTTGGTGCGTCCTTTCCTTTGGCTGGCACCACCTCGATTTGTGGGTCGAAGGCGGTGAAGAGCGAGGCAACGAGGTCGTGAAAGCCGTTGAACACGCTCAGCACGATAGCCAAGGCCATCGTTGCAACAGCCACGCCCACCACCGAGATGGCACTAATGACATTGATGGCATTGGTGCTTTTCTTGGAGAAAAGGTAGCGGCGGGCGATGAAAAGAGATACGGCCATGAGCGGTTATTTTTTTAATAGCTCGTCTATTCGTTCGATATAGTCGAGGCTGTCGTCGATAAAGAAGCGCAGTTCGGGTATGATGCGCAATTGGTTGTGCACGCGCGTACCCAGTTCGTAGCGTATGGTTTTGATGTTGCTTTCAATGTTTTTGAGCAGTTCTTCGCCTTTTTCCGAAGGGAAAACGCTGAGGTAGGCGGTGCAGATGCTGAGGTCGGGCGACACGCGTGTGCGGGTTACGCTCACCATAACGCCGTGCATCATTCGCGTTTGTGATTGGAAAATAAGGCTCAACTCTTTTTGCAGAAGTCGTGCGATGCGGTTTTGTCTTGTTTCTTGCATAGTGGGTGTGGTGTTTAGAGTGATGTGCGTGGCTTATTCCAAGCTAACGTGTTGGCAGTCTATTTGTTCGTGCAGAAATATCTGTGCATTCTCTTTGAACTTGTCTTTGTTCTCGGTGGTGAGGTAGCGTGCCGTTCCATGTTTGGTGCAAAGCGCGTCAATCTCTGGGTGTCGTTGCAGATATTGTTGCAAGCTGTTGGCCACATACTCGCCTTGTGGCACAATGCGCACGCCAGGCGGCACGTGTTTCACGATGCTGTTCATCAGTAGGGGGTAGTGGGTGCAGCCCAGCACGATGGCATCTATCTGCGGATCGGTACGCAAAAGGCCGTCGATGCGTTTCTTTACGAAGTAGTCGGCACCGGGACTGTCGGCCTCGTTCGCCTCGACTATGGCCGCCCACAGCGGACAAGCCATGCCTTGCACGACAATGTCGGGGAACAGCTTTTGTATCTCCAACCGATAGCTGTCGCTCTTGATGGTGCCTTCGGTGGCTAAGATGCCCACGTGTCGGGTGCAGGTAAGGCTGCCGATGCTCTCGGCCGTTGGTCGGATGATGCCCAGCACGCGACGTTTGGCATCGAGCTTGGGTAGGTCGCGCTGTTGAATGGAGCGCAAAGCCTTTGCCGATGCCGTGTTGCAACCTATTATAATAAGATGGCAACCTTGTTCGAAGAGCTTGACCACGGCTTGGCGCGTGAACTGATACACCACATCGAACGAACGCGGACCGTAGGGCGCGCGCGCGTTGTCGCCCAAGTAGAGGTAATCGTACTGGGGCAACAGTTGCCTAATGCCGTGCAGGATAGTTAGTCCGCCGTAGCCCGAATCGAATACGCCGATTGGGCCTGCTTGTTGTGGAAAGTTGTTCATACGCTATTGGTGTAACAGGCTGTTAGGCGCCGAAACGACGCCCATCGCCCATAAGGATGTTGCCTAAGCAACGTGTGCATCACTTCAACTCGGCGCTGATGGCGGCCGAAACGTTTTCGCCCAATGCGGGATTGAGGTAGGGCGCAGCGTTGTTGTCGGTGTTCAGGATGAAGGCCAAGCCCTTTTGTTCGCCCACTTTGGCCACGGCTTGGTTAAGCCTAGCTTTCAATGGAGCCAGTGCCTCGGTCTCGGCTTTCTGCAACAGGCGTGCTGCCTCTTGCTTGAAGGCCATGTTCTTCTCCATCAGCTCTTGCAATTCGGCCTGACGTTTCATGCGGATGGCTGGTGCAAAATCTTTCAGTCCATCGAGAAAAGCCTCGTATTTGAGGTTGAACTCGTCGGTGGCGCGTTTCATTTCGGCTTGATACTTGCCGCGAAGGGTCTCGATGTTCTGCTGAATGGTTGCGTAATCGGGGGCCGACTGCAACACATCTTGATAGCTGAAATAGCCAAATCGCAGTGTGGCAGTACGATCCGAGGGTGCATTTTGTGTTTGTGCGGTTGCATCTTGTGCGCCAGTTGTGAGGGCTGCCAGGAGCATTAGGGCCGCAAAAATAGTTTTTTTCATATCGTTTGGTTGGTGTTTTCGCCCCGTTCGGGGCATCTGTTAGTATGGCGATGCGCTGTATCGGCCGTGCTTATCGGCACTGATACACCTTATAATATATATGCGGGCGCATTCGCGAAAAGGCTGAAACCCGCGTTTGGCCACGACAAGAAACGAGGTCAAACACGGGCATCAGTGCTTTAAGAGGTTGTGAAGGCATGGCCGTTCGGGGCGTTCGCCGTAGACGATGTGCCGGCAGAACGGCTTTGCATAGGCTTTCCTCTGCCCTGGTTTGTTTGCCAAAGTGCGCGATGCGTAGTCTGTTATAGGGCTTTGAGGGGCGCTTTACTTCATTTTGTTGAGCTGTGCTTTCACTTCTGCCGTTACGTCTTTGCTAAGCGTATCGCTGATGTAGGGGATACCGGCCGATACGTCCATGATGTAGACGTAGCCGCCTGCCTTGCCCACAGCCTTAATGGCATCTACCAGTTTACCTGTGATGGGGCCCATCTTCTCTTGCTGAGCCTTTTGCAAAGACTGTTGGTTGTCTTGATAGGTTTGCTGAATTTTCTGGTACATCTGCTGCAAGCTAGCCTCCGTTTCTTGTTGCTTGGTGGCGTTCATCGTGCTCTTGGTCTTCTCGTACTCATCGCTTTTGCGTTTCAGTTCTTCTTGCATGGCGGTGAGTTCGTTCTCGAATTTCTTGGCCGAAGCCTCGATGTCGCCCTTAGCTTTTAAGAATTCGGGCATGGATGCCATCACTTCTTGGGCGTTAACATGTCCGAACTTCTGTGCGAACATGGCCATTGGTGCGAAAAGCATCAGCATTAAAACTAGTTTTTTCATTGTTATTATTGTTTAATATATTAATATTCGGGTTTATGAGTTGGTGAGTTGGTGAGTTGGTGAGTTGGAGAGTTGGTGAGTTGGTGAGTTTGTAGGTTCATAAGTTCGTGGTTTGCGAGTTATTGTTCATCATTCTTACCACTTACTCCTAACCACTTTACTACCTACTCCTTACTACTTCCTACTTCCTCCTTTACTACCTACTACTTACTACTTTACTACCTACTACTTACTACTTCCTCCTTACTACTCGCCAGACTAATTGGAATACCCCAAACGTCCCAGCACATCGTTGCTAATGTCTATCTTGGGCGACCCAAAGATGATGCCCGTATCGCTCGCTCTATCAAGCACCAGCGAGTAACCGCGTTGCTCTGATAACTCTTTTACAGCGTTATATACGGCTTCTTGTATGGGGGCAATCAGGCTTTCGCGCTTTTTATAGAGTTCGCCTTCGGGGCCAAAGTATTTCTTTTTCAACTCGCCAGCATCCTTCTCTTTCTTCATAATGGCCTCTTGTTTGGCCTTACGTTGCTCTTGCGAGAGGAAAACCACCTCGTTTTGGTAGTTTTTGTACATCGTTGCAGCTTCGTTCGAGAGTGCCTCAACCTCTGCTTGCCACTTCTTCGACACTTGGTTGAGTTGCTCGTTGGCGCGCTCGTAGGCAGGAATGTTCTTCATGATGTATTCCATGTCGATGAGCGCGAACTTCTGCGCGTTGGCTGCCAGCGACACAACGGTCACAAGGCAGGTGATGATAAGTTTCTTCATAAGCTCTCCTCTTTAATTTGTTATTGTCAGCAAAAGGGGCGATGGCTGGCCAAAACGGGTTTGGCCCAACCATGTTCCCCAATATGTTTTAGACGTATACGACATTAAAAGGTTTAGAACTCTTGTCCTAAGATAAAGTGGAACTGGCTGCCACCCTTTGTTCCGTAAACCTTGTCGAAACCGTAAGCCCAGTCTATACCCATAAGTCCCACCATTGGAAGGAATATGCGCACACCCAAGCCTGCACTGCGTTTGAGTTGTAGGGGGTTGAATTTGCGCGTGTCGGCCCATGCGTTACCCGCTTCTGCGAAACCTAATCCATAGATGGTGGTGTTGCCCAGCATAAAGGGATAGCGCAGTTCTAGCGCCATACGCGTATAGGCATAACCCTCTGCGCCGTATGGCGTGAGCGAGCCGTTTTCGTATCCGCGCAAGCCGATTGTTTCTTCGGCATAGCCCGTTGAGTAGCCGCTCATACCGTCGCCACCCATATAATAAGTTTCGAAAGGCGACTTCTTATAGCTGTTGTAAGAACCCAACAGACCGAATTCAACGCGGGACATCAGCACGAAACACTTTTGTCCGCCCGAAAGAGCCGTGTAAGTTTTCGACTTAAACTTCCACTTGTGATACTCAACCCAGCGATATTTCTCCTGTTGTTCCTTGGCGAATGTGGGCGATTTAGGGTCGTTGGCCAAGTTGCGATAGTCTTTGCCGTCCCACTTAGACCAAGGCGGAGTTACGCTAACCGATGCCATGAACTCCGAACCCTTGCGGGGGAACATGGGATTGTCCGTAGAGTTGCGGCTAAGCGTAAGCCCCAGGTTGATGTTGTTGGCGTTACCGTTGCTCATAATGAAGTAGCGCCAGTTCTTCAACATGTATCTTGTGTACGAAAGGTCCATCGACAGTACGAAGTAATCGTCGGGCCAACGCAACCTCTTGCCCCATCCCACAGACGCACCAAGCATCTGTATGTATTGGTTGGGGTCGTAATAGTTCTCGTAATTGTTGTAATAGCTGCTCCCGTAGCCGTTAAGCGAGTTGTAATAGGCATAGCGGGAGCTGTTGTTATAATAGTTGCTGTTCACGCCAGTTTGCTTAGAGTAGAACACGCTGACGTTGAATTGCAACGGACGTTTGCCGCCAAGCCAAGCCGTTGAGTAACTGGCGTTGTACGATTGATAGTACTTACCATTGGTTTGTGCGCCCAACGATAGTGTCTCGCCATCGCCAATGGGCAGCAGTCCGCGGCGCTCCTTGTTCTTGCCAAAGAGGTTGCGCATGGAGAAGTTGTTGAGCTTGAGGCCGATTTTACCGATAACGCCCGTCTGTCCCCAACCCAGTGAGAACTCAATTTGGTCGTTGCTCTTCTGCTCCAAGTTCCAGTTGATGTCCACCGTTCCGTCTTCGTAGTTGGGACGAACATCGGGACTAACCTTCTCTGCATCGAAGTGTCCCATCGTTGCAAGCTCGCGCGCCGAACGTTGCAATGCCTCTTTGGAGAAGAGGTCGCCCGGCTTTGTGCGCAATTCGCGGCGCACAACATTCTCGTAAAGGCGGTCGTTACCATTGATACGCACCTTGTTCAGGTGTGCCTGCTGACCTTCTACGATGCGCATTTCAAGGTCGATAGAGTCGCCAACGATGTTCACTTCGGTGGGTTGCAGGTTATAAAACAAGTAGCCGTGGTTCCAATATTGGTTTCCAACTGCATCTTCGTCTTCCGTTAAGCGTTTGTTCAGCAGCTTTTGGTCGTACACGTCGCCCTTCTTCATGCCCAGGAGTGCGTTGAGATAGTCGGTTGAATAGACGGTGTTTCCTACCCAAGTAACGTTGCGCAGGTAGTATTTCTTACCCTCGTCCACCTTTATGTGTATGTCCACATGTTTCTCGTCGGCGTTCCAAACGGTGTCTTCCAAGATGGTTGCATCGCGAAAGCCCAACTCGTTATACTTCTCAATGAGTTTCTTTTTGTCGGCGGCCCAGCGTTCGGGGGTAAACTTCTTAGCCTTGAACAAGGTTGAAAGTTTACCAGCCTCGTGGGTCTTGGCGAATGCGCCCTTGCGCAAAAAGCCGCCCTTAATCTTACTGCTAGGCAGTTGTGCGTTACCTTCGATGATGATGTCTCGCACCTTCATCTTTTCTTTCTTGTCGATGATTACGTCGAGTATCACCTGGTTCTTGTTCGACACGTCGTCGCGTTGGCGAACCTCGATGTCGGCGTTCTTAAATCCTTTATCGTCGAAATAGCGTTTAGCCAAAATCTTGGCGCGGTCTATCATGTTGGGCGTAATCTGCGCACCTTTTAGCAGTCCCAGCTTGTTTTCCATGTCCTCGCGTTCCGACTTCTTCAAACCGACATAGTTGATGACCGAGACACGCGGGCGCAAGGCAAGGCTTACGTGCAGGTAAATCTTGTCGCCGACAATCGAGTCGGCCGAAATCTTCACGTCAGAGAACAGCCCATGCCGCCAATAACGTTTTACGGCATCGGTGATTTCGTTGCCAGGAACCATTATTTCCTGCCCCACGCTCAATCCGGATATGCCTGCCAGCATATAGTCTTCGTAGCCTTCGATACCCGAAACGTTGATGCCTCCCAGCACCAATGTCTTGGGTGTACCGGCGTATGATATGTCTGGGTACACGATTTTGCCCTGTGCTGAGGCTTTAAGCCCGCACAAGCAGAGGGCGACAACAGGAAAAACCTTGCGTAATATCTTCATTTTTGGGTTGTTTTCTATCTTTATAAGTCAATATACTTCATGCCTGCCGTTCAGGACTCGCTTTCTACTTGCATGCCCGTTTTGCCGAATCGCCTTTGTCGCGCTTGGTAATTGGCGATGGCTTGGTGCAAGTCGGCCTCGTCGAAGTCGGGCCAATAGGTGTCGCAGAAGTACAGTTCCGAGTAAGCAATCTGCCAGAGCATGTAGTTAGAGATGCGCAACTCTCCACCTGTGCGTATCAGTAGCTCGGGGTCGGGCATGAAAGCCGTCTCCAATCGTTCGTTCATCAGCTCTTCGGTGATGTCTTCGGGCTGCAACGTTCCCGATTTCACGTCGCGTGCGATGCTTTGTGCGGCACGCGTAAGCTCCCATCTCGACGAGTAGCTCAGTGCCACCACCATGGTCATTGCGGTGTTTTGTGCAGTGTGTTCCATGGTTTCTTGCAGTTTGTCTTGCACCGATTGGGGCAGGCGTTGTATGTCGCCCACCACTTGGAAACGCACGTTGTTCTTCATGAAGATTTCGTCTTCTAGCGAAGAGAGTACCAAACCCATCAGCGCGGCAATTTCCGTTTCGGGCCTACTCCAATTCTCTGTGGAGAAGGTGTAAAGCGTTAGGAACTTCACCCCTAGGCGCACACACTCCGAAGTGATACGTCTCACGGTGTCCACTCCGGCCTGATGTCCGTAGCTTCTTTCTTTTCCGCGTTCCTTTGCCCATCGTCCGTTGCCGTCCATAATGATGGCAATGTGTCGGGGTATGCGTTTGATGTCTAGTTCTTGTTCCATTAATCGTCTTTGTTACAGGTTCTGCATTTGGGCATGAAACTATATGTGAGCGACAACGAGAGGGCCGAATAGCCGTCTTTGTTTTTGAACATGCCCACGCTGCGCACCGTATAAGGGTCGGCAACGCCGTCCAACTTGTCGCTCGTTGCAAAGTGCGTGGCCCATTCCAGCCCAAGGTTCAGCCTCTCGGCTAGCTTGTATTTCACGCCCACGCCTAAGAAAAGGTTGGCCGTGGTTACGTTCTTTGCGCCGCCATTAACGTGGGTTAGCCCCATTCCGCCCATGATATAGGGTGTAAGGGGTTGTGCCCCGCGATAGTCGCGCCCTGTGCCGTAGGGCCAAAAGTTGTACTCGTAGGCCACGCCCACATCCACCACGCGGTGGTTAAAGTGGTAAGGCGAGGCGGCATAGGCTGGGTAATAGGTGCCGTTGTTTTGCGACGAACCTTTTATCTTGCCAGTAAAGGCGGCCAGCCGCAGGTCCATATAGGGGTTTATCACTCGCCGCAGAACTAGTCCGCCCATAGGTTGCGCCCCACGGAAGATGCCTGCATTGAAGTCGCCTAAGTAAGTAACCAACCCTAATGTGCCACCCGCCTCCATGAGATAGAGGGGGTCTCCTTGCGCCATTGCTCCGCTGGGGAGTGCGACGAACAGCAACATTGCGAGCCAGTTTCTTTTCACCTTATTATATAAATACGTACTGTGCGCGGCTTGTTGCAGTTTGCCTTTGCCCCGCGTTTGTGGTGTTATTTGTTTGTTGCCCAGCCCACACTGTTCTTGCGTACGCGCCAAACTTTACCCGTGCCAGCGCAAACCAGCCAGATGTGGTTGTCTTTGTCGGCACCAATTGCAAATTGGGTGGTGTTCTTTGCCACGTCGGTGGGCATTGTATAAATGCGGTTGGTGCGCCACGACAGTCCGCCGTCGGCACTCACATACAGGTCTTTCAATGCCTGCACGCTGCTGCTTGCGCCCATACCTGCGCCGCCCACGGCCAAGAGCACTGGCCCATGAGCCACCACTTGCAGGTTAGACATGCGCGGAAGTCGCGGCTCTGCCTCCAAACTATTGTAGTAAGCCCACCTTTGGGTAGAGCTTGTTTGTCCGTATTCGAACACCTTACCCCACACCACGGGTGCGGCATCGCCGGCGTATTCGGCCTCTTTGCGGTTGCCAAGTAGCACCACTTGTTCGGTTTTATCGCTTGCCGAGTGGTTCCAAACCACCATGTTGAAATCTTGTTGCGGCAGATAGCCGGAGCTTGCTGCCAACGTTTCAAGTACAGGCTCTGACGTTCCAGCCTTTGCCAAGTAGAGGTTGTTCGTGCCTTTAAGCAGATGTAGCCCCGCATTAGATGCGCCCAAAAGGCGCGACATGCCTGCGGCGTTTACCCCGAAGTCGGTCCAGGTTGTGCCATCGGTTGATTGCCACACCCTGTTTCCGCTCAACACGTATGCCACGCCGTTGAAACTAACGGCGTTTTGCCATGCGTTGGCATCGGGCGAGAACGTGGGCGATAGCTTTGTCCACGACTTTCCGTCGGCGATAGGCGACCCGTAAACCACCGTCCCACTAGCAGTAGAACCGAAAACCAGCACCATCGAGCCAGCGTTTGCCACGCGCAGCCCTTGCAAAGAGGCGAAAGCCGAAACCGTGGCCAACTGGTTCCACTTAAAGTCGTTGGGCTTTTGCTTGTGCACACGCACGTCTACGGTGTACTTTTGCGAGTACTTTTGCGAGTTGCTGTACACAACGAACGTGCGCTCGGAAGTGAAGTCCACCGAGTCTTGCCCGTTTTTATAGTACTTTGTCGAGTCGCTGGTAAGGCTTTTCAGCGTAACCAGGCCTGCGTTTCTGGTAGAGAAGGTGCCAACAATTTTCTTTTGGTTCACGCCGTAGGGCAATGAGTCGAGGTTGTACACCCTTTTGTTTATCTGGTCGATGTAGAAAACATATTTCTTGGCATCGAGTTTTCTATAATATACACTGTCTTTCTTGCCGTCTTTTGTGGTGGAATCCACCCTCAAACTAAGTTTTCCAAGGGTGAAGGCCGTGATAGCCGTGTCGTCGTAATAGGTGATGTCTCTGGCATCGTCTTTCAGACAAGATGCAAAAACAAAACCAGCCGAGAACAGCAAAGCAAGAGACCATCGCATTTTTTTCATTCCGCTTTTGAATTAATTTTAGCTGCAAATTTAGTGAGAATTCCTCAAATAAACTGCGTTTTGTTCGCTTTATTGTGCAAAATATGATAAACGCGCTGCATTTTTAAGGTATTTTACGTGCTTGGGCGGTGGTGGGCAATGGGCGGCGTGCAACATGCGTGCCTAGACTTTCAGCTTTTTGACGAGGTGAACAAGCAGCACAGCACCTGTTTGTTAGGCTTGTGTGTGGCGAAAAACGACATTGGACGGTGCATGGTGTTGGGCTAAAATGGTTCTTTTCCGTTCCTCGAAAAGTGTGCCAGTTCGGGATAAGAAAGTTCCCTAAAAAGTTGGTAATCTCACTATTATTTTGTAACTTTATAGTTGAAAATCAATAACTTACAAACATATATAGCGATGATTACCACTGACAAAGTTACTGAAATCTTCTGTGTATTGGATGAGTTCTGCAAGAATTTAGATGCCGAATTAACTAAAAATCTCCATATCGCCCCCATAGACGAGGGATATAAGCGAATGAGAAACCGCAAAGGGCAAATGTCCAAGAGCGAAATCATGACCATCCTGCTGTGCTACCATTTTGGCTCATTCCGCAACTTCAAGCACTATTACCTCTTTTTCATCAAGGAACATCTGGCAAGCTACTTCCCTAAGGCCGTGTCCTACACGCGTTTCGTGGAACTCATGCC
>ERZ773067.830-NODE-830-length-17450-cov-3.152113_pt1 | contig 17450 bp, 20 predicted proteins | sample MGYA00580622_ERZ773067 | MGnify/ENA primary metagenome ERZ773067 (study PRJEB29015, sample SAMEA2737998) | human oral metagenome | biome: human oral; feature: human-associated habitat; material: dental | place: China | collected 2113 ...
AGCTTGCACAGAATTTTTATACTTTTAACACTTGTATCATTACATTAAAATTATAACAAAAAGAAATTATTCTGTAAAATTTCTAAGTCCGCAAAATTAAATTGCGCTTGATTTTATTTTTGTTATATGCTACTATCTAGTTGTAAAAAATATCACAAATTGAAAGGAGAGTTTTATTATGGAAAGGACAATGAACATTTACTTATCAAATTTAGTACATTTTTATCACAAACTACAGAGCTATCACTGGTATGTACAGGGAAAGACCTTCTTTCAGGCACATGCTAAACTCGAAGAGTATTATAACTTTATTAACGGACAGATAGATGAGCTTGCTGAACTTATGCTTATGGACGGCAAAAAGCCTGTTTCTACTATGAAGGGCTTTGCTGAATTGGCAACAATTAAAGATCCTACAGGTGATTTTGTTCAGGATATGCACGCTGTATTTAGTGATGTACTTGCAGACTTTGAAACACTTCACGCTTGTGCAAGACTTCTTAAAGAGAAGGCTGATGCTGAAAATGATACTCTTGTAAGCGCAAAAATGGATGGTTTCCTTGAGGAATATGCAAAAATTCTTTGGATGCTGAGGAGTACTTTGGCATAATTTGTTCCTAATTTAGGATTATTTAAGGTTTAATAAAATGGGCTGTCGCAATAAGTAAAAATACAACAAGATATAGTAAATTTGTCATTAAATAACTACTGTATTTTGTGTATCTGATTCTCAATGCGACCGCCCTTTTTCACTTTTATCACCTGTCTATTTTATAAAATCAAATATACTCATCTGTTCTACTCTCCATTTTCTCTGGTCTGCCTGATGGATTACATCCCCCTCTAAGCTCCCTCCGATTAGAAACGGTGAATTTTTGTCATGCATAGCAATATTTTTTCTTACCGTATCATCACTGAAATTTGCATAGCAATATTTACACCCATGTCCACAACTGTTATATGCTCCTATATCTGCCGTGATAAGGCAGGCACATTCTTTCCTGCCCGGTTTCAGCTTAGGGGCATCAAGCCTTGCACCGAGTGCTGTTTCAAAGGTTTTAAGAGTGGCACAACCGCTGCAGTCCGCTCCGTATTTACTTAATTCATCGCCTTCCGCACAAGGCTTTATAATAAAACCGTATTTTCTTCCTATATCTGTAAAAGCTCTTCCAAGCTTTTCTCTGTCTGCCTTAGTTACCGGTTTAGCTTCCGGAAAATTCTTTTTCACCTTTTCAAATAAGTCTATGAAACTTATTACGCAGGTTCCGGTATAGCCCGAAAGCTCCTTTGCCATAATCTCAAATTCATATATATGTCTGTCTGTACTGTATTCATCCGAGATAAAAATCGGATCATAACGCCAGCCCATACAATTACTTCCAAGCCTTTCAGAAAGCTTCTTAAATCCTTCCATTACCTTCATTTTATCGGGAACTGCAGGCTCTATATCCCTGCCGTAAGGGGTTATGGTCACAAACCAGTACTGCCCGAACGGATTTAATATATCCATTTTATCAAGCATAGGCAGAGGGTTTTTGGTACAAAATGCAATCAAGTCTACTACATCAGGATTTATGTTATATCTGGTAACCGCCTGCGGATTGTAAGGGTTTCTTACAAGCACATAGCCCTCTTTCACCCTATTTACAAACCACTCACTGTAGAATGCGGGGATATCGGTGCGCTGACCTGTTTGGAGTATCATTTTAGTATATACTCTCCACCATTACCAAATTCAAAATGTCCGCAGTTTTCAGCACCTGCTTCAAAATGAAACTTGGCGATTCCAAGGTCTACAAGATCCTGAATATACTCATCTGTAATCTCTGCCCTTACTTTCCCATTTTCAAAATAAAAATGCGGTTTCTGAGTATTCTTGGCACTCGGAGCCATTCTTACAGCTTCCATTCCGTTTTTTACCCAGTCAGGCAATTCTACATCTGCAGTAATCCTATCCTTCACAGACTTCTTCTTATCATGTAAACCTACTTTCATCAGTTTTTCTTTAATACTGAGTTTTTCGACTTTACCAACCACAATTACATCGGGAATTGACACTCCTTCAGGCAGGGTAAACACGCTTCTGTCAAATGTTCCTCCTACCCAACAGGTTCCAAAGCCCATATCCACAAGGTCTAACATTATCCTTTCACCATAATATCCTACCTTTTCTCTAAAATTCTCTGATTCTGTCTGCCCTTTAAGTACTATAACAGACCTTACATTCTTAAAAAATCCATAGGTAAATTTTACATTTGAAAATGCTGACCTTGCATCTTCCACAAACTCTGCCTCAAGCCCCGAGTCCTCATTTAATTTCTTTACTAAATCTTCTATATGCGCTATTTCTTCAGGTGTAAGTGCTTCTCCGGTAAAGGTTCTTCTTGAAATTCTTTCTTCTACAGCTTTAAGCATAGGCTTTCCTCCTATTTAATTTTGGATTAATTGTATCACATTATCGATATCTACAGCAATACATATACTTTTCTCTTAGATTAAATACCCATAAATATAAAAATGACCAAAGCAGGATATTTACCTTCATATTTGGTCATTTTATCAATCGTATTTTCAATCGTAAAAATTTACGACCGAATTTACGACCGTTATAAATCGTAAATCAGCCAATTACTCCAATATATCTTTTATTTCATTTGCCGATATATCACTTGTTAATACCAATGAAGCACTATAATCCTCATTACATAAAATTACTTCCTTATCCTCAGGAAAATATCCTCTAAGCCATATAATAAATTTTGCAAAGTCTTGTAATCTGTCACTCGAATTAAAATAATCTATTGCAAATGTACACCTGCTTTTATGCATGCTTAATTCAAACTGATATTTACCTGAATAATTTTCCCATCGAATATCATACAATCCACCGCGAACTTCGGTAGTAACGCAGGGATACTTCTCCTCAATATCTCCATTAAATTTTACTGTATCAAAGTCACATTTCTCTTCACCATTCATAGAAATAAAGTATGTAACAGACATCGATACTTCCTATTTAATCTTTTACTTACCAAAACCGGAAGTTATATTATTCTTTTAACAATCCGTTTACTATTGTGTAATTGTGCATTATTTTCATTCAATCCGGTCACTTATTCCGAACCGTACTTATATATCCTGCACCGGATAAACGATCAAATAAAAAGCGCTTACTTAACAGTACTGATACTATTGTAAATATCGCAAACAGTACCATTATCAAAAAAGTAACTACAAATAAGCATAACAAAAATAGAGAAGCTTCACCTTTATTTAACTCATTCATAAGATACAGTAACCCTAAAGGAAGCAAGCAAAAGTATCCTGTTAGTAATAATCCTCTTAAAATTGTACGAATCCATTTTGCATTTTCAAATACCAGACCAAACTTTAGTAAAGCACTGCCTAATGTTTTGCCATTCAATAAAGGTATTAAACTAAAGTATAAGGCTAAAAATAATGAAAACGGAAGTGATGTTCTTGATATGATATACGGAATATGTATAATAAATGTATCAATGATAAGCGATAGGCAAATACGAATTCCGGAAACCCGAGTGCCTGCTTCTAAGGATTTCTCGTCAATTTCTTCTCTGGATGGAAGCAGCCACATGACAATCCTGCCAAGAGCGTATCCGACACAGCCTCCTGTCGTATTTTGAATAATATCATCTATATCACATAACCGATATGGTCCGGGATATATGAAGTAGAGACCTGACAATTGAGTTAACTCAAAGAATAAGCTCAAGATAGCTGTCAACAACATTGTCTTCTTAAAGCTGCATTTAAAATAGTAACGTAAGTACATTCCAAAAGGAATTAGCATCAATACATTGAAAGCAGGTACATAGAAGGTAGGATGCTTCAATGCCATAAGCCAAGTCGCAGGCATAGATATATTTAGCGGATTTTCTTTTATAAAATCCATAACAAATGAAAACGGAACCAGATTCAACATTTCCTCATAGTTGTTGTGGATACTGTCTGCATCCGGCAGTGGCAAAATAACCAATAGGTAGATTGTTAGTAAGTACAAAATAAATGAATATAAAATCAAGGTACGTAACTTATTTACAGAACCATATTTTCTATAGTTAATAATCATATATGGCAATGTGATAAGTAATGCCAAAACCGGAAAAAACAACATTGCAGCTTTGATAGAATTTATATATCCCATTTGTTCTCCTTCATTTCACGAAAATGCACCTTCTGTAGCAGAACGGAAGATGCTACTATATATTTTAAAACTGATAAAATAACAACATTCTGATTACAGGAGTCATAACTAACCGATTTATCAGTCATCTGATAACTATATAAACTAAAGTCAGCAGAACTAATTTTGATTTCTTTACAGTATCTTACATTAAGACTAGTCATCATAATGTCCACGACAAGATAAAATTTCCAATATATCACCTTTAATTCTATAAACAAATCTATTGGTATCATCTATCCTTCTGCTCCAGAAACCACTAAGTTCACCTTTCAAAGGCTCCGGTTTTCCTATACCATCAAAATTTCCTCTCTCAATATCTTTTAAAAGAGAATTAATTCTTTTTAAGGTTTTCTTATCCTGTGTCTACCAATAAATATAATCTTCCCAATCCTCGTCAAACCAAATTTTCTTCATTAATCAGCCACCTCTATCATTTCATGTTCTATGCCATTTCCTGCATTAAGTGCTTCAATACCTCTTCTAAGATGCTTCATATTACTCTCCGAATAAAAAGGATCTGCTGTTATCTCAAACGGAATCCTCCTCTCTCTTCCTACTTTTTTTGCAAATATCTTAAATGCCGCACTCATAGAAATTCCCATTTCTGAGCAAGCCTCTTCCATACTTTTTTTAATATCTGCATCTAATTTAAAATTCACATTAACTACCTGTGCCATAATAATTACCTCCAAATTTTTATATTATATTCATAGTATAAGCTTAAATAAAGAAAAAGTAAAGAAAACTGCCCCACCTTTTATGGCGGGGCAGATATTCATTTTAATTATAATCAGTTCTATTAACCACTATCTTTACCGTATCTTCATATATTTTTCGTTTGCCTTGGTCAGCTTGTTATAATAATCATCATATCCTTTACTAAATTTCCTGATAAGCGGAATTGCAATATCATAGTAGTTATTCTCCTGCATATATTTTTGCAACTTATCCTGAATTTGCTTCATCAGACTGTTTGAGTATTCATCACTCTTTTTGAATTCTTCATATTTTTCTACAAAGTCTTTATTCTCAGCCCACCATTTTTCAAAATTTTCTACTGCTTTGATTCTAGCATCATTAATACCTTTTAAATCAGCAAGTTTGATGTCGGAAGTATTCTTTTCAATATATTTCTGTTCTTCTTCAGATAGTTCAAACTGTGGTAAGTTATCCAGGTATTTAACATACTCAGTATAAGCAGATTTGCTATCCTCACTCAAGGGTTCATTTAAAAATGGCTGATACGCACTAAATATCATCATCCCAAAATATCCGGGAAAGGCTCTTTCAAGTTTCTCATAAATGGTTTCTTTATTTTCAAGAATGGCTAATTTTTCTTGAATAATATTGTCCTCTTCTCCCTTGACTATTAGCTCCAGAATATCCTTTCTCTTTTCTTGAACTTCTAACTCACGCTGTTTCTTTCGAAGTGTAGCTGATAAGGTATTCAAATCTGAATTCAATACATTTTCAATTTCAGCTATATTTAAGCCCAATTTTCTGTACAGAGATATCTTGGTTAAGATTTGCAGGTCTTTCTCGCTATAGTCTCTATAACCATTCTCCGACTTCTTCGGGTTAATCAACCCTCTTTCTTCGTAATACTCTATTGCCTTTCTCGTCAAACCGGCCAATTTCTGAATTTCATTTCTTAACATAGCCATCACCTCCTGCCCACAATATAGTATAGTACCCAAGGGACAGGTCAAGGGGTTTTAAATATCCTTTACAAAAATCTAAAGTTTTAATATGTAAAATCCAAAGTTTAACATCCATTTTTCATTTCCTATTCTTTTTGCAGGATAATAACCGGCAATAACAAGTGCCAAAAATGGCATAGATAAGATAACTCCGCTAAATATGTCAACCCTCAGTTACAAAGCCTTTCAAATACGGAAATCTCTACCTCGGAAATTAATAGTCTCTCAGAATCTCAAATCCTGTGTTTATAAGACTTCTGAGATTTCATTTTTTCTCCACCCTTTTTCTAAAAGCACTTGACATTTGTACCTACAACTGTGTTGCTTCGCACCTCTTGATTAATAAGGTATATCGTTTCGGCTCAACCGAAATAGACTTTTTGATTTGGAGTTGTGTTTCATTGAAACCTGTTAACATTGACGGTCATTCGCCTATCAGAATCGTGTCCTGAATCAACTTTGTAAATATTATCCGAATCCTACAGCTTCCCTGTCTTCTTCATCTTGGCAGATTCTCGATAAGTTTGGAATCTTGATCTGTCACAAGTTGATGAACTTATGTAGAACCAGTATTCTGCCTTTGCCCTTGACCAAGACTTCCTTCCAACATTCCTCGCAACATCCTTGCTTCTGTTGAATTTAATATAACTTCCTACACCAGGTTGGTTTCTGAGTTGAAAGAAAATCACATGCATGCCATTATTCCCGGTTTTTATCTTGGCAATACTCCCGGCATCAGTACCTTCTATGACTTTCATAAACTGCTCTGGTTAATCTATGATGTGGTACTGCCACCTGTTTACCATTATGATTTGCCAACTCCTTGATGCTAGGACTTTACCAAATACTTCTCGCCTAAAAGATCTCTCTTAGAAAACTGCTTAGTTTCATAAGCAATACCATTATAATCCATGATTGGCACAAGGTCTGTAAAAGTGCGCCAATTTTCATCATTTATCACTTTTCATATCTGTTCTGGATAATATTTACTTTTCAAGGTTCATCCAACCAATGAGTCTTAGTTGGAAAGCTCATGCTTCCAAGAGCCTATATATTTCAAATAACTGTAACTATTTGATTATAAATCACTTTTTATCTGTTGCAGTGAATAATTTAGGTATAGATATAAAGTTTTTTCTAAGGAATTATAAAACTAAATCCTAAAGATGGGTTAAAAAACAAGATATTGAAATCCAATTGACATATAGAATATGAAACAACTATAATAAATTATATACTAAGAGGATTTTAATCAACAAGAAAGGAGGAACAACTTGTTAAAAGGAATTCCCAAAAATATAGGGTCACGATTGCTTAAGGCAATGATGGATATGGGACATGGAGATACGCTTGTTATTGCCGATAACTTCTACCCAGCAATATCAAAAACGCCGAATGGCAGGGTTTGTGAGGCAAAAGGCGATAGTGTAACATCCATTTTAGACTCTATATTGCAATTGATGCCGCTTGATACAGACTACTGTGATTATCCGGTCAAAGTAATCTCGCCTGCAGAATACCAGTTCAAACCTGAAATATGGGTAGAAATCGAACAAATCCTTAACAGGCATGAACCAAACGCGAAGATTCGGTATATAGGGCGCGAGGAATTTTATAAGCATGCAAGAGAATGTTTTGTGACCGTGTCAACAGGTGAAGAAAGATTGTTTGGATGTGTTATTATCCAGAAGGGAGTTATTTGATGAACGAGAGGAAACTTCATACCGTCGCAATTGGTTGCGATCCAAATGCTGCCGATACTAAATATGAATTGATAACCTTTTTATAAAAAAAGGCTACAATGTAGCGGATTTTGGAAGTAACGACCCCATCTATGCCAATGTTGCGAAGGAAGTGGCGGAGGCTGTTTCAGGAAAGAAGTATGATAGAGGTATCTTAATTTGTGGTACGGGTCTTGGAATGTCTCTCGCGGCAAATAAAGTAAAGGGGGCATATGCAGCACTTTTGAGTGATAGTTATTCAGCAGAACGCGCAAGAAAGAGTAATGATGCCAATATTGCCTGTTTTGGCGCATTTACAGTAGGAATCAAATGTATCGAGATTATGGCGGAAATATTTCTGGAGTCTGAATTTGAATACGGATGTCCGTCGCAGGCTAAGGTTGACCGAATCAGAGAATTGGATATGAGTTTTTCTAACGAAATGCAATCGATTACGGTTAAATAATATTTTTATAGCAGTTTTTGATGCAAGAAACACTGGATTAAAATATGCTTTTGAATTTAATCTTAAAGAATGTCAAAATAATCCAGTAGCGGAATCTATTTTTGGCTATTTTAACAAAAAATATATACGCTAACGATTTATTTTTTATGCATGCTATTGACAAAATTCTGTTTATATGGTATATCGTAATTATATATTATTACAATCGATTGCATAATTATATAGTTAAAGTTATTAGAATCATTAAAAAATAGGAATTTTTATCTGAAATCGATTGAGGAGACGCACAAATGGAGGAACGATTTGTTGTAAAGGATGAAGAATGCGTTATTCGCGCAAAGAACATTGTAAAAGAATTTTTCGGAGTTAGAGTTCTGGATAATTTGAATTTTAACCTGAAAAAGGGTGAGGTTCATGCGCTAATTGGAGAAAATGGAGCAGGGAAGTCCACTCTGATGAAAATCCTCGCTGGCGTATATCAAAAAACATCGGGTGATTTGTATATCAATGGGGAGAAAGTTTAGTTTAAGAATCGCCATGATGCCGATAGCCACGGGATCGGGATTATTTTCCAAGAGTTTTCTCAGGTTCCACAGCTATCGGTAGCAGAGAATCTGTTCTTGGGCAGGGAACTTCGGAAAAATCTATTAGGTGGTGTTCTCAAGCCACTGGATCGTAAAGAAATGAATAAGAAAGCCCGAGATATCATGACGCGTTTCAATATAGATATCCCGTTGGATAAACCTGTAATGAATCTGGGAGTTGCAAATCAGCAGCTAATTGAAATATGTAAGGCACTTTTTTATGATGCGAAGATTTTGATTATGGACGAACCGACTGCTGCGCTTTCTGAAGGCGAGATTGAAAACTTGTTTTCCATTATCAGAGACCTCAAAACTAAGGGTGTATCTGTCATCTACATTTCACACAGACTTGAGGAAATCAAGAAGATATGCGATTGTGCCACTATCATAAGAGATGGTAAAAATGTCGACACAATCGATGTAAAAAAATATTCTGTTGAAGACATTATTAACATGATGGTCGGTCGTAATATCCATGACATTTATCCCGAGAAAAACAATAAATTTGGAGAGGAACTCCTTAGGCTAGATCATCTTAGTTCGCCGGGGAAATTTTATGATGTATCATTCACAGTGCATGCCGGTGAAATAGTGGGTATTACCGGCTTGGCGGGAGCCGGGAAATCTGAGATAGCAAGAGCCATATATGGACTGGATGACAAAAAAAGCGGTGATATCTATCTCAAAGGATCAAATCTTGAGGTTAAGACGCCGAATGATGCCCGCAAAGCCGGGATTGCAATGATTCCGGAAGACAGAAAGGCACATGGGCTTATTCTGCGTCACAATGCAAGTCAGAATATAGCTTTGCCTAATTTCGGTTTTTTCAGATCTAAGATTGGATCATTGAGCCTGCGCCGTTGGAAAGAGCATGTCAATTATTGCATTGATGAAGTCGCGCTACGCCCCAAGGAACCCGGAAAACTTGCTCATTTTTTCAGCGGCGGGAACCAGCAGAAGATTGTAATAGGAAAATGGTTGAAAGCCAAAGCATCAGTCTTTATATTTGATGAACCGACCCGCGGTGTGGACATAGGAGCAAAAGCTGAGATATATAAACTGATAAACAGACTGGCACGCTCCGGAAGCGCAGTAATCATCTGTTCATCCGAGACATTTGAGATACTTGGTATGAGCAATAGGATTCTGGTAATTAAAAACGGGAAAATAATATCAACATTCGATGATGACTCGGTTAATAATTCCGAAATAATTTTGAAAGCACAGTTAGGAGTATGAAAATGAAACAGAAACTAAAAGCTAATAAAAATATTATAATTGCCCCACTTGGTCTTATTGCTCTTGTTATTCTCTTTACATTCACTTCAAAATATTTTTTTGATGTAAAGAATTTCATTAATATTACGCGTCAGGCTTCAATTAATATTATTATTGCTGCTGGCATGACGATTGTAATTCTAACTGGTGGAATTGATTTGTCTGTTGGTTCAATCGTTGCTTTGTCTGCCTGTACCATTGCTCAGTTGAATCAACAACTTGGGGTGAATATTTGGATTGCTGTTGCCATAGGAGTTGTAGTTGCTGTGCTTTGTGGATGGGTAAATGGTCTTGTTATTTGCTATGGACGCATTCCTGCATTTATTACAACTCTGGGTATGCAGGGAATCGCAAGAGGAGTTGCTCTTATCATTACAAGCGGATACCCCTCACAGACCTTCGGTGATGATTTTCATTGGATTGGTAACAGTAATGTTCTTGGTATTCCATTCATGTTTATTGTGGCAATGATTGTTATGCTTATTGTTGCATATTTTCTGAAGTATTCGCCTATGGGACGCTACATGTACGCTATTGGAGGAAATGAGGAAGCAACAAAATATTCGGGAATCAATGTTAACCGTACGAAGTTGGCTGCTTATACTATCATGGGTGTCTGTTGCGGAATTGCTGCAGTGGTTATGGCATCCCGTATTAATTCTGCCCCGCCTTCTGCGGGGGCCGGTTATGAACTTGACGCAATTGCGGCCGTTGTTATCGGCGGAACAAGCCTTGCCGGAGGAGAAGGATCAATTTGGGGTTCTCTTCTTGGTGCATTTATTATGGCAGTTCTTACCAATGGCTTAAATCTGCTCAATGTAAACCCAAATATTCAGACGGCATTAATAGGTGCGGTAATTATCCTTATGGTATACATTAAGAACTTTGGTGATTTGAGAAAGTTAGGTTAATGTCCCGGTATCAGTTAATCTAAAAACGGTAAATCGCAAAATAAAATTAGGAGGGAACTAGAGATGAAAAAAGCATTAAATCTGATGTTGACAGTATTGTTTGTACTCTCTGCATTGCTTTGTACCGGATGCGGAAATCAGCAGACTACACCTGCAAATGAAGAAGCAAAAGGAATTCCTCAGGTTAAACTTCATGAAGATGGGTCAAAACCTGTTGTCGGTATTGTCGTGAAGGTTCTTACCGGTAATTCTTTCCAGATCGATTTGGCAAAGGCATTGGAAAAGAGTGCCGAGGCATATGGCTTTACATATGAGACTCATGCCCCTCAGACTTTTGGTGATTTCTCTCAGCAGATTGAGATTATTGAGGATCTGATTACCAAGGGCGTTGATTTGATTGTTATCGCGCCATCGCATGAAACTGCTGTTACCCCGGCTCTTAAGAAAGCAATGGAAGCCGGTATCCCGGTTGTCACTATTGATACTAAATTGGAAGACTCCTCCGCCAGTATTGCGTACATTGGGCCTAACAATGAAGAAGCCGGTTATCAGGTTACTAAATATCTTTGTGAAAAGATGGGCGGCAAAGGCAAGTTTGTCCATATCGAAGGCGATGTCGGTTATCCTGTTACTGATTGGAGGAAGGCCGGTTGTCTGAGGGCTCTTAAGGAGTACCCTGACATTGAGCTTGTTTCCAGCCAGAATGGCTTCTGGTCTACTGAGGGCGGCATGAAAGTGATGGAGAATGCTCTTCAGGCTAATCCGGATATTGCAGGTGTATTTGCTGCAAATGACGATTCTGCCCTTGGCGCAATCGAAGCTTGCAAAAATGCCGGTATTCGTCCTGTCATTGGCGGTTTTGATGCTATAGCTAATGGATGTCAAGCGATTAAAAACGGTGATATGGATGCTACTGTTGCTTTCTTCCCTGATACTATGGCTGATGCTTCTTTCCGTGTTGGTGCAGCTTATATCAATTTCCTGAACAGTCAGCTTTCTTATTTCAAAGAGTGGATTGATAGTGGAGCAACAGTTATCACTCCTGACAATCTTGAACTTGTTAATAATAACTAAAGTCAAGGATAAGTTTAGATTCTTCTCAAATGTATGAATCTAAACTTATCATACATATAGTATTACAGGTTAGTTCTGCTTGAAAATGAAGAGTAGAGTGAATATAATAATATCAACATCTGATTATTAATCTTTGATATTGCAGAAATCAGATGAAATAAATGATGGGATTGAATATATATGCAAAATAGAGTGGTGACAATTTATGACATAGCTGAGAAGACTGGGTTTAGTGCGGCAACCGTATCACGTGTGCTGAATGGAAAGGGAAAAGTTGCGGATGGTACCAGAGAGTTGATTCTGGCTGCGACCAAAAAGATGAAATATTCTCCGAATTATGCAGCACGCTCTCTTAAGACTAAGTCTACTCAACAAATTATGCTTTCAATTCCTCATTTAACAAGTGCTTATTATTTTCATCTTATTGAGGCAGTACATCAGATTGCTTTGTCAAAGGGTTATTCCCTTATACTTAATCATTCGCATGCAAACGAGGGCGAAGAACTTAAAATGCTTAAACACCTGCAGAACAATTATGTTGACGGACTTATTTTGATTTCTATTAACTTTACTGAAAGACATCTACAGGAAATTAATCGTTTGAATATTCCTGTGGTGTTGAGTGGCATTGGGAAGAATAATTTATTAGAGTCAGAACGTGGAAATTATGACTACGTTGGTGTAGACACTCGAAAAGGAATTTTTCTTGCTACAGAGCATTTATTGAAACAGGGACATAGTAACATAGGGTATATAGGTCTTCCTCTGAATACACAGACTGGTATGGAACGTTACGAAGGATACAAGGATGCTATGTCGAAATGGGATATTCCCGTGAATCCTGACTATGTGATATGTGGTGGTTATACAGTTGATTTTGGATACAATGCCGGTAAACAGTTGTGCCGACTACCGGAACTTCCGACTGCGATAGTAACGACCTGTGACCATATATGTTTAGGACTATATCGGATTTTTGATGAAGAAAATATAAGTATTCCTGATGATATTTCGTTGGTAGGAATGGATAACACAGAGTTTTCAGCAATTTTGAAACCGAAACTCAGTTCAATTGCGATAGCCTCAGATGAAATAGGTAATGAGACCGGAAGTGTTATTTTCAAAAGACTTGAGGGTTGGGACTGTAAAAAGCAGACAACGATTTTTGAGCCGACTCTTGTTATAAGAGAGTCAAGCACAAAAAGCGTACGCAGTTAAACTCATAGTAGTATTTTTAAGTCCCAACGTTAGATAAATGGGGGGGGTAGTAATGAGTTATTTTCTAGGCATAGATTACGGTACTGGCGGTGCAAAGGCTTGTATTACCGATGAGAGTATGGAATTGAAAGCTTATGCTTTCAGTGAATATGAGATTCTTGCACCCAATCCTGGCTGGTCAGAGCACAGGAGAGGTGTCTACTGGAATGTTACATGTAAGATCATTAAGGAATGTCTACAGAAAAGTGGAATTAATCCTAATGAAATAAAGGGTATTGCTAATTCCTGTGCACTTCCGTGCATGGTGCTTGTAGATGAAGACGGTGAAGAGTTATGCAACCCGTTTAATCTGATGGACAGACGTGCGACTGAGCAGGCAAAAAGAATGACAAATCTTTTTGGGGCAAAAAGACTGTTCGATATTACAGGAAACAGAATTGAAGATCATCCTTCTCTAGTAAATGCTCTTTGGGTAAAAGAGAATATGCCTCTTCTTTTTAGTCGTGTTGCAGCAATTCACACAATAGCCAGCTATATTAAATTTAGACTTACTGGTGTATTAAATATCAATTATAGTGAGGGCCCGTTATATGGAATTGCGTATGATATCAGGAAAAATCAATTCGATACTGATATTCTTGAACAAATTGGAATATCCCCGTCAATTTTACCCAATGTATCGGAATGTGAAAGCATTATAGGAGTTGTAACACCAGAAGCAGCGGAAACAACAGGACTTGTTCCCGGCATACCAGTGGCTGCCGGCCAGGTAGACGCATGTGCTGGCTGGCTCGGAGGTGGTGCCATCGAGCCTGGCGATATCCAGATGAATCTCGGTACCTGTGGAAATTTTGGAATAATTCATAAGAATACAAACTTTATGGATTCCATGATAAATATTGCTTATACTGCCAATTCGAATAATACTTATGTTGTTATTCCAACTACTACTACTGGCGGTCAGGTAATGCGCTATATGCGCGACCAGTTCTCTCAGCTTGAAATTACTGCTGAAAAAATGACTGGAGTAAATGCGTTTGATTTGTTAAATTACGAAGCGGAAAAGATTCCACCTTGCTGTGAAGGACTGATTGTATTGCCGTATCTTATGGGTGAACGCACACCTCTTTGGGATGCTAATGCGAGAAGTGTTCTTTTTGGATTGTCACTAAACCATAGCAAGGCTCATATGGTAAGAGGTATGATGGAAGGTGTTGCGTTTGCTCTATATCATTCATATGAGATACTGAGTAAGCGGCTTACCAATATAAACTATCCTATTGTTATGAATGAAGGTGGAGCGAAGAGCAAACTGTGGCGTCAGATTATTACGGATGTATTTGCCCAGCCTACCGTGTTGCTTAAAAACCGTGCAGGTGCACCATATGGGGACTGTTTGCTTGCAGCTAAGGCAGTTGGAGCAATTTCTGACTATTCCATTGCAAAAGAACGTGCTGAATATATTGAACCAATGGAGCCCAATATGCACCTTCATAATATATATATGGATTATTATAGCTTATTCAATAGTCTGTATGATAATCTTAAAGAACAGTTTGTTAAGTTGGCTGAACTACGAAACAAATATTCTTAAATCATTAATAGGAGAATGTATGATGCAAAAAGCAACATTTGGACTCTTGGTTACGACCAGAGACTTTTTCAATCCCATACTTGCAAAAAATGGACGTGAAAAACTTATAAGAAAGCTTGCGGGATACGGGCATAAGGTTATCTGTCTTGATGAATCGGATACAAAATACGGTTGTGTTGCGAACTATGAAGAGGCTGTCAAATGTGCAAATCTCTTTAAAAGAAGAGCCGACGAAATTGACGGAATTATTGTTTCAGCACCGAATTTTGGTGATGAGACAAGCACTGTAAATGCTATCCGACTTTCGGGACTTAAGGTTCCTATTCTAGTACATGCTTTTGATGACAGCATTGATAAGCTGGATCTGTCAAACCGTAGAGACAGCTTTTGTGGAAAGCTTTCGATTTGTTCTAATTTTTATCAATATGGTATTTCATTTACAAATACTACGTTGCATACCTGTTCACCTGATAGTGAAATTTTTACCAAAGACATTGAAAAATTTAATGGTATATGCAATGTCGTTCATGGTCTTCATAATATTCGAGTGGCTCAATTCGGTGTTAGGCCTATACCGTTTCAAACGGTTCGATACTCCGAAAAGCTTTTGCAACGTGCCGGCATATCCTGCATTCCAATTGACCTTTCAGAGGTAATGGAAGCGGCAAAAAGTATCTCTGATACTGATGCTATCAATAAGAAGGTTCATCAGATTAGGTGCTACGGTAATGTACCTGAGTATATTCCTGTTCAAAATATCGAGCGTTCAGCAAAATTAACGATTGCAGTAGAAAACCTGATGGAGAAACACGGCTGTGTTGCCGGCGCATTCCAGTGTTGGGATTCTTTGCAGAACAACTTCGGATGTGCTTCCTGTTTGACAATGAGCATGCTTGGCGAGACAGGGAAACCAATTGCATGTGAAACAGATGTTGTCGGTGCACTTTCTATGCTTGCTCTATCCTGTGCATCAGGAAAACCTTCTGGTTTTTTTGATTGGAATAATAACTATGGTGACGACAGAGATAAGTGTATTCTTATTCACTGCGCAAACTATCCTAAGAGTTTCTTCCGCTCTGAGTTTGAAATATCTAATCTTGATATTCTCGGTGCATCGCTAGGTTACGATAAATGCTTCGGTGCATGCAAAGGCCGTGTGGCTTCCGGTCATATAACCTATGCACGTATATCAACTGATGACCTTGTCGGCAGAATTAAGTGCTATCTTGGTGAGGGAGAATTGACTGACGATCAGCTTGAGACTAAGGGTGGTCCTGCTGTTGTCAAAGTTACCAGACTCCAAGAGCTTATGCACTATATCTGCAAAAACGGCTTTGAGCACCATGTCGCAATGAACAGGGCTAATACATCCAATATTATGGAGGAAGCTCTGGGCAATTATCTTGGTTGGGATGTCTATGTCCATCGCTGAACTGTTACACTTGGAGGTGAAAGAATGATTGTAAGATTATCTGATATGCAGAGGACAGCCGGTGAGCATGGTTTTGCTGTTCCTCATTTTCTTGGTGGAAATCTTGAAATGACCTATGGAGCAATACTTGCGGCAGAGGAGCTTAATTCACCAATTGCATTTGGTGTAGCACCTGAAGTTTTTGCTTGTGTTCCCATGGAAGTTTTGTTTCCAATGATTCTTAATATTGCTCAAAGAGCGAATGTTCCGGTTGCAGTACAGCTTGAACATGGCAAATCATTCGAACAGGCAGCTACTGCATTGAAGTTGGGTGTGAATTCGGTTATGTTTGACGGTTCTGATCTTTCGTATGAGGAGAATGTTGCCAAGACACAGGAAATTTCAAAAATGGCTCATGCTTTCGGTGCATGTGTTGAAGCCGAGCTTGGACATGTGGGCGGCTCAGCACTCAGAGAAGCAAACATAGAAGATAAGGGTCAGAACACAGATCCTGATCTTTTAAAAGATTTTATTGAAAAAACTAAGGTTGATACCCTGGCGGTATCTTTTGGAAATGTTCATGGCAGATATCGTTCGGGTGTACCGGTTATTGATCTTGACCTTGCGAGGCGCCTTGTAACTGCGTCCAGTGTTCCGCTTGTAATGCATGGAGGATCGGGACTTTCAGATGACGTATACCGAGGTGTAGTAAAAGCCGGGATAACAAATATCCACTTTTATTCTTGTCTGGCAATGCATGCATGGGATTATATTAACAATAGGATAGGAAAGAATGACCCATACCCTGCATACCATGAGGTTGTATCATATGGAATTGATTTCTATCGCGAAAGAACAAAAAAATTGATAAAACTACTTTTAAGTGAAGGGCATGCATCAGATTTTAAATTTTCATAAAAATTTGTTTGATAAATTACAAAGGTAAATAGCAACAAGCTGAGATTCCCGTTTATAACATAAGACTCACATTTTGTAAACGAGATTCCAGAGTTTCCATATGCACCTTGATATGTTATAATGCGTTTGTCAGAAAATTTGTGCACAAAAAACAGAGGTCAATTCCCTCTCGAAATTTTTGTATTCGGAGAATCCACCCCTATTTTAAGGGTATTAAGTTGGGTTTATTTGGCGACTCATACATTTTTTTCTGTTACTTCTTGAGAAGTTTTGGCTTCAAGATGATGTTTTCGGTAGCAACCGGTGAGCATCCAAGTTTCTTAAGCAGATCTTCTTCGTAATAAAAGCTG
>ERZ773067.833-NODE-833-length-17424-cov-2.994473_pt1 | contig 17424 bp, 5 predicted proteins | sample MGYA00580622_ERZ773067 | MGnify/ENA primary metagenome ERZ773067 (study PRJEB29015, sample SAMEA2737998) | human oral metagenome | biome: human oral; feature: human-associated habitat; material: dental | place: China | collected 2113 ...
CGGCCGCCAATACCAAGGCTGAAGTAACGGGAGAGCCTGCCAGTGCGATTGAACTTGCCGATGGAAGTGTGGTTACGGGGAAAACCTCGGAACTTATGGGGGCAACTTCAGCTATGCTCCTTAATGCCCTTAAGAAGTTAGCAGGGCTTCCCGATGAGCTTCGTCTCATTTCACCAAGTGTAATCGAGCCTATACAACAGCTCAAAATAAAGCACCTTGGCAACCACAATCCAAACTTGCATATAGCAGAAATGTTAATCGCACTCACTATCTGCGCGGGAACTGATGAAAATGCGGCTAAAGTGGTTGCAAAACTCGACGAGCTTAAAGGCTGTGAGGCACATTCGTCGGTTATTCTATCAAGTGAGGATCAGCGTACATTGGCAAAACTTGGAATAAATCTAACCTGCGAGCCAAAGTACCAGACAAAGAAGTTATTTCACAACTGATGATATAAAAAAACACAAAATAATTAGCACTCACCTCTTGACAGTGCTAAAAAATAGTGCTATAACATAGACAGAACAAAGGAAGGGAATGAAAGAGAACGAAAAGAGTTCCCGAATATTCCTAAACATCCCAGTTCCAAGGAAACAAGGTAAACAAGCATGAGGCATTCACGAGAACGTGGATGCGTAAAGAAAAGGAGAGATGATTTATGTTGATGCCTAGTATTTTTGGAGAGAATTTGTTTGATGATTTTTTTGGAGGTTTTCCATTCTACGATGACCGCGATATGCAGAAAGTCGAGAAGAAATTATATGGTAAACATGCCGGACGTGTCATGAAGACCGATATCAAGGAAATGGATAACGGATACGAGTTAGAGATTGATCTGCCCGGATTTAGCAAGGATGAGGTCAAGGCTTCCTTAGAGAATGGTTATCTGACTATCAGTGCCGAGAAGGGACTCAACAAGGAAGAGAAGGAGAAAGAGACCGGACACTACATCCGCAAGGAGCGTTATGCCGGTGCCTGCTCAAGAAGTTTCTATGTTGGCGACGGCGTAAAGCAGGAGGATATCAAAGGCGAATTTAAGCATGGTATCTTAAAGATGTTTGTTCCGAAGAAGGAAGCAAAACCGGCAGTTGAAGAAAATAAATACATTGCCATCGAATAATTAAGATGACGGACGAATGAAAAAAGGTGTAGAAAGATGGCAGACAAGAACCCGGTTGGTTCTCTTATGAGAGCCGGCTGGGTTCTTTTTTCGCAAATTTTTGGGATATAAAAAACTTATACTTGTAATATCTTTGACATAAGTGTATGCTAAGATAGTATCATTAATAAATTTTAGGAGGATATTAAAATTATGGCTAAAGAATTAGGAGCAGAGAGCTTTGCATTAGATATGGAGTTTCTCATAGGAGAATATGAGAAAAAACTTGCTGAGGAAGATACAGAGGAAGGAAAGAAGCGCCTCACTGAACTGCTTGAGGCTTGCAAGTCTGTGAACGGAAAGAGTCTTTCAGATTTACTTACACTTGTGGATACAGGTGCTTTTAATAATGTTATTTCAGCATATTGCATGAAGGCTATGCAGGAACTTGGAAAATCTGATAATGAATGTGAAGAAGTACTTGAAAAGCTTAACGAGCTTTATGATTATGATGCTGACAGCGTTGTAATTCCAATGCTTACAGTAGAGACTGAGGAAGACGAAGAAAAATAATCTCTATATTATGCGAGGACCAGATGTTTATTGATCAGTTAATAGAAGGCTGTGAGCTAAGGCTCACAGCATGTTTTGGAGCTAAAACGGCTGAATTTACGTCCAAAGTAGCCGGAATCTATTATCCTAATGATAGAAACGAAATTTCTGATTTTTTGGAAAAAAATCAAATCAGATTTTCAAAATACATAGTTTCTGAAATGTTTACTTTTAACGGTAGGCCGCTAAACTTTGATAATGATGAAATAGTCTGCAACCTCATGGGAATTCAGGATTCAAAGCCATACGAATGGATGGAGGTAAAGGTTTACAGGATTAATTTAGGTAAATACGGACCTGCACATCTGATAGTTTCGGATAGTGATGTACAGCCTTTCAATAGAAGAAACAGCTTTAGGGTATCTGTGACAAATGACTGTTACATAAAGTTTAGAAATGAAGAAGCACTGAATAAGGCAACTATCAGAGATGTCAGCTCAGTAGGCATTGGGATTTCCGTACCCAAGTATATCTTTGTTGAGCCCGGAGATAACATTCTTATTACGTTTTCGGATTATTGCAAAATGTTTAAAACAAAGCAGGTAAGCAGAGCCCCTGAAAGCAAAATTGAAAAAGATATTGCAAGGTTTAAGAAACAGATTTCTCTTATAGAAGCCATTAATGGCGGCTCTTCAGATGAAAAAGGAGAAAAAGTCAACCAAAAGGTGGAATTTATTGTAAAAGCCATTGTGGTAAGGGTTGTTGATACAATTCAAAGAAGGACCATTGGCTGTAAATTTCTTGCTATCAATGAAGAGCTTAGCAAGTATGTAAATGAGAAACAGATGGAAAAGCGTAGGCTAAAACTGAAGTAATAATAAAATAATGAGGACTAATAATGACCGGTCAGCAGTAACAGTTGATTGGTCATTTTTATTGACAGGGAAATTTCTTTGAAATTCCCCTGTCAATAAAAAGCTCTCCGAGGGATCGCACTGCGGCGAAATTGTAGATGTCGCTTATGCGACTCGCCGCAGGCGAAGAATCCTGTAAACAGGATTCTTTATTGTTAACCGGGAAATTCAATATCACACTAAATCGAAACTACTTCACAAATGATGAAATTTATCAAAAATATTGTTTTATGTAAAAATATTTGATATACGTATTGAGTTTTTGATAAAAATGCCGATAATATTGGTGTAATGATGTAATAATGCCTAAAAGATATAACAAATTATAAATTTTTTTTTGATTGCCAAGTTCTTTGTAATCTGATATACTCATTAATAAATCTAAGTTATAGGTATTATTGATAAAAATAGTAAAATATTAACCATATTGAAGAGAAGGGAGAAAACTATGTGGAAGAAAATTAAGGTTAAGCAGGCGGCTTTAAGCCTGTTACTGGTTTTGGGCTTTTTGCTTAGCGGCATTAAGCCGCTTGGCGCATTTGCTGAAAGTGGTAATGAAGGAAGGGATATGACTGACCTTTTAAAAGAAAAGAACCCTGTAATAAACATAATTACAAAGCAAGGGGGAATGGAACTTAATGCGAATGACTATATAGATTATACAGAACCTGTAAAAATAACCGCTAAAGATATAGTTATACCTTTAAAGGGTGATGCAGGCGGAGCCGCAATTCCGGAGGATAAATATATAAAGTCCGGAGATAAGGCGAACTTTGTTTTGGGCAGGGTTAAACTGCCTAACGGAGCAACTATAGCAGATACTGAAACCGATATTAAGTCCGGCAGTGGTGCTGTTATAGGAAAATTTGCCATTAAAAGAAAGCCTTTAACAGCAGGAGAAGAAGAGATAATTGCTGAACTTTCTTTTGCAAAAGACAAAGAGGATGAGTTCTTAAATCAATGGCGTAATATGAAAATAAGCGTCTGGGCTGAACTTGAATTAAAAAATATGCAGAATCCTCCTAAAGCGGGAGATCCTGAACAGAGCATTGAGCTTTTCGGCAAGACGTTTAAACTGAGAGAAGAGAAACTCAAAGCAGAAATGACAAAGTCCGGTAAGGTAGACTACAATAAAGCACAGATTAACTGGACTGTTACCATAGAGGGCAAAGGCCTGAAATCAGGGCAGAGCTTCGGAAGCCTTGCAGGATACAAATTTGTGGATGACCTCTACGATATGGGACATAAAAACGCAAATAACCATGTCGAGAATCCATATGTAGCAGGCAGTTTTAAGATTAAGGATAAAAACGGAAGCCTATTATATTCAGGTGCACCAAACATCTTAAACAGAAATCATGAAGCTGACAGCACCGGTACTGTTATATCCTATGTAATTCCTACAGGAGCCTCTGATACTGTTACAGTAGAGTTTACTACCCGGCTTAAACCTTGGGATTTGGTTAACGGCACCACAAAGACAAACACGGCTGAGCTTTTTGACAAGATATCCGATAAAAATAGAGTAGGCAAAGCTTCCGCTACTGTGAATGTCATTGCAGACTGGGGTGCAAAAAAAGTTGTTAAAAGACCTAACGGAAGTAGTCATTATGAAGACAGTAATTATTATTATGTTGACTGGGAAATAGTATTTAAGGGCACTGATAAAGAACTTAATAATGTTGTTATAGAGGATGAACCCCCATTTGATATATATAAACAGAGTCAGTTTGAATTTGTGAATGTAAAGCTTTCAAATGGGAACAGTGCAACAGGTACTTGGAATCTTTTGAAGGAATATGGTGAAGGTAAGCCGCTTCAGGTGCCTTCGGATCATAAGTACATATTATCGGATTTAGGTATTCCTGTATTAAACGAGGATATAAAGCTTGAAATTAAGTCAAGAATATCCAAAGATGATGTGCCTGTACTTATGACATTTAAGAATATTGTAAAGATTGCCTTTGGCGATAACCAGGCATTAAACGGAGTTCTTTGGGCTCAGGTTGACTTAGGACCTCTCCATTCCATATTGAAGAATGTAAAGAACAGTAAAAAGGTAGATGGAAAAGATTATGTGGGCTATGAGAACACTTGGGAAGTAGGGGTTGAAAATGATGCAATTACCCCGGGGCAGACCTATGTTTATGATCCTATAATATACTCCAATTCTATTACCTCAAGTTCCGACCCAACCAAGTTTAAGGTTTTTAATAACGGAGTTGAAATAACTCTGCCATTGCAGGGAGGGAAAACTCTGGCCGATATCCTTAAAGGAACTATCACCAATATAAAACATAACGTATATGTCGATGGCAGTTTTGAAACAGGCACATTTAACGGTAATCCGCATAATATGGAGCTTACCAAATATGAACTGCGTTATAATAACGAACCTGTAGGTCATCTGCTTGCAATTAAACTTAATGAGCAGGTGAAAAATGCTGACGGCACTGTAAAAGTTTTTGAGGATGGCAGCACCTGGAAGAAGTATAAGCAGACTTTTACTTTTAGAACTAAGATTACAAATTCTTTTATGCTTGTTCAGAGTCCTGACAGCCGTAATATGAATATTGCGGTTTTTGTAAGAACGGTTAAAAACAGTCAGGGTGTTGATAAACAGTGGATTACCTATGCAAATGCCTGGCCTTATTATAAGAGCAGGATGTTCAAAAAACAGGTATTAACCAATGATGCGGCTAAGAAGTTATCTGTCAGTAAAGAAGCGGCCAATGTGAACACCTCCGGTATAGCTACAGCTACAGACAGCAACGGTGCATTAAAGGATTCGTATAATAAGACAGACAGAACCATACTTTACAGACTGAGTGTAAATGCAGAAGGCATAAGAGGTATAGACGATTATATTGAAAATGTTTCTCTTCAGGATATAATGCCGAAAGGCTGGAAGTTTGACAAAATAGATGCGGAAGACTTCCTTATATACAAAGGAAAGACCTTACCTGACGGAAATACAGATGTTGATTTTGCAAGCAATGAAGCCTTTGTTGAGGCGGTAGGAAATCCTTTGCCTAAGACTGAATGGGAGCAGTTTCTTACTTTTACAACAGAAAATGCTTCAGATAGTACAAAGGCAGTCTTCAAATTTAGCAAACTGAACGGACCTTATGTTATCCTGATTAAGGCAAGACTGACAGATGAAGGCTTATCAGGCCCTGATGGAAAGCTTTTAAATAAGGATGGCAATGTAACAAATAATGCGTCATTGCAATTGGGGCAGATGCGCAAAAATGGCAGTCAGAAAGTTGCCTATGATACAAAGTTCCTTTCTAAGATTTCCGGTGAAAATGTAGTAAACGGTACTGTTAAAGACCTTACCTGGACGGTAGGATACTCACCATACAATCTGCCTGAGGCCACAAAGAATGAAGTAGCAAGACCGGGTGCGGATGTTGAGCTTGTGGATGTCTTAGGAAATGGTATGGAAATAAAGAAAGACGCAGAAGGAAATCTTTCTTTTGACAGAGGATATTATGTTCTTACAGAAAAGTGGGAAGATAATGGTGTGATAAAGGAAAAGACATATACAGACAATGAACTTAAGGCTGAGAATGTTATTTCCTATGACAAAATCACAAGGGAACTTAAGGTAAAGCTTAAGAACCCTATGCATGAATACAGGTTTTCTTATGTTACAACTCTTATAGTTAATCAGGGAGATGTTATAAGTAATACTGTTAAGATCGTGGTAAACGGACAGGCTAAACATGAAGAAGTAAAGCAGGTTTATACAGCTAAAAATTCAGGCGGAATAGGAAACTGGGATAATATTAAGAAAACTGATGTACATATCTACAAGGTTAGTTCACAGGGAGCGCTTATAGCGGGAGCTGAATTTGAACTTACAAGGCCTGACAATCCTCAGTTTAAACAGAAGTCAGTGGCTCAGATACCTGATAACGGCAAGCTTACATTTAAGGATTTATTTCCGGGAACGTATACATTTAAGGAGACCAAGGCTCCTACAGGTTATGTTCAAAATGATAAGACCTATACCTTTGAGGTTAAGAAAAATGAGGATGGTTTCATAGTATCCTTTGTTGACATAAAAGGTGAGCTTGAAAAAGTTGATGATGTTCTTGGATTAAGAGTATATAACTACAGAACTGATGAAAAGACAGATTTAGAGGTATTTAAGGCAGATAAGGCTGATAAGACAAAGCTCCTTAAGGGGGCAGAGTTTAGGCTTACACTGAAAGGTCAGGGAGGCAATTCAGATCTGCTTATTGAAAGCGGAGCAGCTACTAATGCTGAAGGTAAGCTTGTGTTCAAGAATCTCGTAGCCGGAACTTATATCTTGGAAGAGACCAAGGCTCCCGCAGACTACAAAGTTGTGAGCGGAGCAGGTTTTAAGTTTGAGTTTACGGTAACACCGGGTGCAGTTAATGCTGCGGATAAGCTTGCTCTTGTTGCAACAGATGATAATAAATCTAAGATAAGCATATCAGGTGGAGCGATTGTGGTAGTTAACGAGAAGGAAATACCAACTAATCCTAATCCAAATACAAATCCGGGGCCGGTAGTACCACCAAGTCCAAGTCCGAATCCGGATCCTTCAACGGTGACTGATACCCCGACTCCGGAGGGAGAACTTCCAAGATATCCTGAAAATAACTTCCCGGATCCAAATGATCCAAACAGTCCGGATGAGTTTGTAGCGGTTGATGAGCAGGGAACTCCAAAGGGTAAATATGTAAAGAGGAAGACACCTGAGGGAGATGAAGAGTATATCAAAGTAAATGAGGATAATACTCCTAAGAGCGTGAAATCTGATAAGAATAAACTTCCTAAGACCGGCGGTTCAAATACAACGGTCTATTATGCGGGAGGAGCTATGTTCTTCCTGCTTGCGGCAGGTTTTGTGGTTGTAAGAAGAAAAAAGTACAATAATTAATCTGTATCGACTTCACAAAACGCAATGTTCAAGTTGGATTAATACAAAATAACTGAAGTTTAAAAGAAATGAGCTGTTGTTGCAACGAAAAATGTTATGACAACAGCTCATTTTTACTATATAGTGGGATGAAATGTCTAAAAATTCATCTTCACGAAATACGAATTAGAATTAAAATATTTAAATTATGCAAAATATTATTAATTGATAATTAGATTTTTGATAAAAATGGTGAGAATATTCATAAAATCATGTTGTTGTGCATAAAATAATGAGGAATTTCCTTGGGATTTTCTAATTGCTATCTGTGATATAACCTGATATAATCATTATATATGCATTAATATATTCTGTTTATATACTATGAAGGCGATGTGGAATTGCCGACATATTCTAAGAAAAGGAGAGACTTATGAGGAAAAACGTCAAATTTAAAACGGGGATGTTAAGCCTGCTGCTTGTTATTGGTCTTGTTCTGGCCAATTTCAGCTCACTTGGCGCTTGGGCGGAAGATGCCATAATAGGAATTACAGAGCAGGGAAACGGTGGAGGACAGAATACCTCTCCGGCAGCCGGCTCTGACGGGAATGGCGGGTTTACACAGGATTTGCTTAATATGGCTCTGAATGCAAGAGCAAATAAAGATGTTGAGCCACTCATACATGACAGTATTACAACTACCTTAGTACAGAACGGAAATGTTGTCGGTGATAGCACCGAGATAGATTTAAAACTTCCTGTATCTGTAACTTTAAAATTTAAAATACCTGTTATAGGTGATTTTAAGGATGTGGATCCTTCTACGCTGGATGAAAATAAGTATGTTATCAGCGGTGACTTTGCAAAGATTATGCTTGGTTCAGGTATAAAACTGAAATCAGGTGAATCTTATAATTTTGTTGTTAAAGATATTGAAGGCTTAAAGATAGGCTTGGCAACCTTCAAGGAAGAAAGCGGAAAGGTTGTAGTTGATTTTAAGTTTGAAGGCGATACTATATACAACGGTGAAAGACATGCTGTAGAAGCTGAAGTTGCGGCTAATTTTGCGCTTGATGAGAATGCTGTAACTCAGAAGCCTAACGGTGACAAGGTAATAGACATATTGGGAAAGACCTATAATCTGGTGAAGCCTTCAAGTTCGGTTCAAGTTAAAAAAACCGGAGTTGTAAATGTTAATAGCCCAATCGTTACTTGGACTGTTGTTGTAACAAGAAATGGGGCTAGTCTTGACGGATATAAATTCTCCGATGATTTAAAAAACGTAGGAGAATATAAGAGCGGAACCTTAAAAGTTAACGGAAATGCCGTAAGCGGTGATGTCTATAATGCTGCAAGCAAACTGCTCTCCTATACATTTCCTGCAACAGGCGCTACTACTGCTACTCTTACCTTTGACACCAAACTTACAGAGGAAGAGTTTAGAAAAACCGTAAAAGATAATAAGGCTATAGTAAATAATGAGCAGAATGTGCATGCCGGAAGTGATACATATCGTCTGAACTGGGATGGTAACTGGGGTAAAAAGACAGCAAAGTTTTATAACGGAGTTCAGTATGAAAAGAGAACTGACGGCTACCATATAGTTTGGGAAGTTGAATTTAATCATAATAGTTATGCCTTAAATGATGTTCGTATGACTGACACTTTGAAGAAAGATAAACTGGAAAACTTCCAGCTAAAATTTGTATCCGCAAAACTTGAAAAGAAGGTGGGAAACAACTGGGAGTTTGTAAAGAATCTTCCTGATCCGTCAACAACTCAGAATGCATATCAAATAGGTAATATAGATTATCCTGTAAGAGTCAGCATAGACACCAGAGCAGAAGGCATAAACGGAAATAATGATATTGTAGGAAGAGTCGATTTTGATAACTATGCCGTTATGCATTGGGGTACTGATGCCAAACTTGGGTTTTACCACTCATTAAAGGTCGGTGAAGGTGCTCTCATAACCAAAGTAGCTAAGAGAGATAACGGCTCTACCGATTTTGACCAGCAGTGGGACATAGAAGTAAAAAAGAGTAGTTTATTTGATAATAGTACCTATGCTTATGATGCATTCATTTTTGATCCTGATGTTAATATTGAAAAAATCAGAAATGGCAACATTGTTTTAGCTATTAAGGATGACAACGGAACTGAGGTAAATACACAAACACTTGTTGAAGTGAGAAAATTAATTCCTGACCAGTCCAGATTTAATAAACTCTTGAATAACGGATTTACTTCGATAACTCCGGCTAATCTAAGCCACAAAACCTACAAAATTTACAGGAAAGACACAAACAAATATATCGGAGACTTAGTTGAAGTTTGGGGCTTTGATAAAAATATTGACAACAAGTTCAGTATAAAGTCAAGATTAATAACTCCTCTGCTTCTTACAAAGTATTCTGAGGCAAGTTATAACAAGGCTTACCTCGTACATAATAATAATATAATAGATAATGCGCCATACTGGGTTGCATTTAGAAGCAGGATGTTAGAGAAGCAGGCATTAACTGTTGATACAGCTAAGAAGCTTGCAGCAAATAACTATGATTTTAATGTTGTAAACGAAAATGTTTATGATTCGTCTGCTAAGAAAGTTATTAATAATAAGGAAAAAGCATATAACAGGGCTGACAGATCCATTATTTACAGAATCAGTGTGAATGCGGCCAATATTCATGATATAAGTGAATATATCGGAGATACTGTAATAAAAGACAGTCTTCCTGCCGGTTGGGAATTTACAGAAATAAAAGATTCTAAAAAATACCTGGTTTATGAAGGTGAATCTTTTTCAGGTAATGTCTATGCTTTGGAAGGTGCGGTAAAGGCTGTTAAGGCTTATGAAGAGCCTACGGATTTTACAGCCGCAGTAAGCGGAAGAGATGCTAAATTTACTTTTGAGAAGTTAAATAAGCCTTATGTAATCCTCTTAAAAGCAAAGATGACCAATCCTGCCGCATTTGCAAACAAGGTAGGAACCATTCCTAATACAGCTTATTTAACAATAAAAGGAAACAGCATAGGAAGTTCACAGGATGTTATCTACGATGAGGGTTCTCTTGATAAGATTCTTGATTCTACAAACATAAATAAGCAGTTCCTTACCTGGACAATAGAATATAAACCTTATACCTTCGAATCAAATGAAGATGCCTATCTTGAGGATAAACTCGGAAACGGACTTGAGATAAGGAGAAATAAGGATGATGGCAGCCTGTCATTCAGTAATGACAACTACAAGATGTTTGTAGGCCATGTAGGCAGTGACGGAAAGTTTGTAAAAGATGGAGAATTGTCGTTAGAAGACCTTAAGAGAAATCTTTCATATAATGAAACCGACAGAATCCTTAAAATTAAGTTGCCGGATAAGGAAAAAGCATATCAGGTTATATATATTACAGATGTATATAATCAGAGTGTAGGTGTAAGGGTTAATAATACGGTTACTCTTAAGCAGGGAAACAAAACTACCCATGTAGTAAAACCTAAAGAATACGTTATCGGATCAGGTTATGCAGGCGGAAGTTCACAGAAGTTTGTACAGTTTGTTCTCCATAAGACTAATGAGGACGGTACAAAGAACTTTAAGGATGTTAAGTTCAAGCTCACCTATCCTGAGGGACGTGAAGATATATTAACGACAGGTGCCGACGGAAAGGTAAAGAGTGAAAAACTTAATTATAACAAAGTTTATAAGCTTCAGGAAATAGAAGCTCCTACAGGCTACGAGAAGGACAACACAGTATATCAGATAAAGATGAATCAGCTTACAACAGGGTTTGAGACCGTTATTCTTAATCCGGGCTCTAACGTAAAAGTTGAAAATGATGAAATAGTTTTCAAGAATAAAAAGTGGTTAAGTAATCTTAAACTTGTTAAAGCAGATGCGGCCGATAAGAGCGAAACTACTTTGGCAGGATTATCTAAACGCTTAAACGGTGCTGAATTTACTCTGAGCCGTACCTTTAATAACGGTGTAAATCAGGTTCTTACACAGACAACAGCTAATGACGGTACCTTAACCTTTAGCGGACTTGAAGATGGCACTTACAAGTTAAAGGAAACAGCGGCACCTGACGGATATGTGCCTTTAATCGGCAAAGAATATGAAATAACAGTAACAAGAGGGGCAATAGGTTCTGAAGTTGCTATTAAAGATGCTGATGCAAATAAGATAAAACTCCTTGATGATAACAAGACAGTTGCAGTCTTCAATGAGAAGGTGCTTGACTTTAAGCTTATTAAGGCATCATTGGCAGATAAGAATGCAACTTCTGCAGGAGCTGTTGTTAACCGTTTACCGGGAGCTAAATTTAAACTTACATCTAAGCTTGACAACACAGTATCATACAGCGCAATAACAGATGCGAGAGGTGAGTGGATATTTAAGAATCTTAAAACCGGTGTTTACGAGCTGAAAGAAGAGGCGGCGCCTAACGGTTACAATGCTTTAATGGGAACCTATGAAGTGGAAGTAACAGCTGCTGCCGTTAACATATTAAATGGAAACACTAACCAAATAAAGAAACTCGGAGATACAACTGCTGTAGTATTTAATGAGAAACAGGTAGATTCTTTTGACCTTGATCTTGTTAAAGCTGATATATCGGACAGAAATGCTAATGATTTATCTGCTATAAACCATCGTCTTGATGATGCTAAATTCAGCCTCGTATTAAAAGCTAATCCTGCGGTATCACGCAGTGCTGTTACAGTAAACGGTAAGCTTAAATTTACGGGAGTTGAAGAAGGAGTTTATACTCTTAAAGAAGTAAAGGCTCCGACCGGCTATGCATCTCTTATGGACGAATATGAAATAACTGTTACACCTCGTGCAGTACTTGGAACAAAAGTTGCAATCCAAAATGCAAATAATAACGTGATAAAAACTTTTGGTGATACAATTGTAGTATTCAATGAGAAGCTTTATGATCTTAATCTTCTCAAAGCAGATTTGGATGTTAACAAAGATATAGTTACCAAGGGTGGTGTTACACTTGGAGCAATCAAGACTACGCTTAACGGTGCAAGATTCAGACTTACCCTTAAGGATAATAATGCAGTATCTTACGTTGCCGTAACAGGAGATAACAACGCTCCTCAGGGCAGTACTAAATTTGCCGGACTCAAGTCGGGTACTTATGTACTTACGGAAGAAGCTGCTCCGAGCGGATATGATTCAGTGACTAACAGTTATACAATAGTGGTAACTGCAAGTGCAGTTGGTTCAGTGTTTGAAATTAAAGATCCAAGGGCAGGAGAGATAAGAGAATTGGATAAGACTGTTGTAGTATTCAACAAAAAACGTCCGGGAACTCCTGCAATTCCGGGACCGGGACCAAGCCCTAACCCTAATCCAAACCCTAATCCAAGCCCTAATCCAAATCCAAACACGCCAACGCCTAATACACCAACCCCTGGGGGAGAACTCCCAAGATACCCTCAGAACGACTTCCCGGATCCTAACGACCCTGAGAGTCCTGATGAGTTGGTTGCGGTAGATGACGATGGAACTCCACAGGGTAAATATATAAAGAAAAAGAAACCTAACGGAGATAACGAGTACATCAAGGTAAGCGATGATGACACTCCACAGGGTGTAAAACCTGCAAAGAATAAACTTCCTAAGACAGGCGGTTCGGACAACACAGTCTACTATATAGGCGGTGCGGTACTTCTGTTACTTGCAGCAGGAGCTGTGGTTATAAGAAGGAAGAAAAAGTTAGAGAAGTAACCGGTTTTAGATTGAAGAATAAAATCTTGGTTGCCTGACTGATATATTTTAATATTAGAATCTGAAAGGGTTGCACTGTAACGATATATGTTATGGTGCAATCCTTTTTTATGTAATAGGAAATTTCTCCAAATTTCCTATTACATAATAAATCTCTCCGAGGGATGCTAAGCTTTTTGCTGGGAAGTTTGTCTTACGGCGCCGCTCGCGAGCGAAGTGCATACAGGCACATACTTTTTATAAAGATTGATTTTCTGTAGAAAGATTAGTATTTAAGGGTAAAACTAAAAATATTCATAAAAAAAGAAAAAGTCAAATAAAATTGTGATATATTGATGTTGTGTTATAAATTTTAGCTTGGTTAATGAAATGGCTTAAAATAATTGCCGAAATGAGTGATAGTGCATAAAAAAAGTGTATAATACAATTGCTTTTTTTAATTGATAATTTATTTGTGATTTGATATACTTGCGATTAATGCAGGTTAAAACAAAAGAATATTAGTTAAGCCCCGATTATTCATGCGATAGATAAAAGCTTTATTTTTCGCAAGATGTTTTGTGGATAATCAGGGTTAAATTTTGGGTTTATGATATATTAAAAAGAAATAAGGAGACTATGTATGTGGGGGAATCGCAAATATTGGCTGCTCAACTTAATACTTATAGTGGGCATTTTCCTAATCGGAATAAAGGTATCAGGTTTTGTAAGTGCATCAGAGACTGACAAGACAGCCATACTGACCAATATAAAGAAGGTTATTGAGCAAGATGGAACTGAAATACCTGATGGCGGACAGATAGACCCGAATGAAGAAAAAATATCGGTAAAAATTGAGTTTGGTGTGCCGGTTAAGTATGAGTATCCCGGTTCGCCGGATTCTATGTATGTGGCAAAGGGAGATACAGCAAGTATTGAGATTGGGCAGGGCATAAAGCTGAATCCTGCCAATACTCCCGTTACTGTGGTTGTAATGGATGTAGCAACTAAGAAAAAAATAGGTACAGCTACCTTTAAGAATAAGACTGCCAATCCTGATGATGGCATAGTTATGGATTTTGTGTTTGATGGTGAAGATGATGTATTTGAAAATTACCGGGATGTAAAGGTTAATGTTGTCGGAAATTTTGACCTCGATATCAGCAGCTTAACCCCTACACCGGGGGATACATCTCAGACTCTTACTGTATTAGGAAAGACGTATAACTTAAAACCGATAAAGGATAAAGTTTCTATAGAAAAAACAGGGGAAGTTGATTATCTTAACTCTGATTCTGTAAAGTGGACCATAAAAGTTAAGAGAGAAGCTTTGGGACAGGATATCGGACTCGAAGGTTATGAAATAAAAGATGAGCTGATTAAAACCAGAAAATATGTTCAGGGTTCTTTTAAAGTTGCCGGAGTTTCGGGGGCTGTGCCTGTAATCAGCGCTAACGGAAATGAGATCGGCTATACAATTCCGGCCGGAGTTAACAGTCCTGCTGTAATTGAGTTCAATACTGAAATGAGCATTGATGAATTTTTAAAAGGATATAAAACCAAAAATATCGTACATTTATATAAAGGAGCGGATAAACTAAAAACCGCTGAAGCTGATTTAGACTGGAAACCGAAATTTGGTCGGAAAACTGCAAAAAAGCATGGTGATGAATATTATGAAAAAATAGGAAATGATTACTTTATTGATTGGGAAATAGTATTCAATGAAGAGCCATATAATTTAACAGGTGTCACAATTAAAGATGTACTTAGAAACGGAAAATTTGACAAGGTTGGACAGCAGTTTGTAGAGGCAAAACTTGAGAGATGGGATGGTACTGATTGGGTAGCTGATCCTGTTATAACGGTCGAACCCGGCGACAAGGTATACAATGTGGGAGATATCAATAACAAAGTAAGACTTACTATCAGAACCAAGGTTACGGAAATTATTCCGAATGCTCTGGGCAGTTATAATAATATTAAGAACCGTGCAATTATCCGGTGGGAAAACAATACTACAGGTGCAGAACTATGGACGGAAATCGGAATAGGACCCAGAGGAATAGAAAAGTCCGCCGCGTTGAAAAGCGGTAATAACGGCTATTATGTAGACTTTGATACGGAATGGCTTTGTAAAATAATGCCTAACAGCCAATTTAGCTCTTCCGATTTTTATCTGTATGACTGCATGATTTTTGATAATACTGTATCAATGGACGGGTTAAGAGACGGAAGTATTCCGTTCACCGTAAAAGATCAGAACAATCATGATACAACACTTGAAACCACCATAGATATGAAAAAGCTCATTCCTTATCAGAATAAATATCTTAAATATTCGGGATGGGGCAATAATCCGGATAATCTAATACATAAAGTATATAAAATGTATGTAGGAACAGATCATATAGGTGATATACTTGAAATTAAAGGCTTTAACAATAGTCAAACCGAGAAGACATTTTCAATTAAGACTAAGCAGACCTCACCTGCTGTGCTTATGAAGAGTGAAGGTACTTATAATGTGCTGTATCTTGTACAGGATAACAGAATTGTAGAGTCTGATTCGCTTTGGCCTAAATACAACTCAAAACTCCTAAACAAACAGGCATTTACAACCGAAGCCGCAAGGGATTTGACTGCAGGCGGAGTAACGGCTTATTCGGCAGACAAGGTAAACAAAGATATCTTTGATACTGTTTCCGATAAGGGTAAAGATAATGCTGATACCGCTTACGACAAAGATGATAAATCTGTTCTGTATAGGATAAGTGTGAATGCGGCGGGAATAAATGGTATAGGAGAACAGATCGGAGCAGTATCTCTTAAGGATGAATTGCCTGCGGGCTGGGAATTTGCGGATGTAAGGGCAGGTGAGAAATTTCTTATATATGAGGGAGAATCATACACTGATGCCGCAAGTCCAGATGCAACAGTAAGGGCTATAGGTAATCCTGTTAACCTGAATGCATCGGATTTTAATGCGGTTATTAATCCTAACAAAGCTGAATTCATCTTTAATAATATAGATAAACCTTATGTAATACTGTTAAAAGCCAAGTTAATGGATACTAACAAATATATAAACAAGAAAGAAGAGATGATAAATACTGCTTTGCTCAGTATGAAAGATCATATTTTAAAAAGCGAGCAGAAAGTAAGTATTGATGAAAAATTTTTAACCAAAGAGTATGATGCTTCCGCGATAACTAATGGTTATATTACCTGGAAAATAGAATATAAACCTTATACCTTCCTTAATCCTCCGGCAGATATTCACCTTGAAGATGAACTTGGCGAAGGGATTGAGCTTAGAAGGTATAAAAATAACGGGAAGTTAGTATTTAAGGATGATAATTACAGAATTTTAGTGGGAAGCCATAATGCAAGCGGAGATTTCATACAAGAGGGAGAACCGCTTACTAATGCAGAAATGGAAGCTATGTTAACTTATACTCCCGCGGCGACTTCCGGAAAGCTTACCGTTAAACTTCCCGATAAAACCAAGTCTTATCAGATTTTCTATGTAACTGATATAAAGGGTAAGGTTGCCGGCCAAGAGCTTAAAAATACAGTTAAGGTAAAAGAAGGAAACACAGACATACAGGCGTCTACAACCGAGGAGTATATAATTTCCTCTGAATATGGCAGCGGAAGTATGAGACCTTATAACTGGCTGAAAATAGTTAAAAAGAATAAAGATGGTGAAAAACTTAAAGATGCCGAATTTGAACTTACACCTTCTGGAAGTACAGTTGGTACAAAGCTTAAGACCGATAATGAAGGAACCCTTGAATTTACACATCTTTTAGAAGGCAAGTATAAGCTAAAAGAGGTAACAGCTCCTGTTGGCTATGTACGTGATACAAGAGAATATGAGGTTACTGTAAGAGCCTTAACAGTCGGCTTTGATGTAGACATGGACACTCAGGGTAATGCGAAGGTAACAAGGGACAGAAATATTATTACTTTAGAAAATGAAAAAATTCCTACTGTCTCAGGCGGTGGTGGATTGCTGTCTACATCTGCAGTGCCGAAGGAAACTCCTGAAATAACTAAGGTTAATACGGAGGGTGAAACTTTGCCCAAACCGACAAAACCGGTTAAAACGAGCAAGCCTAAAAAGCCAACAAAGCCTAAAAAAACTGAGAAAGCGGCTGTGCCGGCTCCGAGAGAAAAGTACCTTTCGTACCACATTAACAAAACTCCGGATCCTAATAATCAATATAGTCCC
>ERZ773067.837-NODE-837-length-17380-cov-12.853622_pt1 | contig 17380 bp, 12 predicted proteins | sample MGYA00580622_ERZ773067 | MGnify/ENA primary metagenome ERZ773067 (study PRJEB29015, sample SAMEA2737998) | human oral metagenome | biome: human oral; feature: human-associated habitat; material: dental | place: China | collected 2113 ...
GAAATGAAGAAGCTACTCAATTAGACGATTTGCCAATTTGTCGATTTGCTAATTTGCTAATTTGCCAATTAAATATGATATTTCAATTTAAAGAATTTAGTGTAAAGCAAGAACATAGTGCGATGAAAATCAGCACCGATGGGGTATTGCTCGGGGCTTGGGCTCCTATAGAAGACACCGCTGCATCAGTATTGGATATAGGTGCCGGTACAGGGTTATTGAGCCTAATGATAGCGCAACGCTCTGATGCCCCCCTAATAGATGCCGTAGAAATAGATGAAGCGGCTTATATAGAATGTACTGACAACTTCGAAAACAGTCCGTGGGGCGACCGCCTTTTCTGTTATCACGCTTCATTTGAGGAGTTAGTGGCTGAAATAGACACTCTTTACGACTTTATCATCTCTAACCCTCCTTTCTACACTGCCGACACTCAAGCCCCTGAGACAGCACGCAGTACCGCCCGTTCGGCTGCTGCACTCCCTTTTGAAACCCTTATAGAAGGGGTAGCACAATTGTTATCGGATGCGGGGCGTTTTGCGGTTATCATTCCTTATCAGGAAGAGGCTTCTTTTATCCGTTTGGCAGCGGCTCAAGAGCTTTACCCTCACGCATTGTTGCGCACTAAGGGGACTGCCACAACCCCTCTAAAACGCAGCCTTATCAGCTTTTGTAGGACAGAACAGCCTTACACCCCTACTGAGCTTATTATAGAAGAAAGCAGAGGCGTATACACCCCTGCTTATAAAGCTCTTACTGAAGATTTTTATTTGCCAAAATAGGTAGCAAGCTACCTTTTTAATATACCTCCCACATATATTCCTAAATCTTTTTCGTATCTTTCGGAATAAGGATCATTACTAATCTTAGATAGTAACTTCTTCAACTCAGCAATAATTTTATTAGAATAGGAAGGGGTTCCATTACGATTATCCCAATAGTTAAGTGTATCTTCAAGACTATTCTTGGCATTAAAAACCCATTTTATTTCCATTTTTCAATTCTTTTTTCTTCTATTTGTTTAAATAGGTCTTCATTTGATATAGTCATTCCTAATCTTGATTGTTCTTTAGCTATAGAAAGTGCCTCTAATACCTCTGGAGGGAAATAGTCAAAATCATTATCATATTTTTCTTCTAATAGCCTAAGTATGCTATTATACTTTTCAATAGGAAGTACTGCATGTGTATAGTTCCCTTGTTCATCTGTAAGGAATAGAGGTTCTATTGATGGTGATACTGTTGCATTCATATCTCTTTTTTTTTGCAAAGGTAATAATTAATTGACAATTAGCAATTGATAATTGAAAACTAATTATTAGTAATACACAATGTCGTACTTGATGATTTTAGGGGCATTGGTGTTGTGTATTTGCTTTTCGCGGATGTTCTTTTGTGAATCGTAAGTGTAAGTGTAGCGTATATAACTGCCCTCGCCAAGGGCATCGGCTACTCGCTCGCTTGTGCAGTCGCCTTGGGAATTGTACTGGTAGGTGTAGCGGCACCAATAATTGTAGTCCACACTCTCATTTTTTATCTCCTTGCCTATCATATTGCCATTAGCCGAATAGGTATAGGTATCGTGGCGGTAGCAATTACTGCCCTCGCATCGCTGTTCTTTGGTAAGTCGGTGGGCTGAATAGGTGTAAGTAATACGGTCGAAAGGGAAATCGCCGCCTGAGTAATACACCGTAAGCTGTTGCCCCTTTGCAGGGTACTCATAATTGCGCTTTTCTAATACCTGTCCGTTATAAGTGTCTTTATAGCACAATAGTTGGCTGTTTGCGCCGTACTCGAACGTCTCTTCGCGGGTAGTGTCGGTAGCGCCAAAAATATTGGGGGTGCGTATTAGGGTAAGCATACCGGCATCGTTATAGCTATAGTGGCTGGTATAACTAAGCGCATTTTCAGCTGTGTATACCTCGCGCTGCGTTAGCTTGCCCTCACTATCGAAAAGGTATTGCACGATGGGCTCTTCTTCGGCAAGGCGCAAGGCTTTTAGTTGTTTGTTATCGGTAGTTTCTGCCTCGTAAGAGGTTATTTTGAGGCTCTTCACCTTTCCTTTGAGGTGAAGTTGTTGCCAGCCTGTCATCTTTAGGTATTCGGTGGTGTACTGCTGCGCCCAAATGGGACATGTTAGTAGAAAAAAGAATAGATACTTCATTTTTTGATTTGCCGATTTGTCAATTTGCCAATTTGTCGATTTGTCAATGAACTTAATCAGCTCATTTCATTAGCAAATCGACAAATTAGCAAATTGGTAAGATTATTAAATTATCCTTGGTGTGTTTTCTTTAGTAGGTCATTTACTACTTTTACTGGGTTGAAGGTGATGATAGGCACCTCAACGAATAGGGTTATCCACTTTGCCATAGAGCCATTCCACAAACCAGGAAGCTCAAGAGCCTTTAATGGTCTTCCCATATAGGTTTTGCTGGTGATAAATGCCTGTTGAGGGTCTACGTACTGCTGTAGGTCGAACTTTTGGCCTTTGTAGTCCTTGATGCCGCACACTAAATCTACCGGATTGAAGTGGGTAGACTGTTGGAAGATTTCCTTCTGCTTAGCATTGCTCATATCTACTTGTGCCGATTCGATAATCTGTAGGCTGTAACTGCCATCAGCTTCTTTTATCCAGAAAGGACCTCCACCGGGGTCGCCTTCATTTTTGACCATACCGCATACGCGTATAGGGCGGTGTAGTTGCTCTTTGATGAACTCAAGCGCATATTGGCGGCGGAACTTATACAAGTAGTCGGGTACGTTGATATTTATCTCTTTGAGGAAATTCAATATACGTTTTACCTCTTTTTTCTTCACTTTGTTATTATCGATACGATGCAATATTTTGAATACTTCGTCTTGCACCTCGCACAACTTGCCCGCTAAGGCTTCTTTGTAGAAAACAGTCTCATCGGTGTACTTCTTCACTACTACGTTATCAATATTTTTGATGAAGATAATATCAGCATCTATATCGTTTAGGTTGCTTAGTAGGGCTCCGTGTCCGGCAGGGCGGAAAAGCAGATTGCCGTCTTCGTCGCGGAAGTACTCATTATCCTCGGTTACCGAAACGGTGTCGGTGCTTGGTTTTTGGTAAGAGAAGCTAACGTTGAAGCGGATGCCATAGCGCTCCTCAAGGACGGGCTTGATAAGGTTTAGCTCTTTGTAGAAAGCCTCGGTATGCTGCTCGGTGATAGTGAAATGCAAATCGGCTTCCTCATCGTCTGAAGCATAGAGTACTGCCTCGCGGAAGTGCTCTTCGAAAGGGGTTGCTATCTTTTCTGAATGGCGGTGGAAGGGTAGCAATCCTTTAGGCATATTGCCATAATTAAGTCCCTCTTCGTTGAGAAGGCTATTGACGATGATGTGCTTCTGAATATCTTCGTTTAATGAGGCAAAGTCGGGGTGGTGCTTATCGATATAGGCTTTGAGAAGAGGATAGAAAGCAAAGCGCTCGAGGCTATCAAAGAAAGCGCGTATTTCTTTATTGCCGGTACGATTGACATAGGCAGCAAAAGACTCGCGGTCGGGTTCGAAAGCATCGCGGAAAGCAAAGAGCGATTTGAACATACGCGTAGCCGCACCCGAGGCAGGTACAAACTTTAGTATGGTATTGCCCTTCTTGCGGTGTTGGTAGATAGCGGCATACTTGGCGGCTTCTTCTTTGGGTAGTGGCAGGATACCATCGTCTATGACAGCGGCTTTGTATAGCTGAATAGGAGGTACGCCTTGCTTAAATTGAGCTACTTGGGCATCGAGCATTGCTTCGGTGATGCCTTTTTTGATGAGTAGTTGTCGGTCTTTTTCTGTTAATTCACTCATAATATGTTGGTTTTTATTCTTTTTCTTTCCTCTGAATGAGGTGTCAAAGGTAAAAAGAAAAAAAATAAAAACCAAATAATTTGTGAATAAAATGTTAAGCTGTTTTAGGCTTTTTAAGCTAATTGACAAATTTGCATACGTGGAGCTGCCCTCTGAAGATGACCTTAAAGCTAAGGGAGCGCCAATGCGCCGGTAAGCAAGGCTTGAAATGCAGCTGGTTATCGGCTACGTGCATTCCGCCAAAGCCCTCGACGATACTGAGCCAAGTGCCCGCCATAGAGGTAATGTGGAGTCCCTCGTGAACCTCTTTGTTATAATCGTCTAAGTCGAGGCGAGAGGTGCGCAAGTAGAGGGCATAAGCCTCTTCTTTCTTGTCTAAGGCTGCTGCCAAGACACTATGCACACAGGGCGACAAGGAAGACTCGTGCACCGTAAAGGGTTCGTAAAACTCGTAGTGCTTGCGCAACTCCTCGTGGGTAAAGTGATTTCGGAAAAAATAAAAGCCCTGTAGCGTATCGGCCTGCTTGATATAAGGGGAACGCAATATCCTATCCCACGACCAATGCTGGTTGAGTGGGCGCTCTTCAGCAGGAATAGCACTCGCTGGCCTTAGTTCCTTATCAAGAAAACCGTCTTGCTGCAAATATACTCCGTATTTTTCGCTGTAAGGGAAATACATATTTTCGGCTATATGCAGCCATTGCTGTAGTTCTTCTTTGGCAATAGCTTCTCTTTTAAACACCTCTGCCATATCAGCAGCATAACGCAAGCACCATTGGGCGATGTAGTTAGTATAGAAATTGTTATTAACGTTATTTTCGTACTCATTAGGGCCTGTTACGCCTAATATTACATATTTTTGTTTTTCCGCAGAAAAAGAGGCTCTTTGTGCCCAAAAACGCGCTATTGCCACCAGCACCTCTAAGCCGTAATCGCGGATATAGGTTTCATCGCCGGTGTAGCGGACGTAATTATAGATAGCAAAGGCAATTGCCCCGTTGCGGTGTATCTCTTCAAAAGTGATTTCCCACTCGTTATGGCACTCCTCGCCATTCATCGTGACCATAGGATAGAGCGCTGCCCCGCCCGTAAAACCGAGTTTTTTGGCGTTTTCAATCGCTTTATCTAACTGATTGTAGCGGTACAAGAGCAAATTGCGGGCTACCTCAGCGCCTTTGGTTGCCATATAGAACGGCAGGCAGTAGGCTTCGGTATCCCAATAGGTGCTACCCCCATACTTCTCGCCCGTAAAGCCCTTGGGCCCTATGTTGAGATGGGCGTGTTTGCCGGAATAGGTCTGGTTGAGCTGGAAGATATTGAAGCGAATAGCTTGCTGGGCTTTGTCATCACCCTCAATCTCGATGTCAGAAAGCTCCCAAATGGCTGCCCAGTCTTCTTTTTGCATTTTTAATAGCGCCTCGAAGGCGTCTGTAGTGCTTAACAAAGCCTCATAAGAGGGTTGTGGGGTATCAGGAGAAGATAAGGTCTTATATCCTCCGTATTTTTCTATCTTGAAGGTTTGATTCTTCTTAAGAGCAACTTGGTATTGCAAGCCTATGTAGCTATCCTTTTTGTTTTGTTTTGAAGAGACTTCTAAGGCTTTGCCCTTTACAAAAAGTTTATTCTGCATAAAGGTAAGCACTTTGAAGTCCGTTTTTTTGGTAGCAGCGAGTATGTGAGCGTTATTGGTAGCGGCTTCTACTTCTAAAGTATTCCAGAAAAGCTCGTCCCAATTGGCATCGTTATTTTTTACACCGCTATCTAAATAGCTTTCTATTTCGATAGTAGCATCGGTAGTAAGGGGAGTGATTTCGTAGCGTAGTGCGCCCAGCTCGTCGTAACGCAAAGAGAGCAAGCGCAGGGCTTTGACTTGTATTTCTTGCTGATTAGGCAGGGTAGCGGTAAACTGGCGCTCGTACCAGCCTTCTTTCATATTGAGTTCGCGGCGGAAGTTTTTGACTTCTGTGCAGGTATTTAAGTCCAACAGCTCGCCATTGATTTTGATGTGAAGTCCTATCCAACTGGGGGCATTGAGCACTTTGGCGAAATACTCAGGGTAGCCGTTTTTCCACCAGCCTACTTTGGTTTTATCGGGGTAATAAACACCGCCTATGTAACTGCCCTGTAGGGTGTTGCCCGTATAATCTTCTTCGAAGTTGGCGCGCATACCCATAGCCCCATTGCCAAGGCTGTAGATGCTTTCGTGCTTGGTAACGTCTTCTTTGTGGAAGCCCTCTGCTATAATACTCCAGTTTTTCATTGTTTATTGGTGATTTGTGATATTAGCTGCAAAGGTAGTATATAATTAGCAGATTAGCAAATGTGGGGTCATCGTTCGCTTATCCTTCGCTCATCGTTCGCTCATCCTTCGGTGTAAGTGTATCTAAGGTATGGGAAGATTGGGAGGATTGGGCACCTCTTTTTTTCTACACTTAAAAAGGGAATAATCCAATTATTTATTGTATCTTTGCTCAAAATTCCTGAATTTTGGTGTTCTTTTTTCTCAAACACAAAATTGCTAATTTTCGGGAACTTTTACTTTATTATAGAAAAGTTTAAACAACTTCTATAATTATTTTGTACCTTTGCAATTAAAAAGAGTAGTCTATGATAAAAAAAGGAATATTAAAATATTGGTTTTCATTGCTCCCTTTGGTAGCTATAATACTTTCTTTTGTGTTATCGCATTATTTTGTAGAAACACCCTTAGTACAAGTGAGTAGAGATACTGTTTTAAAAAAAATTATTTATGTTTGTGGAATCATTCCAGTTATATGGATGTTTGAGCATCATAAGTTTCTTTTTAAAAAAGGGGAATATTTGCGATCGCTTATCATTTGTGTAGGAGCAGCAGTTGTTTTTTTATGGGCATATAAACATAAGGTTACTTTTCGGATAGAGATTCTTCTTATTTCTCTTTGTGCCTTGTATTCACTTATTTATCGCAAATGGATAAAACCAGATGGAGTACTTATAAGTTTCTTTTTGTTGGTGATATTGAAATATATAGGCATACTATGGAGTGTAGATCAAGTTTTCGCATTAGAGGAGGTTTATGGAGATCGGATGTACTTTCTGTTATTAGCTCCTATTGTTTGCTTAGGATTTCGTGTAAGAGAAGATGAGAGTATGAGTTTTATTACACTTTGTTTTAAGATGTTTTTACTTTTACTAACTGTTAATGTGTGTTTATATATATTTGCTTATAAGAGTTTTGGTCTTCCTTTTTTTAGTTTTTTAACTTTAAACAAGGGCTATATGGATTACATACGATATATATTGGCATGGACATTCTTTATACACCCTAGTTTTATAGCTTGGGTAATGCTTGTAGTATGGGGATTAGCAGTTTGGGTATGGACAAAGAATAAAGAGGTTATTCCTTTATTGGAATTAATAGTATATGGTATACTTTTGTATTGTGTAGCCTTTATGCTACAAGCGAGAATAGTGATTGTAGGTTTTCCTATTGGGGTTTTCCTGTTGGGATGGTTTTATATTTCGAGGAAATGGAGCGTTCGCAAACATTTTTTGATTGAAATTGGTATTTTTTTATTAGTTTCATTAGCGGTTTATCTATTAGTAACTCACACTACTTATTTTTCGGATCCTATTCGAGAAAAAATGTTAGCTAAAGCTTTTGACAGTATAGGGAAGCACCCTATTGTGGGTAATGGTACTATTTATGAAAAGTTAGTAGCCCAAGAAGCAATAGGACAGATACATATTCACAACGATTTTTTAGCGACATTTCTTGACTTAGGGGTTGTAGGCTTATTCTTGCTTTTTTGTTGGGTATTTTTTGCCTATTGGAAATCACTAATCAATAAGGATTATAGCATTGGTTTTTGTCTTGTAATGTTTCTTTTACTGATGAATACTGATGTGCTATTGAATTACATAGCAGGTATTTATATCACAGTTCCATTTATGATTTTTATATTTTTCAAACAAGGGAGTAAGGGCTTATTATCTTCTTAAAGTATAGTTTGTATTTTGTAAACATAATATTTTTTTATATATTTGCATTTCAAATAGTAGGTTTATTGCAACAATAATCTATCTTATATTACATTACTATGATTCAAAAGAAAATATTAATAGATTCTGAACGACTTCGTTATCCTAACACGGGGCTGGCTAATGTGTCTAAAAACTTAATAAAGGGATTAATTGAGCTAAATGATGGGAGTAATGACTTGTTTTTCTATGGTCCAAAAGACTATATAGGGCAAATTGCGCCAGGGGCATCTGTTATTCCTTATAAAAAATGGCACAGACATATAGAGTTTTTCAGTAAAGGTTTTGATATAGTGCATTGCGAACATCAGCTCTCTCTCTATTTTCAGCAGTCGTATTCAGGGACAAAAAAAATACTTACCTTACACGATTTGAATTTTTTGCACGAAGATCTTTCTCATAAGAAGAAAAAAAGGCAACTGAAATGTGTAAATTCCAACCTTAAAAACACTCAATACTTAGTTTGTATTTCAAACTTTGTAAAAGAAGATGTGTTAAAGAATAGTTCTATATTGCGGTTGGACAAACTCAAAGAAATACTTGTCATTCATAATGGTATAACTTTTCCTATAAATACGTTTTCTTCTTTACAAGGGAAATTAGCTTTTCTAACCCATCGTCCTTATTTATTGAATATAGGGGTGTTGTTTCATAAGAAAAATCAGAAAGCATTGATAGAAGCCCTTCCTTACCTAAAGGAAGATTTGGTTATAGTGGCATCGGAACACAAGGAGCCTTATGCTACAGAGGTTTTTGACACCATACGTTCTTTAGGGGTAGAGAATAGGGTTCACTTTTTTAGTAATATTACTGAAGAGGAAAAGAATGCTCTAATACAACACAGTGAAGGTTTATGTCAGCCTTCTTTAGCCGAAGGATTTGGGATTCCTGCTGTGGAGGCTATGGCTTTAGGGAAACCTGTCTTTTTGAGCACTCGTACAAGCTTGCCTGAAATAGGAGGAGATGTAGCTTTCTACTTTGAAGATTTTGCTCCTCAAACAATGGCTAATACTATTAAACAAGGGATTGCAAAGTATAGAACTTCTGTTATAGATTATCCAAAGAAAATAAAAGAATGGGCTGCCCAATTTAACTATTTGACGATGGCACAAAATTATTTAGATTTGTATAATAGAATTTAAAATACTTATAACAGACTCAATCGAATATGGAATCAATTAGAATTAATGAATACAAAGCGTTAGCTTATCGTTTAGCCTTAGTCTATATATTTTACTTCTTGGCAAGACTTGCTTTTTACAGTTTTAACCACGCACATTTGAGCGTAGAGGGTATTAGTGATTTTCTACGCTTGGCTTTCTACGGACTGCTGTTTGATACTACTGCTATTATTTATGTAAATTTACTCTTTATCTTCCTGAGTGTTCTTCCGTTACTTATCAATGCTAAAAAATCTTTCCAAAAGGTTCTCTTTTGGATATATTTCCTTTGTAACATTCCTGCGTATCTGCTTAATTATATAGATATTGCTTATTTTTCATATAACAAAACACGTCTAACTACTAACGATTGGGCTTTAGTTGAAAATGAGCACAATCCTATCACTCTACTCTCTGGTTTTTTAGTGCAATATTGGGCGGTTTTTACTCTTTTTTTGGTGTTAGTACTATTGTGGATATTTCTTTATAAAAAGATACAAGTAAAAGAGAAGATAATAACAAGAAAAAAACCTTATTTCATTACTTCAGCAGTCGTACTAGTACTTTTAGTGCCCTCTCTTATTTTTGGCATAAGAGGGTTCTCTTTCAAAGCTGGTGTAATACCTCTTACAGTGATGGATGCTAGCAAATACGCACGTGATATTTCGCAGGTGAATGTGCTACTAAATACGCCTTTTACTATCTTGCGTACTATGGGCAAAAACAAAGGGTTTAAAGAGTTTAAGTTTACTACTGATGCTTATATAGCTGAACATATTAAGCCTATTAAGCAATACTCTCGTGAAGTGCCTACTAAACCCAATATTGTATTGATTATTTTGGAAGGAATGGGCGATGAGTATCTGGGAGTGATGAACCAACATACTAATATTGCTAATTATCGCACCCATACGCCTTTTTTAGACTCGTTGGCTCAACAGGGGTATTATTTTACGAATATCTATGCTAATAGTATTCACTCTATCGAAGGGATTTCAGCCGTAACAGCAGGTATGCCTACCTTTCAAACAGCTTGGGTACGCTCGGGTTATGCGCAACGTAAGGTAGCTTCATTGCCAGAGATAGCACGCTCTTTGGGATATGAAACTCTTTTTGCGCACGGAGCTACTAATGGTTCGATGAATTTTGATGGATATACTCACCAAATAGGCTACCAGACTTATTTAGGACGCACTGAATTTAATGATGAACGTTATTATAATGGCAGTTGGGGCATAGACGATGAACCTTTCTTGCAGTACTTTGCTAAAAATATTAATAAAATGAAACGTCCATTTTTAGCAACGGTATTTACGCTTTCTTCTCACGGTCCTTACAAAGTACCAGAGCCGCACAACAAACGTTTTAACAATGGAGATATACTAATGCATAATGTAGTAGAATACTCTGATTATGCTATTAAGAAATTCTTTGATACGATTAAGAAAGAAGATTGGTACAATAATACGATTTTTGCTATTATATCAGACCATACTACGGAAGATTACTATGATTATTATAAACAGAAGATAGCCCATCACCGCTTACCTATTATTCTTTTTAGCCCTAACAAAACTCTTATGGCACAAGGTAGCTCTGAGGAACTGGGACAACAGATAGACATCTTTCCTACCTTAGTAGACCTTATGGGTTATCAAAAGCCTTTCCGCTCTTGGGGACGTAGTCTTTTAGCAAATAAGGCAGATGAAACACCCCGTGCTTTTGTAACGAACACTCAGTTCTATCAACTTATTCAAGGTAACTATATCTATGTATTAGACTTACAAGGTGAAGTAGTAGGAGTATACAGCAAAGATGACTTAAATTTAAGCCATAACCTGAAAGAACAAATTGCTAATAATGAGGAAATGAAAAAAGGCATCGCTGATATGCGTGCCTTTATGCAAGATTTTATGGATAGAATCATCAATGATAAACTTTAGTGAAACCCAAAGAGCAGATTCTTCAGCAGTAGCATTAGCGAGAGCTGAGGTAGTGCCCCAATAACCCAACTAAGTAGTAGCCAACGTAGTGGTTGAGCGGTAAGATAATACTGCGCAGTGATAGTCGCCCCACTCATAAAGGTAAAACCTGCTATAAGGTACGTCATATCTTTCTCGAATGAAAGACTCAACAGTAGGGTGAATACCATCAGAGCTCCCATTCCCATTACAAATATATTAGGGGTAAACTTAAGAAAATGCAGAAGAAGCAGTATCAAACACGACACTGCTAAGTTCATCAGATATACCCATAGTGTGGGATAATGGTCGATGGTGGTGATGCTAAAAGCTACTACCAAGAGCATAACTATATAGCCGCAGAGTAACCATTTCTGCTTTTCGGCAGGTACGATAAAAGGGTGTTGTAGCCAGCCTCTCACAAACAAAATAAGATATATAAGCGAAGGCAAGGCTATGGTAACCAATAGCAGTAACAACCACGTAAATCTCACCATTTCAAAAGGCAAGAAGAACGGAATGTTAAACAGCACTATCATCGCACCGTAAATAGGCAACCAAATAGGGTGCGAGAAAAAAGATATGACGTAGCTAAAGCGCATAGTATATTATTCTTCTGTACTATCAGAAGTAGCTGTGGTATCGAGCAGAGTATTGCGCAAAGAGTCTAAAGCTGCTTGGCTCGCAGCCCCTCTGAAGTATTCTTCAAGCTCTTTTTCACCCATAAACAGACCTGCTTTATCTTTAAATATCGCCCATTGGGCAGCATAAAACTCCTTATCCAAAGTTTCGCTTAGCATCACTACCTCGCCATAGCGGTCTATGCAATACTGTATGCGTTTGGCATTGCTGTTTAGCTCGCCAGCAGGCAGGTGAGTGTAATAATTCAGTTCCTCCTGATATTTCTTTATCACCTGTAGAGCGATAGCGCGTGCTTGCTCTTTCTTGCCTACTTTATAAGAACCTTGGATAAAAGGATCGAGAGTAAAGTAATACCCATAAGCATCTATCGGCATATTCTTCATCGCTATATCGATGATTTCAGAGGCTTTAGCGGTCTTTCCTTCTGCTATAAGCTGCTCGGTTAGTCGGGCGAGATTTCCGCGGAAAATAATGCTGTTTTTGCGCGTTTCAGGGTCTAAGTAAATACCCTCTTTGCCCATATTACCCCACGTCCATCGTTTTACGATATTGTACATCAGCTCAGAGTCTATGCGACCCATATCATAAGGATTATTCTTATCGATAGGCGTTTTGATAGGTACTAACTTGTATACAAGTCCGTCTAACTGTAGGTAGTCTTTCATCCACAGATATTCAGCGGCATCCATACTACCACCTGTGAAGTAGATAGGACGCTTCCAATCGTTATTTGCCAAAATGTCGAGCATCACTATACGAGCTTTATCTATCGCCCCCGGTAAGGTAATATCAATATAATCTACTATCTTATCAGCATCTTCTGGTTTTACGACGCCACTCTTCAGTACGTTTTCCTTATTCACCGGTATACGCAACTTGTTAGTAGGATAGTAATAGAAATCTTGCTTATATTCGCCTGCTCCACGCGAACTGCGTGTAGAAGGGTCGTCACTGGTAATCCAGTTTACAAAGTCTTTAATATTCCAACGGTTATCAGTGCGCTTTTGGTAGTAAATAGCCTCTCTTACTCCGTGCGCGTACTGTTTGTGTACCAACTGCCCTGGTATAGGGGTACTCTGGTAGGCTTGTCGCTTCATTTGGTCGATGTACCAATCGGTTTGTAATAAGCTAGTATTTATGACACGTACATCGGTGCGATAGCCCTCTATCTCTTGTGCGTACCACAGTAGGAAGGTATCATTGTCGCCTATGGTGAAAATCATAGCGTCTTTGTTTTCGGCTACCGACTCGAGGTAAGCATCGGCTATAAACTCGGCTGAGTACTTCTGAGAGCGGTCGTGGTCATCCCAGTTTTGATATGCCATTACAGCAGGCACCGCTACAAGGCTAAGCACTGTGGCTGCTGTAGCTGCTATGTTGGGGTGTATATACTTGCGCGCAGCACTAAAGAGGGCATACACACCCAACCCTATCCAAATAGTAAAGGCATAAAACGACCCTACAAGAGCATAATCACGCTCACGAGGCTCAAACGGACGTTCATTTAGGTATATCTTAAGCGCCAATCCTGTAAAAAGGAAAAGCACCAATATCACCCACGTTTGTCGTTCGCTCTTCATCGATAGGAATACAAACCCTAAAAGCCCTAAGAGGAAAGGAAGGAAATAATAAGTATTGCGCGCCTTGTTATTGAGCACATCGGAAGGGAGATGCTTTTGCGAGTCTAAGTGAGCACTGTCAATAAAGTTGATACCCGAAAGCCAGTTGCCGTGGTCATTTTCGAGTTTACCTTGTACATCATCTTGCCTGCCGATAAAGTTCCACGCAAAGTAGCGGAAATACATATACCCGAACTGATAGTCGAATAGATAAGCCATATTCTTCCAAAAGCTCGGTTTTTCTACCTCTATATAGTCGCGGTAGTCAGAAAGGAACTGGTCATAACGTTCTGCCGGCATCGGAGTTATTGACTGCTGACGCTGTATTTGTTGTAAAAACTGATATAGCTTAGGCTCTTGGTAGGCTTCTTCACTAATCTTAAAATCTAACTGTCCTGTTAGCTTCATATAGTTAGCGGCGTGCTGCGGACTCCACATACGCGGCAAAAAGCCCATTTGCTTTCTGTTAGAAGCTACTTGTGCATTCTTATATTGGTTTACGATAATATAACGCCCTGTAGTATAATCGCGTTCGTACTTAGGTTTGGCATCTTGGTAAGGGTAATCCTCGTCTATACCAGCGTATTTATCAGAATACATAGGCCCGTAAAACAAGTGCGTTTCGGGGTATTGCTCTAAGTTGTAGTAAGCCAATAGCAAACGCGCATCGGTTGGACTGTTTTCGTTGATAACTGTATTGGCATTAGAGCGAATAGGTATCATCAGCCAAGACGAAAAGCCTATAAATACAAAAAGCAGACACAAAGTAGCTGTCTGTAAGCGCACTTTCTTCTTCTGAGAAGCATATCTGAGTGCGAAAAAGAAAAACGCTACTAAGGTAAGCCCTGCGATAATAGTACCCGAGTTAAACGGCATACCAAACGAATTGACAAAATACACCTCTAAATAACCAAAATAAGCCAAAGTATAAGGCAATATCAGTTTGAAGATAAGCAATAAAACAGCTATTGAAACTACATTAGCCAGAAGGAAGTTCCATACATTTTTCTTATAATGACTGTTGAAGAAATACAGCATACCAATAGCAGGAATGGTAAGCAGCGCCATAAAGTGTACCCCGAACGACAACCCTACTACTAACGAGATAAGCAACAACCAGCGGTCGCCGCGCGGCTCGTGCAGACTATCCGTCCACTTGATGCCCAACCAAAACATCACCGACATAAAGAGCATAGCCATAGCATATACCTCAGCCTCTACAGCATTAAACCAGAAGCTATCAGAGAAGGTATAAGCCAACGCCCCTACTACTCCACTACCCATTACAGCTATTGTATGAGCTACTGATAGGGTATTGGCACTGCGCAAGGCTATCTTTTTTGCAAGATTGACAATGATAAAGTAGAGGAAGAAGACAGTAAAAGCACTTGAGAGCACCGACATATAGTTCACCAGCAAGGCAATTTTGTCGGTATTAGGCGCAAAAGCAGCAATAAAAGCCCCCATCATCTGAAAGAAAGGCGCTCCGGGCGGGTGACCTACTTCTAATTTAGCTGAAGTAGCAATATACTCGCCACAGTCCCAAAAACTTACTGTAGGTTCTACGGTAAGGCTATAGGTAAGCAGAGCCACAGCAAAGACTGCCCAGCCTACGATAAGGTTGTATTTCTTAAAGAGTTTATCCGTCATCATAACAAAATTAATATCAAGACGCAAAGGTACGGATTATTTAATAATTAGCAAGCCTATAGGATAGCAAAATTTGCTAAATAGCTACATATTTCTGGGTAGGAGCGTTTTTACTCTCTACAGAAGTCATTTGTAGTATATCACCTAACAAGGGGTCTATATAGTTCTTCTTCATCCAATAACGGTCAGAAAAGCCTAATTCTTGGGCTATCTCTTGCAATGTATGAGGCTCTTGGCAAAAGACTATAATATGCTCAATAATTTTTTCTTTTTTATTACTCCTTGCCTTTTCTACTCCTTGAGTTTTACTCCTTGAGTTTTCTACTCCTTGAGTTTTACTCCTTGAGTTTTCTACTCCTTGACTATACTTTTCATTAATAGAATAAGTAGTCCAACGCCCTTTGTTAGTGGATAATAACATATTTTTTGCCACTAAAGCATAGAGCAATTTTCCTGCTTCTAACGGGTTTTTGTCAAGGAGTAATTGTATGGTATTATTAGCTATAACACCCTCATTAAGAGCTGTAGCCAAAATAAGTTGCTCTTCTTTTTCTGCTTCTTTATAGTCATTGCCATAGAGTTCTAAAAGTTGTGCTTCACATTCAGCTGATATTAAAGAAACCATAGAGAGGGTAAGTTCTACTAAGTGTAGGTCAGGGCGTTCTTCTAATAGAGGTCTGCGCCAATTTTCTTTTTTACAAGCCTCTAAAATAGTGGGAAAACCAGAACCTATATTTTCACCAAACCCAATCATTCTCAGTATTGCTTGTATATGAGGATTTCGTGCTTTGGAATGTCCTCCTTCATAAATATCTACCACAGGTATTTTAAGTGAACCAGGGTTAGAAAACACAAAGCGATTATCGTATTTTTCTACTTTTAAAACTCCTGTTAGCATATAATCAGCGTGAATAATTAAGTTTGTAAGTGCCTCGCGAATAGCTTTGTGTAGTAGGCTATCATCATTGCGTTCCATACCTTTAAGACTGAATGGACGCTTAATATCAGTAATGAGCTTTGACTGCACTCGCATAAAGAAATTATAAAGGTTATTCTCCCAACGCCCATCATATGTTAGACGGTCACTCCAACGGCTTTCTTCTTCTAAATTGGTAAAATCGAGGTAATCCATACGAATGTTGTCAAAACGTTCTCTTATAGAAAGTCCTTTGCCAAAAACGAGTAGCCCTGCCAACGTAAGTCCCTCTCTTCTAGTATTTCTATCTCTGATATAAGCGCCTATATTGAGTAAAAAATCCTTATCATCATAGTCGTTCCAAATATGGTCGGGATTGGCAGTTCTAAATCTGTTTCGATAGGCATTAAGGGTAGCACTATCAATATCATCTATATTATAATGCTCTATCAATATTCCATCGTTTCCACTATCATTAGCATCGCGAATCATTGCTTTTACATCTTCTTCAGTACAGTGATAATCTCCTTCATAATTTCGTTTAAAGGCACCATTCATCATATTGCCATTAATATAGATAGGACGTTGCCTATAATCAGCTTGAGGAACTGTGATACACATCAAGAGGACTCCTTCATAATCTATTATTTCAACATCACTATCGGTAAGGATATTGCGGTTTACTTTATTACTGTTGAGCGTATCAAAAAACTCTTTTCTTAGCTTTTGAGGGTTAGTAATTCCTGTGATTTCAAAATGATTAGCCTCGCCTACAAATTTGACATTCTCAGTAATGCCTAAAACAATAATACCTCCAATAGTATTGGCAAAGGAAGAATAGGTTTCCCATACTGACTTTGGAATGTTGTTTTCAGCTTTTTTACATTCAAAAGAGATACGCTCTCCTACCTCTAACAACACTTTTATATCTGTTGCATCCATAGTTTATTTTTATTTAATCAATTAAAAAAAGGCTCTCTTTTTTGTGGTAAGAGAGCCTTTTTTAATTCGTACTAATATCTTTTGTTAAACGTTTATTTTACTTTTTCTACTATAGCTTTGAACGCTTCAGCGTGGTTCATTGCCAAATCGGCAAGAACTTTACGGTTAAGCTCTATGTTAGCAGCTTTTAGTTTCCCCATAAATTGAGAGTATGAAAGTCCGTGTAGGCGAGCACCTGCGTTAATACGCACGATCCAAAGCGCACGGAAAGTTCTCTTCTTATTACGGCGGTCGCGGTAAGCGTACTGCATCGCTTTTTCAACAGCGTTCTTGGCTACTGTCCAAACGTTTTTTCTGCGGCCAAAGAAACCTTTGGCTTGCTTCATTATCTTTTTTCTACGAGCTCTACGAGCTACAGCATTTACTGATCTTGGCATAAATTCTTTTTTTTAATTTTTTGTAGCAGGTGGTTTAGCTTAAATTAAACACTTAGGGGTACCTGCTCCACGGTTATTAAATGTCCTACTAATAAACAATTATTTTAAGCCTAATTGTTTCTTCACGCTTGCCTCGTCATTAGTATGTACAAGGGTAGCGTGGGTGAGTGCTAACTTGCGTTTTTTAGCTTTCTTAGTTAAGATGTGGC